>Ga0129310_1000665_pt1 | contig 37943 bp, 31 predicted proteins | sample Go1ome_2_FD_94433 | JGI IMG/M metagenome (GOLD analysis project Ga0129310, IMG submission 94433) | Western lowland gorrila individual fecal microbial communities from Wisconsin, USA - Go1022A metagenome | ecosystem: Host-associated > Mammals > Digestive system > Large intestine > Fecal | place... | reverse complement strand
GTGGGGCAGTGTGAGGGGCGTGTGGCGAAGCAGGGGGAGAAGCTGCCGTTGGAAAATCTCCAAAATAAAAGAAGCCCACTTGGTCACCATCCAGTCTGCTTGAAAATTAGCAGGCAGGAACGGGAACCAGGTGGGCAAGACTCTAACAATTAAATAAGTGAGCTTTTTGCACCGCTTTTTAGGTCGTCAATCTTTTGGTTGGTGGCCTATTTTTTATGCTCAAAAATAGGCAAACACTATATGTGGTAGTAAGTGAACATTTTGCGCCGACATTTTGTATTTCGCCGGAGGGATGCGTAGTAAAGGAAATTTTTACACCGAAAAGGAAGCTGCACGACAGCCATGCCGCCATTGTGACCCCGGAGGAATTTGAACAGGTGCAAAAGGTCATTATGCTGCAGCACGGGAAGCACCAGGCCGGGAACCACACAAAACACCAATATCCGCTGAAAGGCAAGGTCTACTGCGGCTACTGCCAGAAGTTGATGAAATATCGTGTACTCAAGAAGCTTGGCCCCTCGTTTAACTGCAGATTTTCGGCCACAGCGGTGGACAGCCCTTGCAAGCGAATCCCGATCTCCGAGGAACTGCTGGAACATATCGTCCGAAATGCGCTGACAACGCAGATAAAGCAGGCAGAGTATGTACTGGAAATCCTGCACGAACGGGAACGCAAAGCGTTGATTTGCTTTTCCGCACTGGAACGGCAGGAAGAAAAGCTGAGTGCAGAAAAGGCAGAGATCGTAAAACAGCGCGTTGCACTGTATGAGCAGTATGCCGACGGGAATATGAGTAAGGAAGAGTTCATCCGACAGAGAGATGCTTACAGAGCGCAAGAAGATGAACGAATGGAGCAGATCCAACGGCTGCGTACCGAGAAAAATCAAGTTTTCCAGCCTGTGAAGAAGGATACGGATAATTTGCAAGCCGTGATGAATACGGTGGGAGAAGCTGGCGATGTGATGCACCTGTCACAGAATGTGGTGGAAACCTTTATTGACTGCATTGAGGTTTTCAACGATGAACGCGTGAAAATTCATTTTACATTTGAAGATGTGCTGGCAGGCTATGCAGAATGAGTTGTAGTCGAAATCACTGCTGTAAGCAGAGTTTTTCTTGTAAGAACACGAGATTCATGGTATCATAAGAGCAAGGAAAAGTCTGTGCATGGCTACGCGAAAGGAGCAGCAGAGATGAAAGAAATGAATATTCCCGTTGGAGTTTCGGATTTTGAAGAAATTCGTAGAAATGGGTATTACTATATTGATAAGTCAGGTCTGATTGGAGAACTGCTCAGTAGAACAGGAACGAAAGTGACGCTTATTACTCGTCCCCGACGATTCGGTAAAACATTGGGCATGAGTATGCTGGAAAGCTTCTTCGACATCCGCAAGGACAGCAGAAAACTGTTTGAAGGGCTGGAAATCACAAAAAATCAAGCGTTGTGCGATGAGTGGATGAACCAATATCCTACAATTTTTGTTTCGTTTCGGCAAGTAGATGGACTGAATTTCACCGGGGCATATGATATGCTCACAATGGTGATAGCAGATTTGTACAACAAACATCTTTATTTGCTTGATAGTGAAAATGCTACAGAGTTCCAAAAAACAGCGTTTGCGCATCTTGCACATGGCAGTGGCTCCATAAAAGAAGTTAAGAGCAGCCTTATGCTTTTGACAACGATGATGCAAAGTTACTATGAAAAACCTGTAATTCTTCTTATAGACGAGTATGATGTACCCGTAGCAAAAGCGAACAACAACGGTTATTATGATGAAATGCTCGATGTCATGAAAGGCCTGATGCAAGCACTGAAAGACAATCAAGCACTTCGTTTTGCAGTTGTTACAGGTTGCTTGAAGATTGCGAAAGAGAGTATCTTTACAGGAACCAACAATTTTGTATCGGATACTATCACAAATTCTCGTCTGAACGAGTATTTTGGATTTGTACAGAACGAGGTTGACCAGCTGCTAAAGAATGCCGACCTGACAGAGCAGGCTGAGAATATCAAAAAATGGTATGATGGATACCATTTCGGAGCCTTTGATGTTTACTGCCCGTGGGATGTAATGAATTATTTGCTGGAACTGCAGCGCAATTCGAAGGCCAAGCCTATCAGCTACTGGAAGAACACCAGCGACAATGCAATCATCCGTTCCTTTATTGACTATGCGGGGAGTACAATCACAAATAAACTTGAAACCCTGATGGCTGGCGGCTGCATTGTTCAGCGTGTGGATGAAAACCTGACCTATAATTATCTACACTCCTCGGAAGATAACCTCTGGAGTATGCTGTATCTGACAGGATACTTGACCAAGGCACGTGAAGAAGATTATAAGGGTGAGTTGCCGGATGGCATGGTTGCCCTTATGATTCCGAATGCAGAAATCAAAGAGATTTTTGAAACAACTGTTATCAAATGGTTTGATGACAGTACGAAGAAGTGGAATCGAAATGCTTTGTTTGATGCAGTCTGGAACGGTGACAGCGAAGGCATTACCAAGGAAATGAATGCTCTGCTCCGGCGCACCATTAGCTACCATGACTACCGGGAAGACTTCTATCACGCTTTCCTTGCGGGCATCTTCACAGGTGCCGGATATATGGTGGATTCCAATAAGGAGCATGGAGAAGGCCGAAGTGATGTGGTCGTTTACGATTCCATCAATGCCCGCGTTGCAATCTTTGAAGCAAAGTACACGAAGGTTTTGGAAAATCTGGAAAGTGAATGCGATATAGCCTTGCAGCAAATTGATGATCGGATGTATGCAAAGGAGTATGAGGACGACTATGATCAGATTCTTTGCTACGGGATTTCGTTCTTTAAGAAACGCTGCATGGTAAAGAAAAAGTGATTCACAGCAAATCTTAACTTGAATTTTGTATTATAACTTAAAATGAGTTAAAATACAGAAAAAGAGTTATAAGAGAAGCTCGCATAAACCGCAGACAGCACCCAAGATGATTCGAGGGTGCGTCTGCGGCTTGTGTGGGCTTAATCATATGTTGTTGAGAATTGACAGTAGAAAAACTGCCAAAATTGTGATATGCTTTATAAGAAGTATTGGGAATTACATGATGAATATAGAGGAACAGCATTTTATGCGGCTTTGATAATCACACATTGCTCCATGACGAGCAAAAGGAGAAATTTTATAATCGGTTGGAATGTCAAGAATATTTGAAGGAAAACAGTGTATATGGATAAGAAATATCAGGTGTTCATAAGTTCCACATATAAAGACTTAATAGAAGCAAGGGCGAAGGTGCGCGATGCCATTCTTTCAATGTACCATTTTCCGGTGGGGATGGAATTGTTTGGAGCCGCAAATGAAGAGCAGTGGCAGATAATCCGGGAAACCATTGATTCTTCTGACTATTATGTACTTATTATTGCTCAGAGATATGGCTCGGTGATTCCTGAAGGACTTCCAGATGCCGGAATTAGTTATACAGAAAAGGAATTTCGATATGCATTAGAAAAAGGTGTTCCTGTCTTGGCTTTTTTACTTGATGATGATATTGCGGTAAAACCAGAATATGTTGAAACAGATAACAGGGATAAATTAACAGCATTTAAAACGGCAGTAAAGACCGGAAGACTCGTTGAATGGTGGAAAACAACGGATGACTTAGCTCAAAAAGTGACGGTAGCACTTTATAAGCAAATTACTAGAACAAAGCGTCCAGGATGGATAAGAGGAGACGCCGTAGACGTAGAGAAAAGTTTAAAGGCACTTACTGAACTAACAGAGCAAAATCAAAAACTTGTTGAAGAAAATAAGGTTTTGCTAGTAGAAAATCAGAAGCTTAAACAAAAATCGGAACGTAGTCCGAAGTTGATAATTGTGCTTGACGGAGATATACCAGATGAAGATGAGGAGAAGGACCCGCTTTATAACCGAACAGGAAATATAAAGACCGATGATAATGATGTTATCCATCTTAAGGTTGGCAGTGTTGGAACCGCTTGGGTAGAAGCAGAGTATCAGCCAGTAAGCAAGTCGGATTTCGTTGGAGAATTGCAAGGCAAAATATCGAGTGAAGAAATTGAAGAGTATAACGCAGCATTACCATCGAAAGAGGCATTGGAAAAATATTTAAATCTATACCGCTCGTATCATTTAATTGCCGATTGCGGAATTGCGTCTACCATAAGTGTTCGCAATATTGGAACAGCGAAAGCTACAGATGTTTCAGTAATTCTTGAATTTCCCGATGAGATTCAAGTAATGGACATTTATGATGTACGTAAATTAGGAGAACCTAAAGCACCCAAAAAACCGAAAGACCTTCAGGAAGTGGCATACGAAAGAGCACATCCATCTGAAGCGGCCATGAGAAAGGCGGTTGAGCGGTTCGGATCGTTTGATGCATTTAAACCAATAAATTTGCCGGATTTAAGTGCATATACTATCCATAGCAATGTATTTGAAGCGATGAAGATTTCTGATAATATAGTTAGCATGGAGATAAAGAATGGCATTGTGCATACAAAATGGGACAGTTTTAGAGGAATTTATATAATTCCGATGAAGAGAGGTGAATTTAAAGCAAAGGTTGAGTTGATGTGTGCGGAATATGAAGAACCGGAAAAAACGAAATTAACTTTTGTTTGCGAGTGATAACATATTTTAGCTTGGAAATGAAAAGAGAAGTGGCCATTGATAATTGGTTGCTTTTGATGTCGAAAAATAAGCAACAGTCTGTGGTTGACAAAGTTATAAAGACAAAAATATATATAATACAGCATAGTGTTATATGTAGCAATAACAGTTATATAAGGAGAATCTATAATGGAAGATAACTACAGAGACGTGTGTTACCAATCTTCAAATCTAAAACAAGTTATTCTTAAAATAGACTTTCCGAATCCTGTTGAGAATGACAAGATTTTTGGCGAATCGATTGACAAGAAAATAGTTGAATACTTCTCGATTCGAGGAAAGGATGAAATCAAATACTATAATGAGGTGAGTGTTGCGGCAGATTCAAAAACGGGAATAGTTAAAGGGCACACTACAAGATTTGAGGGAATCGAAAAAACTTATATAGATACAACGCGAATGAATAAAATTGTATTGTCAAACGATACGATTGTCTTTACGTATAATAATTATCAAAGCTTTGAAAAACTTTTTGAAGCAGCATCAGGCATTCTGCAACAAATTTGGAAAAACAAAAAACTGATCGCTGTGAGATGCGGACTAAGATATATAAATTTGTATAATTTGTTACCAACAGACAAAAAAGTATCAAAAACAATGTTCTCTCCAAAGCTAAGCAAAGTTATGGCTGCATCTTTAATAGATGAACAAGAACTGTTGAAACCGATTAGATCAATGGTTACTACAGAATACGTTGCTGATGATATAAAAGTGACATACCGAGCGGGTATATACAATCAATTTTATCCAATGCCAATAAGCAAAGACGACTATGCACTTGATATTGATTGCTATACAAATTCAGCAATAGAGTCTGCGGAAGATTTGGAAAGATTTATAGAAAAGGCACATGGAATGATTCAGATATTGTTTGAAAAATCAATTACTGACAAGATGCGTGGAGTTATGATGAAAGATGAGTGATGAAAATAAGGTGGATGTCATTTCAAGCTATTTGGAATCCTTAAACAATAATAAGGAAGCATCGATTGAACAAAAAGAAATATCATATGGTTCTGGAATTGATAGTCAAATGAGTAAATACATTGAAACAACTAAAATGGAAGAAAGCAACGCTGCAGAATATGAAGCAACTAAAATTGTAAAATGTCGAAGATACAAATTATATAAAAAGGAAATTAGTTGAATGGTATCTACATCAAAAGCAGTAATTCTACCGGCAGAACAGGGTGTCGGGCAGGGAGACGTATTTAAGGATGTAAAATATTCGTATATAGATTCAGAAGATGGCGATAGTGTAGAAGTCATGGAACTTACATTTCCATATGCAATTGTTGTGAGCCAGTCCTGTGATGTTGCATATATGGACGACTTTGAAAGCGGAGAAACATCAGCTGTTGTAAAATATATGCCATCTATTCTGATGTGTCCAATTTATCCAAAGGATTTGATAAAGCATGGAGAGCATTTGAAAGAAGTTTTTAGCTATTTAGATCGAACAATAGAGTCAGGAGCACCATATTATAATAGAGAAGATATAAAGGTTGCAGAAAAAGATCAACATGTGAGGTTTCATGCACTAAAAATTGATGTTGATGATAAAACGATTGTGGATCAGGCGGTTATAGATTTTAAGCATCTGTTTTCAGTACCAATGAAATACCTACACAATCATCGATTGCAGAGAATATGTACAATTGAGGATATTTATATTGATCAAATCGTTAATAAAATGGCTGCATATCTTGCACGAGTAGGCCTGCCAGATCCTAAAATCCCAGAAAGATAATTTGCAAAGAGAGCATGGTAAGTGAAGAAGTCTTAAAAGTGAGAACGCACAGAGGAAATTCCGGCTTTTTGCAGAAAAACTTTCTTTATAAAAAATGTTGTACGTGCAAGTAATGTAATTAGAGAAGTTGTTTAGCGTATGTGGGAATGAAAGTAGCGCAACTTTAGACTTAAGAAAGTGATGAAAAATATCCCACGGCGAGAAATCTAAAATTCCCGATTACATAGAGTAAGCAGATAAGCCCTACAAGGTTCAATTGGTTCAAAACCCAATTGAAAATCTTGTAGGGCTTATTTTTTTTTGCAAAAATTTTTGTTCCTTACTTGACAACCGCATAGGGTCAACCAAGAAAACCTACGATAACAAAAGGGTTTTGACGGCTTGAGTTGTCCTTCAAATGTTTTATTTGTTGAAAAACTGCAAGAAGCGGAAAATCCTGAGGGTTATATGTAGGAGGCTTTTGGAAGCTCTGTTTTGACCCACAAAAGGAGCAGAAAATAAAGATTGAAGGAGAGTTCAAGCCTACGGTGGATTGCCTTTGTGCGACCCGCCGTAGGTTTGTTTTTATCCATAAGGGAATAATCACAATATTAGCGTATTTACAGAGATGCTATTCGATGATCTTCAATCAACAAGAACGAAAGAGGTTCAAGCAACTTTAGCACATAACCCGCTGTTAAGAACAAGAGTATGTAGAGCATTGGCGAGATCAACCAAGATGCTTCTATTTTACACCTCTCCGGAGGTTTACACAATTATTGGGATGGTCTCCAATGGTGCGTTGTGTTCCAGCGTGATTTTTTGTGTGTGGGGGGGGGATAGCTTCTGATTGCGCTCTACCTTTTATCTCTGATTTTCCGCAAACATGCGGCCAAGCTGCGGCAGGATATCATGCGGCAGCATCCCGTACTCCCCGCAAAGCGCAGCAGCACGGTCAGCTGCGGCACCATGCAGGTACACCGCACAGGAAGCAGCTTCAAACGCAGGCAGACGGCAGGCCAGCAGGGCCGCCGTCATACCGGCCAGTACATCCCCGCTGCCGCCCCGGGCAAGGCCCGGATTGCCGGTGGGATTCACGCATGCACGGCCATCCGGCGCAGCCACAACGGTGCGGGAACCTTTGAGCACCACCACGACGTTCCATTTTTTCGCATACTGCCGGGAAATTTTCTCACGGTCGGCGCTGATTTCTGCCACGGAAAGGCCGGTGAGCCGGGCCATTTCACCGGGATGCGGCGTAAGAATCAACTCGCCTGTCGGATGGGGCAGCGCCTTCCCCTCAGCCAAAAGCTGCGCGGCGGCATTGAGGCCATCAGCGTCCAGCACTGCACTGCCCGCAAAGCCCGGCAGAAGCCTTTGTACCAGTACGCGTGTCTCTGCTGCGCGGGCTGCACTCTGGGCCGTACCGCCAAGGCCCGGGCCCAGCAGCAGCACTGTGGCCTTCTGTCGCTGAATAAACGGGATACTTTCCGGTGAGATGCCGCCTTCAGCCCCTGCGGCGCACGGGCACAGACAGCACTCCGGCAGGCGGGCTGCGGCAGCAGCGAGCACCGGCTCCACACTGGCAAGGGTCACGATGCCCGCACCGGTGCGCAGAGCTCCCTCGGCGGCCAGCAGGGCCGCACCACGGTAAGACGCACTGCCCGCAACGGCCAGAACAGTGCCAAAGGTGCCCTTGTGGCTTTCACGCGGGCGCGGCGGGATGACCTGCCAGACAAAATCTTCGGTTATTTCCACAGCTATAAAGACACCTCCAGAAAACGATTTGAAATCTGTTGCTTTTCAAAGCTCAGGCCTGCCCCTGTACAAGGGCGCGGATCTGCTTTTCCACGTTCTGCACTTCCTCGTGGAACATGCGGGCCGAGACGCGCAGCGCACCGTGCCCCAGAATGATGATCTGTTCCATACCGTCGGAAGTGGCCACGCGCACGCGGCGTCCTTTGCCGATCTCGTGGGTGACATGTTCAATGAACATGTCCGCCGTTTCTGCTTCCTTCGTGTAGACCACATGGATGTTGTGGTACTGCTCGATGGAGCCCGGACTGCCCGGCACCCGGTAGGCGTCGAACACAAGGATGAGGTTGCATTTCTGGTAGCCCTGATAGTTGCATAGAATGTCCATCAACTTATGCCGGGCGGCTTCCAGACTGTCCTTTGCAAGGGCGTTCAGCTCGTCCCATGCGAAGATGATGTTATAGCCGTCCACCAGCAGATATTCTGGCAGAATCTCCCACTGCTGAGCGTCAAAATCCGGACGTTCCCGCTTTTGCGCCGGGCGGAATGCGGCCAGCGGGTCCCGCTTGATGGGCCCATAAGTGCGCTCAAAAATTTTGAGCAGTTCGGCATCCTCTTCCAGAGTGGCGCGGTAGGCCATGGCCCGGCGCTGCGGCACAGTCTGCGCCTCCGGTTCCGGGCGCGCGGCTTTTCCCCAGCCGCTGTCCACATGCATGTGACTGCGCACCTGATCCCATGGCACCACAAAGCCTGCTCCATGGGCGCAGAACACCGAATCTGCGGGATTTTCAAGGTCATGCTCCGGCTCGTAGCCTGCGGCTTCGATGACCTCCGCCGCATTGTGGCAGGGCCGGCAGCCATCCGGCGTCAGGGTCAGCCGTCCACGGCCGCGGGTATAGCTGACCACTTCCATGGGGTAGCTGCGCATGGAAGCTACCGGCGCAAAACCGGTGAGCACAGCAGTTTCTTCTCCGCTTTCCGGCGGGTCAAAGCTGCCTTCCATGCGCTGGATATCGGTCATGGCACGGCCAAGGCTTTCCACCGGCACTTCCAGCCGGAAGGCGTACCATGGCTCCAGCAGCTGGCTTTTGGCCATCATCAGGCCCTGCCGCACAGCGCGGTAGGTCGCTTGCCGGAAATCTCCGCCCTCTGTGTGCTTCAGGTGGGCACGGCCCGCAATGAGGGTGATCTTCACGTCCGTCAACGGCGCTCCGATCAGCACGCCAAGGTGCTGTTTCTCTTCCAGATGGGTCAGCACAAGGCGCTGCCAGTTTTTGTCCAGCACTTCTTCCCGGCAGTCGGCGGCAAACTGCATTCCGCTGCCGCGCGGCAGCGGTTCCAGCTTGACATGCACTTCTGCATAGTGGCGCAGCGGCTCATAATGACCTACACCCTCCATGGGCTCTGTAATGGTCTCTTTATAAAGGATGCCGCCGGGGCCGAACTCCACGTTCAGACCAAACCGCTCTGCCAGCAGGCTGCGCAGCACTTCCAGCTGGATCTCGCCCATGAGCTGGACATGGATCTCGCCCAGCGTTTCGTTCCAGACCACATGGAGCTGAGGTTCCTCTTCCTCCAGCCGATGCAGCTTGCCCAGCGCAGCATGCACGTCTGCGTCCTCCGGCAGCAGCACCTGATAGCTGAGCACCGGTTCCAGCACCGGCAGGTCGCTGTCGCGCTCTGCGCCAAGGCCTTCGCCCTGACGGGCTTTGGTCAGGCCGGTGACAGCACACACCTGCCCGGGGTGGATGGTCTCTGCCAGTGTATACTTTGTACCGGAGTACAGCCGCAGCTGGTTGGCCTTTTCGGCCCAAGGCTCGCCGTCCACTTCGCCCGAGAGCTGTGCTTTCACCCTCAGCTCCCCGCCGGTAACGCGCAGCCAGGTCAGGCGGGCACCCTGTTCATCCTGCGAGACCTTGAACACTTTGGCTCCAAAGACGTCGAGTGCAGGAGCCGGGCGGGTAAAGCGGTCCAGCCCGCCGAGAAGCTCCTCCACACCGTCCAGCTTGAGCGCCGAGCCGAACCAACACGGGAAAACATGCCGCCGGGCAATGGCCGGGATGATCTCGGCATCTGCCAGTTGTCCAGCCTCCAGCATCCGATTCATCAGGTTCTCATCGCAAAGGGCCAATGCGTCATCCCGGTCTGCCTGCGGCATACCAAAATCCACAAACCCCTCGCCGAGGCGATGATTCAGCTGGGCCAGCAACTCTTCTTTGCTCTTGCCGGGCAGGTCGGTCTTATTTACAAACACAAAGCTGGGCACATGGTAGCGCCGCAGCAGCCGCCAGAGCGTTTCGGTGTGGCTCTGCACGCCATCGGTACCGCTGACCACCAGCACGGCATAATCCAAAACCTGCAGGGTGCGCTCGGTCTCGGTGGAAAAATCCACATGGCCGGGAGTGTCCAGCAGGGTGATATCCGTGCTGCCTGCCGTCAGTAGTGCCTGTTTGGAAAATATAGTGATCCCACGGGCTTTTTCCAGTGCGTCTGTGTCCAGAAAGGCGTCCTTGTGATCCACGCGCCCCAGTTTGCGGATCGCGCCGGAACGGTAGAGCATGGCTTCCGAAAGGGTGGTCTTGCCAGAGTCCACATGGGCCAGAATGCCCAGAACGATATGCTTGTGAATAGTTTCCATCCGCTTCTCCTACAATACAAAATTCATGTTTATTGTAGCACGGATGGGGGAAAAAGAAAAGTTTTGATTGAAAATGGCCTCCGCTGCGTTCTGGCAATCTTCAGCGGAAAGTTTGTTTTCATTTTGAGCTTGTTGCGGCCTGCGGGCCGCTCCAACTGCTTTTTCACGAATGGGGCCAAAACCAGAAAATTCAGTTTCTCTCATCGACTTTTTTCGTAAAAAAAAAAACAGCTCTGGAAAATCCGCAGATTTTCCAGAGCTGTAAATATACGAATAATAATTCCGCTATTCATAGCCAAAGCGAACGCATCGGCTATTTTAACGGTCAATTACTCCACGATGATGCTCTTGCCGGTCATTTCAGCCGGGACGGGCAGGCCGATATAGGGCAGCATAGTGGGTGCGATGTCGGCCAGACAGCCGCCCTCACGCAGCTTCACATCGCCGCAGCCAACGGCCATAAAGGGCACCACGTTGGTGGTGTGTGCGGTGAACGGGGTGCCGTCCGGATTCATCATCTTCTCGGCGTTGCCGTGGTCGGCGGTGATGAAGGCGCAGCCGCCGGCCTTCAGCACAGCGGACACCACCTGATCCACAGCGGTATCCACAGCCTCGACGGCCTTGACCGCAGCATCGAATACGCCGGTGTGGCCCACCATATCGCAGTTTGCAAAGTTCAGGATGACCACATCGTACTTACCGCTCTCGATGCGCTTGACGCACTCGGCAGCGACCTCGGGGGCGCTCATCTCGGGCTTCAGGTCATAGGTTGCCACCTTCGGGCTGGGGATCACGCAGCGGTCCTCGCCCTCGTAGGGAGCCTCGACGCCGCCATTGAAGAAGAAGGTGACGTGGGCGTACTTCTCGGTTTCGGCAATACGCAGCTGGGTCTTGCCGTTCTCGGACAGGTACTGGCCCAGAACATTCTTCAGCTCCACAGGGGGATAGGCCACCTCGCAGTTGGGCATGGTGGCATCGTATTCGGCCATGCAGACGTAGTTCACCTGCTTGCGGCCGCCGCGGCGCTCAAAGCCCTTAAACTCGTCGTCGCAGAAGATACGGGTCATCTGGCGGGCACGGTCGGGGCGGAAGTTCATGAAGATCACAGTGTCGCCGTCCTGCACGCGGCCGCCCTCACAGGTGACGCAGGGCAGAACGAATTCGTCGGTCTTGTCTGCTGCATAGGAAGCCTCGATGGCCTCGGCGGCGTTGGCGGCATGATTGCCCTCGCCGTAGACAAAGGCAGCGTATGCCTTCTCTTCACGATCCCAGTTGTTATCGCGGTCCATGGCGTAGTAACGGCCGGAGACGCTGGCGATCTTGCCGATGCCCAGCTCGTCCAGCTTGGCCTGCAGATCGGCCAGGAAGCCCTTGCCGGAGTGGGGGTCGGTATCACGGCCATCAGTGATGCAGTGCAGGTAAACGTCCTTTGCACCCAGATGCTTTGCCATTTCCAGCACGCCGAACCAGTGGTCAGCGTGGCTGTGCACACCGCCGGTGCCCACCAGACCCATCAGATGGATGGCCTTGCCGGCATCGATGGCGGCCTTCATGTTCTTGACCAGAACCGGGTTCTGGAGCATCTCACCGTCCTTGATGGACTTGGTGATCAGGGTGAGCTGCTGGTACACGATGCGGCCTGCGCCCATGTTGGTGTGGCCGACTTCGGAGTTACCCATCTGGCCATCGGGCAGGCCGACGGCCATGCCGGAAGCGTTGATGGTGGTCATGGGGTATTTTGCCATCAGAGCATCGAGGTGGGGCTTCTTGGCGGCGACCACGGCGTTGCCGAAGGTCTCATCCGGCACCCAGCCGAAGCCATCCATGATGCACAGAAGAACAGGTTTCTTTGCCATAAAAATGAATCTCCTTTGATTTGAGAACACTATTTTCAATAAAAACAAGGGGCAGCGCCTGCAATGTGCCCGATAGAGCGCATTCTCCGCAGCTACCCCTCATCCGGCACTTCGTGCCGCCTTTCCGCAGTGGAAAAGGCTTATTTTGCGGTTTTATCAGCCCTTGGTGGCTGCGTTGACGATCACTGCAAAGTCGGGAGCCTTCAGGGATGCGCCGCCGATCAGGCCGCCGTCCACATCCTTTTTGCTCAGCAGTTCCTCGCAGTTCTTGGCGTTCATGCTGCCGCCGTACTGGACAGTGGTAGCCTCGGCAACTGCCTCGCCGTACACCTCACCGATGACCTTGCGGATCTGGCCGCAGACTTCCTCAGCCTGATCGGCGGTAGCGGTCTTGCCGGTGCCGATGGCCCAGATGGGCTCGTAGGCGATCACGACATTTGCCATCTGCTCAGCGGTCACGTCGCGCAGAGCGATCTTGGTCTGCATCCGGACCAGCTCCTCGGTGACGCCCTCTTCACGCTGCTGCAGGCTCTCGCCCACGCAGATGATGACCTTCAGGCCGGCGTTCAGAGCAGCCAGAGCGCGCTTGTTCACGGTCTGGTCGGTCTCTGCAAAGTACTGGCGGCGCTCAGAGTGGCCAACGATGACGTACTCCACGCCCAGATCCACCAGCATGTCAGCGCTGATCTCGCCGGTGAAAGCGCCGGACTTCTCGAAGTGAACATTCTCAGCACCCACATGGATGTTGGTGCCCTTGGTCTTCTCCACAGCGGTGACCAGATCGGTATACGGGGTGCAGATGACCACCTCGCAGCCTGCGTCCTGAACAGCGGGGACCAGCTCGTCCACCAGAACAGCAGCCTCAGAGGCGGTCTTGTTCATCTTCCAGTTGCCTGCAATGATAGCCTTGCGCTTTGCCTTATCCATGATACTCTATCTCCTTTATTTACCTTCTATATGTGCAGTCTGTGCACAAACAAAAAGGTGCGGCGGCGCTGAAGCCGCCGCACCCATTTACGATGCCGGAAAAATTATGCGTTCTGGATGACGGCGATGCCGGGCAGCTCCTTGCCCTCCAGATACTCCAGAGAAGCGCCGCCGCCGGTGGAGATATGGGTCATCTTGTCGCCCAGACCCATCTGCTGCACAGCTGCTGCGCTGTCGCCGCCGCCGATCACGGTGGTAGCGTCGCTCTCAGCCATAGCCTTGGCAACTGCCAGAGTGCCAGCTGCCAGAGTGGGGTTCTCGAACACGCCCATGGGGCCGTTCCACACAACGGTCTTGGATGCCTTGACAGCATCAGCAAACAGCTTCATGCTCTCGGGGCCGATGTCGCAGCCTTCCATGTCGGCCGGGATCGCGGTGACGGGAACAACAGTGGTCTCAACCGGAGCGTCGATGGGATCGGGGAAGTCCTTGATGCAGACAGCATCAACGGGCAGCAGCAGCTTCACGCCCTTCTCCTTGGCCTTTGCCATCATTTCCTTGCAGTAATCCAGCTTGGAATCGTCGCACAGGCTCTTGCCGACCTCGTAGCCCTGAGCCTTGACGAAGGTGTAAGCCATGCCGCCGCCGATGATCAGGGTATCGACCTTCTCCAGCAGGTTGGAGATAACATTCAGCTTGTCTGCGACCTTTGCGCCGCCCAGAATAGCGGTGAAGGGACGAACGGGATCGTTCACAGCGTTGCCCAGATACTTGATCTCCTTCTCCATCAGGTAGCCAACAGCGGTATCCTTGATGAAGTCGGTGACGCCTGCGGTGGAGCAGTGTGCGCGGTGGCAGCTGCCGAATGCATCGTCCACATATGCGTCAGCCAGAGAAGCCAGCTCTTCGCTGAACTCGGGCATGTTCTTGGTCTCTTCCTTGCGGAAACGGGTGTTCTGCAGCAGAACGACGTCGCCGTTGTTCATGGCAGCAACAGCAGCCTTTGCATTCTCGCCAACAACGTTGTCGTCATCTGCAAACACAACGGTCTTGCCCAGCTTTGCGCTCAGAGCCACAGCAACGGGTGCCAGGCTGAACTTGGCCTCGGGGCCGTTCTTGGGCTTGCCCAGATGGCTGCACAGAATGACCTTTGCGCCATCGTTGACCAGCTTCTGGATGGTGGGCAGAGCTGCGTTGATGCGGTTTTCGTTGGTGATGACACCGTCCTTCATCGGGACGTTGAAATCGCAGCGGACAAGCACCTTCTTGCCGCAGTAGTTCTGATCGTCGATCGTCTTCTTACCTAAACCCATGGTAATAAACTCCTCTCAAGTTTTAATGTCTGAACTAGAGTTTCGCTCGCATTCGGGGGCTATGCCCCGTTACGCTACTATTATAAACAAAAACCGTGCACATTGCAAGGTTGCAAGATAGATAATAGTTTAACAAACATTTGCCGCTGATGCACGGAAATGTGTGTATTTTGACCGAAAGGGATGTATAAGCTGAATCAATGCCGTGGTTAGGGTCGGCAGTTGATCCCAAAGCCTACCCCCCCCATCTACTTCTGTCTCCGCGGTGATGTAAATGGGGCGGTGCTTCACTTCCAGATAGGTCTTAGCCAGATATTCACCCACGATCCCCGTACACAGCAGCTGCACACCGCTGCACAGCAGAACGATGCACACCATACTGGGCCAGCCGGAAGTAGGGTCGCCGAAAATCAGTGCACGCACTATCACGAAAATGATGCCGATGAATGCCAGAGCGCAGAAAAGTACACCAAGGCCTGCCGCCATGACCAGTGGCGCGGTAGAAAAGCCCACGATGCCCTCGATGGAATATTTGAACAGGCTCCAGAAATTCCATTTTGTCTGGCCTGCAACACGCTCCACATTTTTATAATCAAACCATTTTGTGCGGAATCCTACCCAGCTGAAAATGCCCTTACTGAAGCGGTTATACTCACTCATGCTCAGCACCGCATCTACCATTTTTCGGCTCATCAATCGGAAATCCCGGGCACCATCCACAATTTCTGTGTCCGACATTCTGTTGATGATTTGATAAAATTTATGCGCAAACCAGCTGCGTACCGGTGGTTCGCCCTCCCGGGTCGTGCGGCGGGTAGCTGCACAGTCATATTCGCCGGTCAGCAGCGTATCCAGCATGTCCGGCAGAAGTGACGGTGGGTCCTGCAGATCGGCATCCAGCGTAGCCACATAGTCGCCCTTCGCTGCCTGCAGGCCTGCATAGATGCCGGCCTCCTTGCCAAAATTGCGGCTGAAGGAAATGTATCGTACCCGATCGTCCTGCCGGTGTAGTTCCCGCGCTGTGTGCAGAGTGCCATCCTTTGAACCATCATCCACAAAGATGATCTCAAAGTCTGCATCATGAGATTCTTTCATGTTTTTTGCCACGCGGCACGCTTCCTGATAAAAAAGGGGCATGGCCTCTTCTTCATTATAACAGGGTACGATCAGACTGATTAACATATTGCCTGTTTTCTCCTTTTCCATTCATTCGTCTTTTTGGAGCAGGTAAATAACTGCCAGACCTTTTTCTGAAATTTTTTCTACTGTTTTGTAATTTTCCTGTTTGGCAAATTCATACACTTCATCCTCGGTCATCTGCGTTTCGGGGTAGGTTGCAACTGCCAAGATCATTTCCTTGTTTCCCGTTTTCTCCGTCCGGTAGCTCTCCGAAATATCATTGGAAATATCATCTGTTACACAGATACTGTCAAAGTACAAAAGCTGCGGGAGAAGTGAGGTAATAGACGGATTGCTTTTATCACTGACCAGTACACATGGCTCACTTGCATATGCTTCCAGCATCGTATTCAGCTTTTTATCGCCAAGATAAAGATTCTCAGGTTCCATGATAACAGCTGTCAGAAATGCTGCTGTCAAAAAGCCTATAGCAATTTCTTTTCTCCGCCGCAGCGTCCCTGTTACGTCAAAAAAACCGCAGCTGAAAAAGATTGCTTCCAATGGCTGCAAATGCGTAAAATAGCGTATCACCTGATACGGTGCGATAATCGAAATAACCAGCACTGCTACGATGGCCGGAACGGTGATCAGTTTGAGTTCAGTGGTGAAACCTGTTTTGCTTTTCGGGCTTTTTCTCGCGATTTTTCTGTAAATCGCCACGATGACCATTACAGCAAGGATCACCGCACCCGTCCAGAAATTAAGCGTATGCCACGTTAGCATCGTTCCCATTCTTATGGGATACAGTGTCAGGTCCAATACATGAGTGGCCGTCGCCTCCAGAGAAACATTTTCCTGTGAATGCAATTGCGCACACCACGACGGAAAAGACAGCAGCATTCCGACAACACCCGCAAGCGCCGGGATCGAAAACAGAAAGATCTCTTTCCACTTTCGCTCGTGCAGCCGATAAAGATCATAAGCTGCACACAGCAGGAACGCATAGACCACATAAAAATACTGTGTCATCATACCCAGATATATGACAACACCAATTGCCAGATCTTTTCCGATGCTTGGTCGGTGAAGGGTCTTTGCAACCAACAGCGCCAGCAAAACTGTAAGCAATGTCAGCAGCATATACATCCGGATCAGCATAAAATGCGTAACAGCCTGCCGGTTGAAGACATACAGCGCGCATGCAAACAAAGCTTTTTTAGAATCATGCAGCAGTTCTAGTGCCAAAGCATACATTGCAGTCAACGTACATCCAAGAAAGACGAAATTTAAGCCAATGCCCGTCCACTTTGTAAAGCTTCCGGGGAACAGCGAGCAAACTGTGTGCAGAAAAAAGTAATATAATGGCGGATGCACATCCTGTGTCTGGTTGTAATAGACCGTGGCATAATCAAAACGCTCATTTTCTGCAACCATAACATATTGCATCAGCTCGTCCCGGTCAAAAACAGTTCCATTTTCCCAATCGTCGTGCAGATCTGTTAGAAAAGGGCCCTCTGTACTGTTCGACAGCCCATAGGAGTACACCTCGTCCAGAAACCATCCTTCCTTACGCAGGGACCACATGAGCATCAAACACACGGTCAGGCCTATAAACAACACGAACGGCCACCATTCCAGTTTTCTTTTTTTCATCATCGCCAGTCCTCACACCAATCACGGGCTACTTATCTTTGATCAAAATATGCATCTTTTTGAGTATAGCATACTTTTCGTCCGACTTCCAGTGTAAGTCTGCGTCTGGAATGCAGATTCCCCGCATTGAAGATCAAGCTCCTTTTGTTATTCGCATACAGCTTTCTAAAACAAAAAGCAGCCGCATAGCAAATACTACACGACTGCTCATATGTCTGTCCGGTCGAAGGATGACAGCACCGCAGGTTTAGTTCTCTGCACCGCCCTCGGCCTTCATGGCGTTGTAGCCGATCAGGACGGTCCACACATAAGCGCAGGTCTTGGGAATCATCAGCATACCGATCAGCGGGTTCACTTCAGCCCACAGCACGACGGGGATATAGAAGCCAAAGCTCAGCACGATGGTGAGCCACATCCAGCGGAAAGCCCGGTCGCTGTGCTCCTTTGCGCTGCGGTAGAACAGCACGATGACCAGCAGGCCAAGCAGAGCAAAGGGAATGTTCCGCAGGATGCCCCAAGCGAGGGGAGTCTTGTTGGTGAGCCACTGGTTCTGAGGCATCATGCACAGTAGCACACGCGCAGCGGACAGGACATACACGGCAATGGTCAGACCCTTCCGGCCCTCCACATGGTAGCGTTTGCGCCAGACATAATACAGCAGCACGTAAAAGACGGTCATGGTGATGGAAGTGATCCACTTGCCCAGACCCAGAGGAACTGCGTAGTTTTCCAGACCGGTGGTGCACAGTGCCAGTGCACGGGGGACAAGGTGGAAGGAATCACCTGCACCCAGCACCACAGCCATAAGGCCGAACAGCTTGAACGGCGAGCCGCTCTTGCTGCTGCGGATCATACGGATGCCTACCGTGAGCACGGTGACCAGATAGAAGATGTCGAAAACGGTTTCAATGATTGCACGCATAGGGTTTGCTCCTTTTTCAGATTGGATTGGAGAAAATATGATATAGTATATGGGAACAGGATACTTTCATCCTGCGGCACCAATCAAGTTGAACACTGTTCATTTTAGACTTAAAAAATTCCCACAAATCTGTGGGACATTTTTCAGTAGACAGCCCGCCGTACGATCTCCAGCACGGTAGAGGGGTCAAAGTCCTGCCGTACCAGAGCGGACAGCATCAGCGAGAACAGCATCTCTGCAAATTTTTCAACGGTAAACTCCGCTGTGAAGGCGTCAGCCCGGATCCTGGCATCATTCCGCAGCACCGTGCACAGGGCATCCAGAATGTGCTGCCAGGCCCGATGCATCTGCTGTTTTCCATCGGCGGTGTTCTGCCGGACAAAACCCAGAGCATGATGGGTGAAAAATCCCGGATACCGCTGGCAGCCGTACTCCAACTGCTTGTACATCCACCGGACGCAGGACAGGGTGTCCTGAAAGACGGCCTCATCCTCCGGGTGGTGGAAGATATCGTTCCAGATGCTTTCCACCGTGGCGCTCAGCAGATCCGTCTTGGATTCAAAATAATTGTAGATGCAGCCCACCGAGACCCCGCAGGCAGCAGCCACCGAACGGATGTTGACACCGGCCCATCCGTTTTGTTGGATGAGTTTTCTGCTGGTCTGCAGGATATTCTCTTTTGATGTTGCCATTGGATTCATCCGATCACCTCAACATGAACATTGTTCATAATGCGTAGTATACACACCGGATGGGGGATTGTCAAGAGATATTTTGAGCTTTCGTACCTCTCCATGCATCCGGTGCAGGAGAGCTAGAGAGCCAGAGAGACACTCCGGCTTTTACATCCTAAAACTGGCGTGCGGCGGCACAGGAAGCGAGAAAACCGGCTCTGCGAAAAAACCGACGATTGTACGGAGTTCATAATTTTTTAAGATTTATTTTGTGAAAAAGTAATATTGAAAAACCAAATCAGGGTTGATATACTAATGCCATGATATCCAGTTGGACATGTTACTGGTAATGCAGGCAGGATCTGACGGAATGACGAATACCTTTTCTTTTGGGTGAATTATAGCCAGATACTATGATTCCGGGAGAAGCTGTAGACGGAGTCATTCTGTTGGATCCTTTTTCTTTTGCCCGTTTCGGCCGGACGGCAGGGGAATGCCATCACACACAAGGTAAAGGAGAACACAATGAAGAACTACAAGCAGACTGCCTCCGACGTGCTGCGTCTGGTTGGCGGCGAAAAGAACGTTGTGCAGGTCGAGCACTGCTCCACCCGCCTGCGCTTCACTCTGGCAGACACCTCCAAGGCAGATGTTGCTGCCCTGAAAAAGACTGCTGGCGTCATGGGCGTTATTTCCAGCGGCCCGCAGTGTCAGGTGGTCATCGGCAACGATGTCATCGAAGTGTACGATGAGCTGCTCAAGCTGGGCACCTTCAACGCGGGTCAGGCTGCGGCTCCCGCTGCTCCCAAGGGCAAAAAAGAGATCGGCGGCATTATTCTGGACTACATGGTCGGCATCTTCCAGCCGCTGGTGCCCGCCATTGCAGGTGCAGGTGTTCTGAAGGCCCTCATGGTGCTGCTGAGCACTCTGGGCGTGATGAGCAGCGGCGACATCGCCTATAAGGTGTTCGTCGGCGTGGCAGATGCAGCTCTGTACTACCTGCCCGTCATGGTCGCCTTCACCACTGCAACCAAGTTCAACTGCAACAAGCTGGTGGCTGTGGCTCTGGCTGCTGCCATGATCCACCCCAGCGTTTCCGCTCTGCTGGCGACCGAGGGCGGTGCTTACTTCCTCGGCATCAAGCTGCAGAACATTGCTTACGGCGGCCAGGTGTTCCCGGCCATCCTGACCGTCATTTTCATGTCCTTTATTGAAAAGTGGGCCAACAAGTGGTGCCCCAAGGCCATCCGCGTGTTCTTTGTGCCCATGCTGTGCTTCGGCATCGGCTTCCCTGTGGCACTGGTCGTCCTCGGACCGCTGGGTTACAACATCGGTGCCCTGCTGACCACCGTGATCCTTGCTCTGTACAACACGCTGGGCTGGCTGGCCGTTGCTCTGCTGGCTGCTGTGCTGCCCTTCATGATCTCCATGGGCATGCACAAGGCTCTGGTCCCCTATGCAGTTGCTTCTATTTCCGACCCCGGTTTTGAAATGCTGTACATGCCCGCTTCTCTGGCACACAACATTTCCGAGGGCGGTGCCTGCCTGGGCGTTGCTCTGAAGACCAAGGACGAAAACCTGCGCGCTACCGCAATTTCTGCTGGTATCTCCGGCCTGTTCGGCATCACCGAGCCTGCTCTGTACGGCGTTACCCTGCAGCACAAGAAGGTCATGATGTCTGTTGTGATCTCCAGCTTCATCGGCGGTCTGTTCGTTGGCCTGATGAAGGTCAAGGCATTCGTTGCCATGGGCCCCGGTCTGGCTGGCATGGCCATGTTCGTTGACCCGGACAACTCCAAGAACATTCTGTGGGCTGCCATCGGTCTGGTGATCTCTGTTGTGGTCTCCTTCGCACTGTCCTTCTTCCTGTACAAGGATGAGACTCCCGCTGAGGGCGAGACCGCAGAGACCGCTCCCGAGGCTGCTGCAGACGCAGCTGCTGCGGATTCCACCATCAGCAGCCCCCTGCAGGGCAAGGCCATTGCACTGGATCAGGTGAAGGACGAGGTTTTCTCCCAGAAGATCCTGGGCGACGGCATTGCCGTGGTGCCCGAGAAGGGTGAGCTGTATGCCCCCGCAGACGGCGTGATCGAGTCCGTGTTTGGCACCAAGCACGCCATCTCCATGAAGACCGCTGCCGGTGCCGAGCTGCTGATGCACATTGGCATGGATACCGTCAAGCGCGACGGCAAGGGCTTTGATCCTCAGGTCATGGACGGCGAGACCGTCAAGAAGGGCCAGCTGCTGATGAAATTTGACCTTGACGGAATCAAGGCAGACGGTTATGATGTAACTACCCCCATCGTCGTGACCAACGCCGATGAGTTCACCATCAAGACTGTGGCCGAGGGCACGGTTGTGCCCGGTGCTGCACTGCTGAAACTGGAGGCTGTAAAATGAGTTTCCCCAAAGGCTTTTTCTGGGGCGGCGCTGTTGCTGCGAACCAAGTAGAAGGCGCATGGAATGTGGACGGCAAGGGCCCCAGCGTGGCGGACGTTGCCACCTATAAGCCCAATGCGGACGTGAAGGATTACAAGTCCCATGTTGCCATGGACGACGCACACATTGCTGCCGCCATGGCCGACCCGGATGATACCTATTATCCCAAGCGCCGCGGCATCGACTTCTATCATCATTATAAAGAAGATCTTGCCCTGTTTGCCGAAATGGGCTTTACCATGCTGCGCGTTTCCATTGCGTGGACCCGCATCTTCCCCACCGGCGAGGAAGCCCAGCCCAATGAGAAGGGCCTGCAGTTCTACAGCGACCTCTTTGCTGAGATGCACAAGAACGGCATTGAGCCGCTGGTCACGCTGAGCCACTACGAAATGCCGCTGGCACTGGCCACCAAGTACAATGGCTGGGTGGACCGCCGGGTCATCGATTGCTTTGCAAAGTTCTGCCATGTGTGCTTTGAGCGCTACAAGGATCAGGTCAAGTACTGGCTCACCTTCAACGAGGTGGACAGCGTGATCCGCCATCCCTTCACCACCGCCGGCATCATCCCCAGCCGTGTGCCCGAGGATAAGATGCTGGAGACCTGCTATCAGGCTCTGCATCACCAGCTGGTGGCCAGCGCCATGGTGGTAAAGGACTGCCACGAGATCATCCCCGGCAGCAAGGTGGGCTGCATGCTCACCAAGCTCACCACCTACGCCCGCACCTGTGCGCCCGACGATGAGCTGGCCACGCAGGCAAAGAATCTGGAAAACCTGTTCTACGCCGATGTGCATGTCTGGGGCGAGTACCCCCGCCTGATCCTCAAGATGTTCGAGCGCAAGGGCATCCACGTGGAAATGCTGCCCGAGGATGCCGCCACCCTGAAGGCAGGCTGTGTGGACTTTGTTTCCTGCAGCTACTATATGACCATGACCGAGTCCGTGGACCCGAATGCAGAGCGCACCCCCGGCAACACCGTGCTGGGCGTCAAGAACCCGTATCTGCCCTCCACCGACTGGGGCTGGCAGATCGACCCCAAGGGCCTGCGCTACAGCCTGATCGAGCTGTACGACCGTTACCGCAAGCCGCTGATGGTGGTGGAGAACGGCATGGGTGCCAAGGACGTGGTGGAGGCCGACGGCTCCATCCACGACCCCTACCGTGTGGAGTACTTCCGCCAGCACATCAGCGAGATGGGCAAGGCCATCGATGAGGGTGTTGAAATGTGGGGCTATACCACGTGGGCACCCATCGACCTGATCTCTGCATCCACCAACCAGATGTCCAAGCGCTATGGCTTCATCTATGTGGATCAGGATGATATGGGCAACGGCACTCTGGCCCGCAGCCGTAAGGACAGCTTCTACTGGTACAAAAAGGTCATTGCTTCCAACGGCGAAGAGCTGGACTGAAAAGCAAGCTGCTCCTGAGCGGCAGTCTGAACTTTCCAACAGTAGGAGGAGAAACCGATGCACATCCAAAAGGTGCTGAACAGCAGCGTTGTGCTGGTGCAGGATGACAGCGGCGAGGAGTCCATCCTGCTGGGCAAGGGCATCGGCTATGGACGCAAGGCCGGCGAACCCATTGAGCGGCAGCCCTCAGACCGTGTGTTCCTTCCGCTGTCCAACCCGGATGCACAGCCCATGCTGGAGCTGTTTTCCAGCATTCCGGCGGTCTATCTGGATCTGACACAGGACATCGTGGACGATGCAGAGCAGTCGCTGGGGGTCAAGCTTTCAGCCCACATCTATCTGCTGCTGACCGACCATCTGCATTTTGCGGTGGAGCGCCAGCAGAAGGGCCTTGTGGTGACCAACCGCATCTTCTGGGAGATCAAGCACTTTTATCCCAAGGAGTATGCGGTGGGCCAGCGCGGCCTGCAAAAAGTCAGGGCAAAGCTTGACATCGAGCTGCCGGACGAAGAAGCGGGCAATATCGCGTTCCACATCGTCAATGCACGGCAGGACCCGCAGGCCGGCTACGATGCCATGCGGGCGGCACAGTTCATCAGCGAGCTGTCCAATATCGTCACCTACAGTATGCACTGCCCGGTCAGCGCGGAAAGCATCCACTATGCGCGGTTCGTGAGCCACCTGCAGTATTTTGCAGAGCGGTTCTTCTCCGGCAAACTGATGGACAGCGAAGACGACTTTTTGTTCCAGCAGATGCAGCAGAACTACCCGGCGGCAGTGACCTGTGCGGAAAAAATACGCACCTTTATTCTGCGCAAGTACGGCGTGTTCCTGCCCAATGAGGAGACAGCCTATCTGGCGCTGCATGTGGCGCGGCTGACGAGCGGCAAATAAAATCAAAAAGGGAGAGCTGCCTTGCAGAAAGGCGGCTCTCCTTTTGGGCTTTTACAACACAAGACGGAAAAGAGGAAAAACAATGCAGATCAGCATTCTTTTGGCCCAGCAGATCGCGCAGCTGTTCCTGATCCTGATCATGGGCTACGCCGTGGTCAAAGCAGGGCTGTTGAAGGCCAGCGACAGCAAAGTGCTCTCGGTGCTCATGGTGTACCTCGTGTGCCCCTGTATGATCCTGAACGCGTTCCAGATCGAGGATACACCGGACATCCGCAGGGGGCTGGTGTATGCCATGATCGTTGCGGCGGCCATGCATGTGGTGCTGCTGGCCTTTACGGCGCTGCTGCGCCGCCCGCTGAAGCTGGGTGTGGTGGAGCAGGTGAACACCATCTACAGCAACGCCGGTGCACTGGTCATCCCGCTGGTGCAAGCGCTTCTGGGCAGTGAGTATGTGATCTACTCCTGCGCGTTCATCATTGTGCAGACGGTGCTTATCTGGACCCACGCCAACGCCTGCCTGCAGGGTAGTTTTTCCTTCCAGTGGAAAAAGCTGCTGGAAAATGTCAACATTCTGGCCATTCTGGCCGGGATGCTGCTGTACCTGACCCACTGGCAGCTGCCCGGTATGCTGCAGAATACGGTGACCAACATGGGCAGCATGATCGGCCCCATCGGCATGCTTCTGGCGGGCATGGCCATTGCCGAAAGACCGCTCAAAAAAGTGTTCTGCACAAAGCGCAACTACCTTGTGGCGGCGCTGCGGCTGCTGGTGTGTCCGCTGGTGATCCTGCTGCTGCTGTGGGTGTGCCGCGCACAGACCTTCGTGGCAGATGGCAAGAATATCCTGATGACGGTGTACCTTGCCGCCATCACTCCCGCCTGCGCCACCACCACCTCGATGGCTCAGCTGTACGACCGCGATGCAGCGCATTCCAGCGCGTTGTATGTGCTCACCACGCTGCTCTCTATCATGACCATGCCGGTGATGATCGGCCTGTTCGATCTGCTGCTGTGATGAGCCGCGCTTATTCCCTCCGCCAAAACACAATGGAAAGGAACCAACTTCAATGAATCAATCCAAAGACGAAGGCCTGAACGGAAACGAAAAGATCGAGCAGGCGGTAGCCGTCCTGCAGCAGGAGCCCACACAGGAACAGCTGGCCCACACCCTCACCGTCATCCGGAGGCGTATGAAGGAACACGGCCAGTTTGTCGTGGCGGTGGAACCCAATTTGGGCAGTGAACAGATGCAGCTCCGGACCATCCAAACCGCCGACGGTGCAAGCTGGTGGTATGCATTCACCAGCTTTGAGGAAGAACTGAAGGGAGCCGAGTCGGTGCAGTCCACCTTTCTTGTGGATATGGACAAGCTATTTGATGCAGCGCTTGCCGTGCCGGAGATCAGCGGCATCATCCTGAACCCGTGGAACCGCACCATTCAGCTGAATAAAACGCTGATCCGCATTACCAAAGGAAGCTGACCGCCAAAGGACAGCAGACTACTTATGATGAAAATGCAATATCGGGGAGGAAAGCAAAGATGTTCAGACCCATGAGAAGAGCGAACCGGGAGATTCCGGAGGAAGCCGCAAAACATCTGCTGAAGCAGTCCCGGCGGGGCGTGCTGGCCGTCAACGGCGATGACGGCTATCCATTTGCCATTCCGGTCAACTATTTCTACGATCAGGAACAGGATAGGATCTATTTTCACGGTGCAAAGTCCGGACATAAAGTGGATGCACTGAAAAAGAACGATAAGGTCTGCTTTACCGTTTACGGCAATGAGCACTTTGAGCCGGGCGATTGGGCCCCCTATGTGCAGAGCACAGTGGCCTTTGGCCGCTGCAGGCTGGTCGAGGATGCAGCCGCCACCGAGGCCCGCGTGCGGGAACTGGGCCTGAAGTATTATCCCGGCAGGGAAGAGGTGAAAAAAGAAATCGCAAAAGCCATCAAGGGCGTACAGCTCTACGAGATCACGATCGAACACCTGACCGGCAAGCAGATTCAGGAAAAGTAAAAGGCCTTCCGGCTCGCATCTGCGTGAAAACCGAAAAGACAAAAAGACAGAGGCAGCATAAAAGCTCCTCTGTCTTTTTTAGATGATGGCTTTATAAGCAGGGTGCAGTGCTTATGAAAATGGTTTCTCAGTCCACCACAGGGACGTCCAGCCCGAATTCCAGCGGGCGGAAGCGGGGACAGACGTTCTCGGTGATGCAGATGACCGATGCAGCCAGACGACTGCCGATCTCACAGGACTCGGCCAGAGTCTTGCCGTAGGTCTGGCCGATGACCGTGCCGGCGAAGAAGGCATCACCGGCACCGGTGGTGTCGAGAACGTCTACCTTCTTGGCGGGCACGATGCCGGATCCGCCGTTGGCACGGGCGTACACGGCACCCTGACCGCCCATGGTGATCACCATGCTGGGAATGTTGGCACTGTGTACATTGGCGGCCAGCACTTTGCGCATTTCCTCGGGGCTCAGGTGGTCATAGTCATCCGAAAAGAGCAGCCCGGCTTCCTGCTGGTTGCACACAAAGCAATCGATCTGCTGCAAAAAGTCCCGGCGCTCCATAGCGATGCTCATGTTGGAAATGGCAGCAAAGACCTTCTTATGGTACTTTTTGGCAAAGTGCAGCACCTGCTTTACAGTTTCCTTTTCCAGATCCAGCTCCAGTGCAATGGCGTCACAGTCGGCAAAAATCTCATCTCCCTTTTCCTTCAGCAGGCCGGTGAGGGGAGTGGTGTCCGGCCGCTTGGAAATGGCTGCGTGCACATCGCCGTCGTTGTCAAAGATGGCCAGCCAGGTGCCCATGCCGTCCGGCACACGCAGGATGTAGCGGGTATTCACCTTGTGATTTTCCAGCTTGTTGATCACATCCTGTCCCATGCCGGTGTCGTCCACCAGACTGACAAAGGTAGGACGCAGCTCTACATTGGCGATATCCTCCACTACATTGCGGCACACACCGCCATGCACCTGCTCAATGCGCCCAGCGTTGCGTCCGCCGGGAATGTAGGCAGACAGGGGATATCCCTTGATATCCACAAAAACAGCTCCGATGACTACGATGCCCATACCCATAAACGATAAACCTTTCTGAATTCAGTTGATTTTACCTTTATTATACAGGAATCGGACAAAAGAAGCTATCCTTTTGCCGTTTTTTGCAAAAAATCTTCCACGCGGGACGATTTGAAAATGTCCTCCGCTGCGCTCTGGGCATTTTTAGCGGAATATTATTTATATTTGCCAATCGGGAAAATCTGCGGATCTTCCCGATTGGCCTTTTCACGGGAGGGCCCGTAGCGGAAAACGACATCTACAACAATTCTTACAGACTTTCCTAAATGCAGAAATGAAAGCTGCCGCTCTCGGTCACGACCCCCTTTCCGTGAAAAAGGGATTCCGAAAAGTCCGCAGACTTTTCGGAATCCCAAATGAAAAATAATTCTTCCTCTGATGATGCCCAGAGCGCAGCGGAGGGCATTCTAAATCAGCACGTATCACATCGCGGTGCGTGCTGTGCGCACCAGATATTCCATGGCCTGCACCGGGTAGTGCCCGGCGGCCGTTTCGCCGGTCAGCATGACGCTGGCGGCACCGTCCAATACGGCGTTGTAGATGTCACTCACCTCGGCCCGGGTGGGCACGGCGCGGGTGCACATGCTGTCCAGCATCTGGGTCACCACCATAAAAGGCACACCGGCAGCCCGGCAGGCAGCAGAAAGCTGCTTCTGGCAGCGGGGCAGCTCCCACAGCGGCATGGCGTTGCCAAGGTCGCCCCGGGCAATGACGATTTCATCGGCAAGATGCAGAAATTCCGGCAGGGCACGCACCCCGGCCATATTTTCGATTTTGGCAAAAATGCGGATGTCTGCTGCGTCTACCTGCTCTAAGGCGGTGCGCAGGGCCAGAATGTCCGCCTTGCCGCGCACAAAAGGCAGCATCACGCCGGTGACACCGCACTGCTTTGCGATTTTCAGGTTCTGCAGATCCTCTTCGGTCAGGGCAGGAGAGTGCACTGCAAGGCCCGGCGCAGCAATGCTCTTGCGGCTCTGCAGCGTTCCGCCGCGTACCACTGTGCACAAAAGGGTGCCCGGCAGGGTCTGCGTCACCTGCACCAGAAGCTTCCCGTCGTCCAGCAGAAGCTGCTGCCCGGGTGCAGCGGCCTGCACCAGAGCTGCCGGGCAGGGAATGCCGTCTGTGCCAAGGCGTACAGAACTGCCCTCAACCAAAGTGACAGGCTCTGCCAGCGTGCCGATGCGCAGCTCCGGACCCTGCAGGTCGATGAGCAGCTGCCGGATGCCGGCTGCGCGGATCATTGCCAGCCAGTCAGCGTGTGCGGTCAGCGGTCCGTGGGAAAGATTCATGCGGATGCCGGTCATGCCGACTTCCACCATGCGCTGCAGGGTCTCCAGCTGCCCACAGGCAGGGCCGATGGTTCCATAAAAATCCAAAATCCTTTTCCTCCGTCCATTTTCGGTGCTGTTTATCCAATGCATCTATTGTAACATGAACTGTCTGGATTGAAAAGAGCCGGACGCGGGCAGAATAAGGGGGTTGAAAAAATGCGATAGCAGCCTGCACAGGGAAATAGAGAAAAAACCAAAAACCCGGAACCTTTTTTGAGCCGTCTCGGCCCTGAAAAAGTTCCGGGTGTTATACAATATTTTTGGATGCTGCAGATGCTTTTATCGGCAAAGGCCGAGACGCTTTTTGAAGCCCTCCCACAGGCGCACCACCCGCTCCCGCGGCAGGAAATAATTCACCAGCAGCGCAACGATCACGCCAATGGCGGTGTCCAGAATGCGGTTCAGTGCGTAGCTGACATAGGTCTCCACCGGGGTGGAGTACAGCACGATGCACAGCACCACACCGCCCGGCTGCACGCCGCCCGGCCAGAAGTACTGGCACAGCAGGATCAGAATGACCGTGGCAATGCCCAGCAATACCGCCAGCAGCATACTGTGCCCGCCCTGCGGGAAGATGCGCAGGTACACCCAGAACACTGCAATGGACAAAAGTCCGCCGATCAAGGTGCCGAAGAGACGGTTGCCGCCGTTTTTGATGGAATCCGGCATGTCAGTGCCCATACCGAAGATCACACCAATGCAGGCAAAGGCCGGGTTGCGGCCGATGAGACAGTAGGCCATGGCCACCAGCATGGCTGTGACCGAGGTCTTGATGTTGCGCCAGCCAATATGCAGCCGGAAATCAGAGCGCGGAAATTCAGGCATAATACAGTTCCTCCAAGACAACAACCAAAGCATCTACAAAATCCTTCCTTGTATACAATATCATGGATGAAAGATCGTTTCAAGAGGAAAATGCCGAAAAACAGTAGAAAATACGAAAGAAAGGCACGGCAGCCTTCCCGCAGGGGAGAACTGCCGCGCCTTTTATAAAAAGAAGAAAGAAAACGCTCAGAGTTTCAGCCCACGAACGGCTCAGATGCCCTCGGTGGCTGCAATGCGGCCTGCACGGCGGCCAAAGGTGACGGTACGGCCGCAGGCTGCGCCGGTGGACAGGTTGGGGTAAGTGCCGGAGAAGTATCCGCCGGAGTCGTTGCCCACAACATACAGGCCCGGGATGGGGTCGTTGTTGGTGGCCACTGCGTTCATGTTCTGGTCAATCTGGATGCCGTCCATGGTGCACAGGATGTAGCCGGTGTTCTTTGCACCGTAGAAGGGAGCAGTGCGGATGGCGCTCATGCGGTGAGCTTCCTTGCCAAAGTCCTCGTCCACGCCCTTGTCGTACAGCTCATTGTAGCGCTCCACGGTAGCCTCCAGCTGGTCTGCGGGCAGGCCCAGCTTTTCGGCCAGCTCGGCAATCGTGTCGCACTTGAACACAAAGCCGTCCTCCACCAGACCAGGCAGCATGTTCTGCTCAACGGCCTGATAGGGGATGTTGGGGTCTGCATTGTTCGGGAACGGGAACATGCGGCTGCAGCCATGGGTCTTGAACGCCTGAATATAGGTTGTCCAATCAGAGTCAAAAATGGTATAATGGCAGTGATCCTTGTTGAACTCATCGGCGTGCAGGATGCCCTCGTAGGTGCCGGACTCATTGAAGAAGCGCTCGCCCTTGGAGTTGACCTTCAGGAACGGCTGGCTGCCCATCCAGAAGAAGCCGCTCTCACCGTTCTCGGTCTGCTCGCGGCCGGGCACTGCATCGGGCTTCAGGGCGGCGCGGTCGAACATCATCATGCTGTGGGTGTCATCAAACTTTGCGCCCACCCAGATGCAGGCCTTGATGCCGTCACCGGTTGCACCGGGGATAGAGCCGTTGCGGCCCACGATGGCCAGATTCTCGGGCTGCAGGGCTTCCATCATGTCATAGTTCAGGGAGTAGCCGCCGGTGCACACGATAACGCCTTTGGAAGCGTTGATGCGCACATACTTGCCGTCCTCGTTCTCGGCGATAACGCCGACCACGCGGTCGTTCTCCTTGACCAGCTCCACCATCGGGGTGTTGTACATGAACTCGACGCCCAGACCGGCGGCGTAGTCTGTCAGAACGACTGCACCGTCCAGTACGTTGCCCTTGCCATCGTCGGAACCGGTCCAGCGGGGAGAATGACCGGTAGCAAAGTGGATGTAGCGGTCATCCGGGTCGTCGCCGCCGGCCTCGTGCCACAGCTCAACGCCGCGGTCGGCCAGACGGTCGCCGTACCAGTCGATGGTCTCGGCAGACTCTTCACACCACAGGCGCACCAGACGCTGGTCGATGTGACCGGCAGCGACCTTGGTCATTTCGGTGATGTAATCGAACTTGTCGATCTTGGTGCCCCATTCCTTCTGGTAGCGGCTGTTGATCGCGCCCAGATCATCGCGGATGCCGCCGCTGGTCACCTTGTCGATGACCAGCGTCTTTGCACCATTCTCGGCAGCGCTGCAGGCTGCAAACAGACCGCCCGTGCCGCCGCCGACCACCAGAACTTCGGTCTCGAAGGTGTCCACGATATCGCTGTCAGCAATGACGGGGGCGGTGCCCAGCCACTTCGGGGTCCCATCGTCTACGGTCTCGGTGGTTTCTTCGGTGGAAGCAAGACCCATTGCCTGCTCAATGCAGCTTGCAGCGGCCTTCTTCACAGCCTTGCTGGTAATAGTGGCACCGGAAACAGAGTCGATCTCGGAGCTCTGTGCGGCCATCAGGGCTTCCTGAAAGTCTGCAGCGGAATCCACAGCCAGTGCGATGGTCTCCTTGGAGGTGTCCACCTTTACTTCGGTGATGGCACTGTCACTGAAGGTCATGGTGACGGTCACAGCGCCGGTACCGGTCTCGGTAGCGGAGTAGGTGCCGGGGGTGTAGATGCCGGCGTTGCCGGTGCTCTCGGACTTGCTGTTCGTGCAGGCAGCCAGACCGGCAGCAGTGACGCCGGACATGGCAGCAGCCGCAGCAACCTTCAGAAAGCCCTTGCGAGAGATTTTTTCCATGTTGTTCTCCTTTTTCTTCTTGCTCTTCTTTTCAGTCAAACCTGCCGGGGCAGGCCCCGGTGCTCTGTCCGCACAACACAGATGCGAACGGCACTTCGTCAAAAGTTTAACTTTACCGTGTATTAGTTTACACCTGCGGCAAAGGCGCAGGTCAAGAAGAAAAATGAAAAATATTTATCAAACGATGCCGCATCCAACAAGACGGCCATAAAACGAAAGGAGCGTTCCTGCCATGAGCGCACATCCCAAAGACCCGGTGCCCCGGAATTATGCCATCGGCGATTTTGCAAAAAAAGCCGGTGTATCCACGCATTTCCTCAAGTTTTATGAGGAAAAGGGCATCCTTCACCCCAAGGTGCAAAGCAACGGCTACCGCTATTACGATATCCGGGATGCCAGCCTTGTGCTGGAGTGCCGCCGCATGAAAAACATGGGCCTTTCGGTGCGGCAGATCGAAAAAGGCATCAACGACTGTACCCCGCAGGAAGTGGGTGCAATGCTTGCCCGGCAGGAAAATGATCTGCAGGCCCAGCTCCACGAGCAGCAGATGCACCTTTTGGGCCTGCAGAACCTGCGGGTAGCCCTCAGGTTGTGTGAGCAGGAGGAGTGGAGCGTGCGCACGGTGCCGGACGTGTGGTTTTTGCCCCACACGCTGAACGGTGAGTTTTTGCCGGACGACCGCATCTATGACCAGCTGCCCGACTGGCTGGACTGGATGCCGCTGGTCACCTCGGCACAGACCGTACAGATGGGGCCGGAGGGAAAGCTGAACGCCGAATGGGGCCTTGGATTGGAGCAGACCGAAGCGGAGCAGATCGGCTTTGCACCCAAAGAACCGGCTCAGCTGCTGCATCAGGGCCGCGTGCTGGAAATTTACTGCTCCTACGAGGAAGGCAGCAGCGAGGGTGAGCTGTACCGCCGGTGCATGGAGCGCGCCCGGCAGCTGAACCTTGTGCCGGGGGACATCTTGTTCCGCAAGGTGTTCTGCTATACCCGCAAGGACGGCGATTGCCGGGTGCACTGTGTGGCGCGGGTACCGGTACACCTGCCCGAATAACAAAAGAGGCTGTTGCACATCGTTTTAGCCGAAAGTGCAACAGCCTCTTTTTGTTGTGGGCAATCAGCCCTCAGATGCAAAAAATTCCCGGGTCAGCCTGACCACTGTGCCGGAAAGCAGCAGCAGCGCGAGCAGGTTCGGAATGCTCATCAGGCCGTTGAAGGTATCCGCAATGCTCCACAGCAGGCCCAGATCCATTGTTGCGCCCAGAATGGACACAAAGGAGTAGACCAGAAAGAAGGGCTTTGCCACCTTATCGCTGCGGCACAGGAACACCAGAAACCGGGAACCGTACAGGCCCCAGCCGATGATGGTGGAAAAGGCAAAGCAGCACAGCGCCACAGCGGTAAAGACCGATGCCCACCCACCGTAGGTGGTGGTGAAGCCGCTGATGGTCAGCTCTGCACCGGCGGCAGTGCCGTAATTCACGGGAGTGCCGCTGCACAGGATGACCATGGCAGTCAGGGTGCAGATGACGATGGTATCCGCAAACACTTCAAAGATGCCGAACATGCCCTGCTTGGCCGGCTTTTTGGTGTCGGCGCAGGCGTGGGCAATGGAGCCGGTGCCAAGGCCGGCCTCGTTGGAGAAGATGCCGCGGGAGACGCCCTTCTGCATGCTGACGAACAGGCTGCCGATGGTGCCGCCGGTGAAGGCAGCGGGATCGAACGCACCGGCAACGATGGACTTGAACACATAGGGCAGACGCTCAAAATTCAGCACCATGACGCCCACGGCCAGCGCGATATAGAACAGCGCCATAAAGGGCACCAGCTTTTCGCTCACGCTGCCAATGCGCTTGATGCCGCCCAGCAGCACCAGCGCTACCAGCAGGGTCACGATGATGCCCACCACAAGGTTCAGGGTGAAAAGAGAACCGCTGCCCACGATGCCGTACTCCAGCAGGGCGGTGTCAATGGCTGCAACGATGGTGTTCACCTGCGTGGCGTTGCCGGTGCCGAACACGGTCAGCACGCCGAACAGGGAATACAGCACAGCAAGAAACTGCCAATGCTTGCTCAGGCCGTTTTTAATGTAGTACATGGGGCCGCCTACCCATTCGCCCGCCTCGCTGCGCTCACGATAGTACACCGCCAGCGTGACTTCGGCGAACTTGGTGCACATGCCCAGCAGGGCAGAGCACCACATCCAGAACACCGCACCCGGGCCGCCGATGGCGATGGCACCGGCCACACCGGCGATGTTGCCGGTGCCCACGGTGCCCGCCAGTGCGGTGCACACCGCCTGAAACGGCGTCATGGCACCATCGGAAGCATCCTTTTTGCGGAACATGCGTCCGATGGTAGTTTTGATGGCGTAGGGGAATTTGCGGATCTGCAAAAAGCCCGTGCGCACACTCAGGAGCAGGCCCACGCCGATGATGCACACCATGGCAGGCACGCCCCAGATGAATTGGTTGACCGCATGATTGACGGCCGTGATCGTTTCGATCATATTTTTCCCACATCCTCTGTTAAATTGCGCTTTTCCAGCCGTAATGCCGGAAAACAAACAATTCATTTTACATCAGGATTTATACGCTGTCAAATAAAAATCGCAAAAAAGAAGGAAGAACCGTTGCGGCTCTCCCTTGTGCTTTGGACGTTTGTTTTACTTTGCCTTCGCCGTCCGGCGCTTTCAGGAAAGTTCAACGCTTTCCAACTGCCCGGCGGTACACCGGGTAGGCCACCAGCGCAGAAAGTGCCTCGGTGATCCAGAAGGCATGCCACACGCCGTTTGCGCCCAGAAAATGGCACAGCACAGCGGCCAGCGGCATAATGAAAAGAAGATAGCGGCACAGCGAAATGACCAGCGATTCGGTGCCCTTGCCAAGGCCCTCCAAGGCACCGGAAGAGGTGGTGGAGACGGCAGAAACCACAAAACCCAGACAGATGATGCGCAGGGCGGTCTGGCCGATGGTGATGGTCTCGGGGTTGGAGGTGAACAGCTGCATCAGCGGGCGGGACGCGAACAGGCAGATCAGAGTGCCGGCTGCCATGATGGCGGCGCTCATAATGAGGGTGAGCTCATAGAGCTTTTTCACACGGGCGTGCTGTCGGGCACCGTAGTTGTAACCAATGAGCGGGCGCATGCCCTGCACAATGCCGTTAGCGGGCAGATACAGGAAGGTCTGCAGCTTATAGTAGATGCCCAGCACCACCACATAGCTCTGGGAAAAGCCCGCCAGCAGCCCGTTCAGGAAGGTGACCAGCAGGGAGGGCAGGGCCAGATTGAGGATGGCGGGCACGCCGATGCCGTAAAGCCTTTTGTCCAGTGCGGCATCCGGGCGCAGGCAGCTGCGGCGCAGGCGCACCGGGAGCTCGGTGCGGGCATAGACGAAAAGGTAGACACACAGGCTCAGAAGCTGACCGATGCCGGTGGCAAGGGCCGCACCTGCAATGCCCATGGCAGGCACCGGGCCAAGGCCGAAGATCAGGACAGGGTCCAGAAGGATGTTGCACACACAGCCAAAGATCAGTGCGGCCATGGTCACTTTCATGCGGCCCACGGCCTGAAACATCTTTTCAAAGGCCAGCCCGGCCATGTTGATGGTGGCAAACAGGAACACGATGGTGGAGTAGGTGATGCCGGAGGAGATCAGGCTTTCGTCACTGGTGAACCGGCGCAAAAAGCCCGGCATGATGGCGATGCTGAGAATGGTGATAAGAATACCGTGTATCAGGCTCAGCGCCATACCGTGGGTGGCTGCGGTCTCAGCCTTTTTGCGGTCGCCTGCGCCCAGATACAGTGCGATCATGGCATTGATGCCGATACCGAAGCCGATGGCGATGGCGTTGGCAAAATTCTGGATCGGGAACACCAGCGACAACGCGGTCATGGCGTCCTCGCTGATGCGGGCCACGAACAGGCTGTCCACAATGTTGTACAGACTGTTCACCAGCATGGAAATGACATTGGGCAGCGCCATGGATACCAACAGCGGCAGCACCGGTTTTTCTTTCATAAAGGTCTCGTTCATAGTATTTGCATCGCTCCTGTAGAGAAAAGAAATGAATTGCGGCAGCCGCGGAATCGTCAGGGCGAGACTGCTCGAAAACAAACGCAGACGCAAAAAAGCCACACAATGGCTCTTTTGAAGTCATTGTGTGGCGAAAAGTAGCATATTGCTGTAAAAATCCACACGAATTTTATTGACTGTAGAATAACACGGCTTCCGACAGATGTCAAGGGCTTAGGTGGACAAAGTATGACTTTTATAGACTTGACCATTTTTCACCGGGAGGCTAAAATAAAAATAGATACTTTATAAAATAAGGAGAGTCCTGCCATGAAATGGATGATCGCATCCGACCTGCACGGGTCGGCGTTTTACTGCAAAAAAATGATCGAAGCGTTTGAGCGGGAGAAAGCAGACCGGCTGCTTTTGCTGGGAGATCTTTTGTATCACGGCCCCCGCAACGACCTGCCGGAGGGCTATGCCCCGAAGGAGGTCATCCCGCTTCTGAACGGGCTGAAGCCGGCGCTTTTGTGCGTGCGGGGCAACTGCGACGCTGAGGTGGATCAGATGGTGCTGGATTTTCCCATTCTGGCCGACTATGCGGTGCTGCCGGTGGGCGAGCGGCTTGTTTACGCTACCCACGGTCATGTGCACAACCTGAAAAATCTGCCGCCGCTGGCTCCGGGGGATATCCTGCTGCATGGCCACACCCATATTCCGGCGTGGACAGAGTTCGGCGAAGGCAATCTCTACCTGAACCCCGGTTCGGTGAGCATCCCAAAGGAGGGGAGTGCACATAGCTATATGACACTGGAAGGGGAGACCTTCCTTTGGAAAACGCTGGAAGGCGAAGCGTACCGGGAGCTGGAGCTGTGATGGGGGCAATGGAGCTGGAAGAGAAAACGGTTCAGATTCGGGATGATTTCGACCCGGACAAAATTCTGGCAAGCGGTCAGTGTTTTCGTCCCCGGAAGCAGGCAGAGGGCTGGTATCGGTTTGTTTCCGGGAGACAGCTGCTTTACCTCAGACCACTGTGCAGCGGAACCTACACAGTACGGTGCGCACCGGGCGCATGGGAAACCTTCTGGCACGGGTACTTCGATCTTGGCCGCAGCTATGCCGCTCTGCGTGGAAAGCTGGACAGCCGGGACGACTTTTTGCAGCATGCCATGGAATATGGCCGGGGCATCCGGGTGCTGCGGCAGGACGAATGGGAGATGCTGGTCAGCTTCATCATCTCGCAGCGAAAGAGCATCCCGGCCATCCGCAGGGCGGTAGAGCTGCTTTCGGAGCGGTTCGGTGAGCGGCTGGGCAGCGATAGCGAAGGGCTGGTGTATACGTTCCCGACAGCAGAAGCGCTCTGCTGTGCCGGGGAGCAGGCGCTGCAGGAGTGCGGTCTTGGCTACCGCACCCGCTACGTGCTGCATGCGGCGCAGCAGGTGGCAGATGGCACACTGGACCTGAAGAAACTGGATTCCCTGCCCGATGAAGTGCTTTTTGCCCGTTTGATGGAGCTGGACGGCGTGGGCAAAAAGGTAGCAAACTGCGTGTGTCTGTTCGGTTATGGCCGTGTGGGCCGTGTGCCGGTGGATGTCTGGATCGAACGGCTCATCCGGGACGAGTTTGCCGGGCAGGACCCGTTCCCGCAGTTCGGGCCGGAAGCGGGCATCGTGCAGCAGTACCTGTTCTTTTATAAAAGAAGCGTGGGATGAGAACCGCGGAGCTGCAGGCAGGAGCGTAGGATCATCTGCTAAGCAAAAAAGGCGGTGGCTTCCCCTGTTTGAGGGAAACCACTGCCTTTTTATCATTTTACCGCCTGCTTTAACCGTTCCAGATCATCCGCATCCGGGTGAGAAAGGGCGTTGTCAAAATTCTCGATCAGTGCATCCAGATTGGGCAGATGGATCGGCTGCTTTTTCATGCCCTCATACCGCTGGCGTACCGACAGCGGCATCTTGCCCTGACACATATAACGACCAAAGACCGTGTTGCTTCCGTCCAGCGAACACTCCACCTTTTTCAGGATCTTGTTGAAATACTCCTCACTGCCGCCAAAGCCGGCGGTGCCAAAAAGGAAGACGTTTTTGCCGTGCAGCTGCTTCAAAAAGTCCGAAGTGCTTTCGTCAGCGGTTCCCTTGTCGGTCCAGAAGCCCACATAGAGGTCGTCTGCTTCCATGGCATCAGGGTCCGGGGTGCCAAAATAGCAGCAGTTTTCCTGCGGCAGACAGGAGTGCAGCGTGTCTGCCAGTAATTTTATGTTGCCTGTTTTACTGCTGAATACGATTGCGTAGCTCATAGTTCCTCCTTTGTTCGGTAGCAACAAAAAACACCACACGTTTCCGTGCGGTGCTTTTCCTTCTGGTGGAGAATACCGGGATCGAACCGGTGACCTCTTGCATGCCATGCAAGCGCTCTCCCAGCTGAGCTAATCCCCCAGATGTTCGTGCCGTGCCTGACGACAGGAGTAATTATACCAGCGCTT
>Ga0129310_1000664_pt1 | contig 37962 bp, 34 predicted proteins | sample Go1ome_2_FD_94433 | JGI IMG/M metagenome (GOLD analysis project Ga0129310, IMG submission 94433) | Western lowland gorrila individual fecal microbial communities from Wisconsin, USA - Go1022A metagenome | ecosystem: Host-associated > Mammals > Digestive system > Large intestine > Fecal | place... | reverse complement strand
AATTACTATAACAATAAAAGAATTAAAGAAAAACTAAAAGGACTGAGTCCTGTACAATACAGGCTTCAATCCTTGTTAGTTGCATAACCATTAATTTTTGTCTAACTTTTTGGGGTCAGATCAGAAAGTCAACGGCTATTTTTATGAAATAGTTCAATTTCGCCGGGGCGGGTAAGTGGTAGTTACCTTCCGGCTATCCTGTTAAGTATATTATAAGTCAGGTTTAGGAATTTGTCAATTGAGCATGAGAAAAATATTATGCATAGTGTACATATAATGCGCTAAGGCAGCTGTTAGATGGTTATTTAGTACAAGGACCGCTAAAAAAGTGGCTTAACTGGTATCATATAGATACCAGAAGCCACTTTTTTGATGTCGTTATATAAAGAAAGTTGGTCATTCTTTCGCAGATTAAAATAATCTGCGAAAACTTTCAACACCTTTTTGTGATACTTTTGTGAAAAAAACACTATCTTTATAATAGTCGCAAGGCAATATTTTGTCAAGAAATGTAGATTTTTTTGTGGAGAATGCTACAATTTATGCATAAAAAGCTGGCATTTTAGAATATATTTATGCTTTTAGTGGTCAGAAAAATGGTCAGCTTTGGAGGGAGGATTAACAATTGTCAAGACGTGGAGAAAACATTAGAAAGCGAAGCGACGGAAGGTGGGAAGGCAGATATATGATTTATTCATCAGACGGGCATAAAAAGTACCGTTCCGTTTACAGCCATACCTACAAAGGTGTCAAACAAAAACTGATGCAATTTAAAGCAACTACTGTTATTATGCAGACAAGTCAATCTGAAACTGATGCAGATAAACAGTCTGTAACCATTGATGACTTGTCGCAGCAATGGCTGGCCTATGTGCTGGATCATCGTAAATATTCTACCTATCGCAAATATGCAGGCATTTATGAGAAGTACATCCAAAAATCTTTTGGGGATATCATGACAGAGGAACTTCGACCGGATATGATTGCTTCTGCTTTGCCAAAAGATCTGTCAGCAAGTCTCTATCAGAGCATTTACTGTGTGTTTAACCGCATTTTGAATTATGGCAGCCAGTATTACGGGACGGACAAAATTCATCTGGTACCGGTTTTAACCAGAAATAGTGCAAAACCAATCGGCACACTCAATATATATGAGCAGAAAAAACTGGTGGACTATCTGTTAAAGGATACCGATTTATATAAAACCGGCATTCTCATTTGTCTTTTTATGGGCTTGCGTCTTGGCGAGATTTGTGCTCTGAAATGGGAGGATATTGATCTGCAAAATCGGATATTGCATATCAACAGAACAGTTCAGCGTCTTGATTGCGTAAATACAGAAAGTACCAACAAAACAATCTTATTCGAAGGCCCGCCAAAAACAATCCATTCCATACGTGAAATACCTGTTCCGGAATTCCTGTACGATATACTTCTTTCTTATAGTAATAGTCCCTGCAAAGGGATTTATTTTTTAAATTCAACCACGCCTATGGATCCCCGGACCTATCAATACAAATTTCAATCTATTCTAAAAAAAGCAGGTATAGAATCTACACATTTCCACGCATTGCGGCATACGTTTGCGACAAACTGCATTAACAGCGGTGCCGATGCCAAAAGTGTTAGTGAAATTCTGGGGCATGCCAATGTCAATATTACTTTAAACAGATATGTGCATCCGGATATGGATACCAAACGAAATATTCTGAATTCTATCTATTCTAAACATTCTGAAACCACTGAACCTCAGATTTTAAGGGGTCAGATATAGGGTCACTTTTCAAAAAATCCCTAAATATAAGCCTAAACAGCCGCCAATTTCGCAGATTATTTTAATCTGCGAAAGAATTTTCCTTTCACAGATTATTATATGGAGGCGACTGAATGAGTATACATCTTTATCCGCACAACGAAGATGCATATAGAGCCGTTGAGCACATGCTGGATGACAAAGGAATGGCAGCCGTCATTCATCCCACCGGCAGCGGCAAGTCGATGATCGCTTTCAAACTGGCACAACAGCATCCGGAGAGCCGTTTTATATGGCTTTCGCCAAGTGAATATATTTATAAAACACAGTTGGAGAATACCGGTGAGGTGTTCCCGAATATTGCTTATATGTCCTACAGCAGATTAATGAAGAATGAAAACAGCATTGACATGCTGCATCCGGATTATATCGTACTGGATGAGTTTCATCGGTGCGGCGCTGCAGAATGGGGACGAAGTGTGAGAAAACTGCTGGATACTTATCCTGCTGCAAAGCGGTTGGGATTGTCTGCCACGAATATCCGCTATCTGGATAATCAGCGCAACATGGCGGTGGAGATTTTCGATGGGAATATTGCATCGGAGATGACCCTGGGTGAGGCCATTGTCCGGGGAATTCTGCCGGAACCGAAGTATGTTATCGCTATGTATTCTTATAAGAAAGAACTGGATCAGCTGAAGAAGCGGGTGCAGAACCTTTCGAATAAGGGATTGATTGAAGAGAACAAGAAGCTTCTGGAACAGCTGCGCCGTGCACTGGAGCAGGCGGATGGTCTGGAAGATGTCTTTGCAAGGCATATGACAAAGAAGAATGGCAAATACATTCTTTTCTGTACAAGCAAAGAGCATATGGACGAGATGAAAGATCAGGCTGAACAGTGGTTTTGCAAAGTGGACAAAGCACCTCATGTGTATACAGCCTTTTATAACAATGCAGCCACCAGCAAAGAGTTTGCTGCTTTTAAGGAAGATGACAGCGCACATCTGAAACTTCTGTACTGCATCGACATGCTCAATGAAGGCATTCATGTGGAGGATGTGGATGGTGTCATTCTGCTTCGTCCGACCGTCTCACCCATCATTTACATGCAGCAGATCGGGCGGGCTCTGTCGGCGGGATCTGACGAGATGCCGGTGATCTTTGATCTGGTGAATAATTTTGACAGTTTATACTGTGTGGACTGCCTCCGCAAAGAAATACAGGAAGCCTTTGTGATGTTTCCCGAAAGCTATAGTCGGAATGAGCATTTCAGTGACCGGTTCCGGATCATCGATGAGACAAAGGACAGCCGGAAGCTTTTTCAGAAATTGCAGGACAATCTGAATTCTGCCTGGGAAGTGTATTACACGGCAGCGAAACAGTGGTATGAAGCCACAGGCAATCTGAAGATACCGAAGGGCTATGTGACGCCATCGGGGTTGACTCTCGGCAGCTGGATCCAGACACAGAGAAAGGTGCATGGCGGCAAGACGCCCGGCAGCTTATCTTCGGAGAGAATCAGGCTTCTGGAGAAGATTGGCATGATCTGGACAGTCAGTGATTACAAATGGGACGAGGCCATGAGAGAGCTTCAGAAGTACCATGACCAATACGGTAATCTGGATGTAAAGGCACGATATGTCACAGAAGATGGTTGGGCCATGGGCAAATGGATCAGCAATCTGCGGATGAAGGTGAAGAAATATGGCCTGGATCAGACACTGACAGAAGAACAGCAGTCCCAGATGGAAGCATTGGGGATGAGTTGGGACAGGAATAGAGATAACTGGGAACGATATTTCGATGCAGCCAAACATTATTATCAGGAAAAAGGCACCCTTGATGTGCCGGTGAAATATATAACCGAAGATGGCATTCCTCTGGGCAAATGGCTGTCTAATCTCAGACGTCAGCTGACAGAGAGCGGAGGAAAAGGAACATTAAGCGATCAACAGAGGGAACGGCTTGCGGCCATTGGTCTTCAGGCGGAGACGAAACCTGAACAGCAATGGAACAGAAAATATGGTCTGGCCAAAGCATTTTATGAGGAGCACGGGCATCTGAATGTGCCGGCTGCCTATGCTGTGGAAGGAGTCAGGCTTGGACGGTGGATTGCCAATATCAGAGCAAAACGCAAGCATCCGGAATCCAGCGGGATGACGCTGAATGCTGCAAGGATCAGGCAGATGGATGCCATTGGAATGGATTGGAAATAGAGATCATGATCAGACGAAATGGGACGGAAGAACAAGAGGGAGTAAAGAAGTAATGTATAGAAAAGATTCTAACGAATGGACCAAGCATATTGATTTTATTATCCTGGATCTGATATGCCTGCAAATCGCGTTTATTCTGGCCTATGTCCTCAGAGGCAGCGGCTTTAATCCATATGAAATGATTGTGTACAGGAATATGGCCCTCTTTATCGAAGTGGCCGATATGGTACTGATGGTTGTCATGGGAACATTGAAGAATGTCCTGAAAAGAGGCCATTACAAAGATTTTGTTGTAACCATGCAGCACGGCGTGACACTTGGCTGTGTCTCAGTTCTGTATCTTTTTCTTCTGCAGCAGGGGCAGATGTATTCAAGACTGGCATTGATCATGACATTTGTCATCTACATTCCCCTTACCTGGCTGGTTAGAGAACTTTGGAAGAAAAATCTCAGAAAGAAAATGGAAGAGGGCGGTGCGCGCTCACTGCTTCTGGTTGTGACGGAAGATGTGGCAAAGGCCGTCGTAGAGAGCATGAAAGAGAACAATTATGCCAGATACATGATCGCAGGCATGGTTGTCATCGACAAAGATATGACGGGGCAGTGGATTGACGACGCCATCGTTGTGGCCAACATGGAGAAAGCAGCGGAATTTGTCTGTAAAGCCTGGATTGATGAAGTTCTTATCGTCACATCCGGTTCGGTGCCGTATCCGAAAGAACTCATTGAGCAGTTTACGGAGACGGGTGTTACCGTTCATCTGAAACTGGCGAAGGTTCAGAACGTGCCGGGACAGAAGCAGTTCGTGGAGAAAATCGGTCCGTACACTGTACTGACAACCAGTATTAACTGCGCTTCATCCAAAGAATTGATGCTGAAACGTCTCATGGATATCGCCGGCGGTCTGGTAGGCTGCCTGATCACAGGTATCCTGTTTATCTTCGTGGCACCGGCCATCTACATCAGTTCACCGGGACCGATCTTCTTTGCCCAGGAACGTGTGGGCAAAAACGGCAAGAAGTTCAAAATGTACAAATTCCGTAGCATGTATGTGGATGCGGAGGCCCGCAAAGCCGAGCTGATGAAGGACAACAAACTGGGTGACGGCAAGATGTTCAAGATGGACTTCGATCCCCGTGTCATCGGCAACAAAATCCTGCCGGACGGCACCCACAAAACAGGTATCGGCGATTTCATCCGACGGACAAGTATTGATGAATTTCCACAATTTTTTAACGTATTAAAAGGGGACATGTCCATTGTGGGTACACGTCCGCCGTTGATCTCAGAAACCAACCTGTATGAGCTGCACCACCGGGCACGACTGGCCATCAAACCGGGCATCACCGGCATGTGGCAGGTCAGCGGTCGAAGTGACATCACCGACTTCGAAGAAGTGGTCAGACTGGATAAGGAATACATCGAGAACTGGAACATCGGACTGGACATCAAGATACTGTTTAAGACAGTGATGGTGGTACTGAGGAAAGACGGATCTGTGTGATGGAGGAAATATGATTGCTGCGCCGAGAGGGTGTGACAGCATAAGAAAACACTTAGCCGTGTGTGGTTATCACACAGCGGAAATTAGAAAGAAATACCATCCATATGGATGTGTACATAGAAAATTAGAGGATATGCCCGATGAGGGCCGGAGGAGTAAATAACATGAAGAATTACAAAATCGCCGTTGCGGGCACTGGTTATGTGGGTTTGTCAATTGCCACATTGCTTTCTCAGCACCATCAGGTAACCGCAGTTGATATTGTTCCGGAGAAGGTTGAGATGATCAACAATCGCAAGTCTCCAATTCAAGATGACTATATTGAGAAGTATCTCGCAGAGAAAGAACTGAATTTGACCGCAACGCTGGATGCTAAGACTGCATACGCCGATGCTGATTTTGTTGTCATTGCGGCCCCTACAAACTACGATAGCCACACGCAGCACTTTGACACATCTGCAGTTGAAGCTGTGATCAAGCTGGTCATGGAATATAACCCGAACGCCATCATGGTTATCAAGTCCACAATTCCTGTGGGTTACACCGCAAGTGTGCGTGAGAAGTTTGACAGCAAGAACATTATCTTCAGCCCGGAATTTTTAAGAGAGAGCAAGGCTCTGTATGACAATCTGTATCCGAGTCGTATCATCGTTGGCACTGATTTAAGTGATGAAAGATTAGTAGAAGCCGCACACGAGTTTGCTGGCCTGCTTCAGGAAGGTGCGATTAAAGATGACATCGACACGCTGTTCATGGGATTCACTGAGGCAGAAGCCGTTAAGTTGTTCGCTAATACATATCTGGCATTGCGCGTGGCTTACTTTAACGAACTGGACACCTACGCAGAGAGCAAGGGTCTGAACACCCAGCAGATCATCGACGGTGTCTGCCTTGATCCTCGTATCGGCAGCCATTACAATAATCCGTCCTTTGGTTACGGCGGCTACTGCCTGCCCAAGGATACGAAGCAGCTGCTGGCTAACTATGCAGATGTGCCAGAGAACCTGATTGAAGCTATTGTCGAGAGTAACAGAACTCGTAAAGACTTCATTGCAGATCGCGTCCTGAAGCTGGCCAGCTACTACGGTTACGATGAGGACAACGAATACGATGAGAAGCAGGAAAAATCTGTGACTATCGGTGTTTACCGTCTGACCATGAAGAGCAACAGCGATAATTTCCGCCAGAGTTCTATTCAAGGTGTTATGAAGCGAATTAAAGCTAAAGGCGCAACTGTGGTTATCTATGAGCCGACCCTGAAAGACGGAGAGACTTTCTTTGGATCAGTAGTGGTTAATGATCTGGCTAAGTTCAAGGAAATTAGCAATGCTATCATCGCAAACCGCTATGACAAGTGCCTGGATGATGTGAAAGATAAGGTTTACACCAGAGATATTTTCCAGCGTGACTAAGAAAATGTACAGAAGATGAGGAAATAAATTATGGATATTAAAAAGGAATATGAGCGATGGTTGGTGAATGCAACTGCAGATGCAGATGTTGCCACTGAACTGAAAATGCTGGAAGATACAAAAATCGAAGATGCTTTTTATCGTGACCTTGCATTTGGCACGGGCGGTCTGCGCGGTGTGATTGGTGCAGGAACCAACCGTATGAACATCTATACTGTGGCAAAAGCTTCTCAGGGTCTGGCCGATTATCTGAAGAAAAACTTTCCAGAACCATCTGTGGTCATCGGCTATGACAGCCGCATCAAGAGTGATGTATTTGCTAAGGTGGCTGCTGGAGTGTTTGCAGCGAATGGTGTTAAGGTCAACATTTGGCCTGTTCTGATGCCAGTTCCGACCGTGTCTTTTGCGACCCGTTATCTGCATACCTCTGCCGGTGTCATGGTGACCGCATCCCATAATCCTAGCAAGTACAACGGCTATAAGGTCTATGGTACTGACGGTTGTCAGATTACCACGGAGGCTGCTTCCGATATCTTGGGTGAGATCGAGAAGCTGGACATCTTTGCAGACGTTAAAACCAGTGATTTTGAATCGGGCGTGGCAAATGGCAGTATTCAGTACATCCCGGACGAGGTCTACACTGCATTCGTTGAGCAGGTCAAGAGCCAGTCTGTTCTGTTTGGTGAAGAAGTTAATAAGAACGTGGCCATTGTGTACAGTCCACTGAACGGCACTGGACTGAAGCCTGTGACCCGCACTCTGAAGGAGATGGGATACACCAATATCACCGTGGTTAAGGAGCAGGAGCAGCCGGACGGCAATTTCCCGACCTGCCCGTATCCTAACCCGGAGATCAAGGAAGCCATGGTGCTGGGCATGGAGTATGCCAAGAAGTGCAATGCCGACCTGCTGTTGGCAACTGACCCCGACTGCGACCGTGTGGGTATAGCTGTCAAGAACAAGGTAGGGGAGTACGAACTGCTGACCGGCAACCAGACCGGTATGCTGCTGCTAGATTATATTTGCAGCCAGCGTGCCAAGCACGGCAAGATGCCTGTCGATCCGGTTATGGTCAAAACCATTGTTACGATGGATATGGGGGAACAGATCGCTACTCACTATGGCCTACGTACCATCAATGTGCTGACGGGTTTCAAGTTCATCGGTGAGCAGATCGGCAAGCTGGAACAGCAGGGCAAAGCAGACAGCTATGTGTTCGGCTTTGAGGAAAGCTATGGCTACCTGACCGGTTCCTACGTCCGTGATAAGGATGGCGTAGACGGTGCCTACATGATATGCGAGATGTTTAGTTACTATGCGACCAAGGATATCAGCTTGTTGGATAAGCTGGACGAGCTGTACAAGACTTACGGCTACTGTTTGAACACCCTGCACAGTTATGAGTTCGATGGTAGTGCTGGTTTTGCCAAGATGCAGAGCATCATGCAGGCTTTCCGAGGTGATATCAAGGAGTTTGGCGGCAAAAAAATCCTTAAACTGCTGGATTATGCACCAGGTCTGGATGGTCTGCCGAAGTCTGATGTACTCAAGTTCCTGTTAGAAGACAACTGCTCCATCGTGGTACGTCCTTCCGGTACCGAGCCGAAACTTAAAACCTATATCTCGGTCAGTGCAGAGAATAAGGAAGCTGCTGAAACTGTAGAAGCAGAAATTCGTAAGAGTGCTGAAGAGTACTTGAAGTAAAGAAAATATAGAAGGTTATACGAGGAGAAAAAACATGAATATTATTTTACTTTCCGGTGGTTCAGGTAAGCGTCTCTGGCCTCTTTCTAATGATGTGCGCAGTAAACAGTTCATCAAGCTGTTCAAGAATAATGACGAGTATGAATCTATGGTTCAGCGTGTTTACCGTCAGATTACTACGGTAGATGCTGATGCAAAGATTACGATTGCAACCAGCAAATCACAGGCAAGTGCCATTAAGAACCAGTTGGGTGAAAAGGCATCTATTTGTGTAGAGCCTTGCCGTCGTGACACGTTCCCAGCCATTGCACTGGCAGCAGCTTATCTCCATGATGAGTTGGGTGTTGCTGAAAATGAAGCTGTCGTTGTCTGCCCGGTGGATCCGTATGTAGATAATACCTATTACGAAGCCGTCAAAACTTTGCAGTACCTGGCAGAGCAAGGTGGAGCAAACTTGACTTTGATGGGCATTGAGCCGACTTATCCCAGTGAAAAGTATGGCTATATTATCCCGGAAAACGGCGAAAATGTCAGCAGGGTCAAGGAGTTTAAGGAAAAGCCGGATGTGGAAACAGCTAAGAAGTATCTGGCTCAGAGCGCACTGTGGAATGCTGGTATCTTTGCATTCAAGCTGGGTTATCTGTTGGATAAGGCACACAGCACGATCGACTTCGAGGATTACCGTGACTTGTTCAACAAGTACGATACTTTGACCAAGATCAGTTTTGACTATGCTGTGGTTGAGAAGGAGTCCAGCATTCAGGTTCTGCGTTACAGTGGCGACTGGAAAGATGTCGGTACTTGGAACATGATGGCTGAAGTTATGGCGGATAAGACCAAGGGGAAAGCCGTCCTAGACGAAACTTGCGAGAACACCAATGTGGTGAACGAGCTGAATATCCCCATTCTTTGCATGGGCTGCAAAGATATGATTGTTGCCGCCAGTGGTGATGGTATCTTGATCGCTGATAAAGAACGCAGTGGTTATATGAAGCCCTATGTGGAAAAAATCGAGACAGAAGCAATGTATGCTGAGAAATCTTGGGGTACTTATACAGTAATCGATGTTCAGCCTGGTTCTATGACAGTCAAGGTTTCCATGAGAGCTGGAGAGCATATGAGTTACCATATGCACAACTACCGCGAGGAAGTTTGGACAGTTGTTTCTGGTAAGGGTAAGGCAACTGTGGACGGTATGGAGCAGGTTCTGCGTACTGGCGATGTAATCACCATCGCAGCAGGCTGCAAGCATACAGTTGAAGCCATTACTGCACTGGATATGATTGAAGTACAGCTTGGCGATGAGATTAGCGTCGCAGATAAGATTAAATTTCCGATGGAATAAAAACAGTGGGAGATAGAGTAATGGAAATCATGAAATTGATTCCGACCGGAAAGGATTATCTGTGGGGTGGTACTCGACTTCGGGAAGAATATGGTAAGAAAATTGATTTGACACCACTGGCTGAAACCTGGGAGTGTTCGGTTCATCCGGACGGCCCAAGTTATGTAGCAAATGGTATATATAGAGGAAAAACACTGGCTGAAGTGTTAAAAGAACACTCAGAATATCTTGGTACAAAAGTAGAAAATGGTGAATTGCCTGTACTGGTGAAATTCATCGATGCCAAGAAAGATCTCTCAGTTCAAGTTCATCCGAGTGATGAATATGCAAGAGAGTATGAAGGTGACAATGGCAAGACTGAGATGTGGTACGTCATTGATGCTGATGAGGGTGCGCATTTGATCTACGGCTTTCATCATGAAGTGACGGAGGAAATTCTCCGGAAAGCAGTTGAAACTGGAACATTGGACAAACATTTGCAAAAAGTTCTGGTTCATAAGGGTGATACCTATTTTGTTCCGGCGGGCACAGTACATGGCATTGGAAAGGGCATTCTGGTGGCAGAAATTCAGGAAAGCTCCAATGTGACCTACCGTGTCTATGACTATGATCGCGTGGACAAGAACGGTAAAAAGCGAGAGTTGCATTTTGATAAAGCTGTGCAGGTTATGAACATGAAGGTCGCCCCGGATGTGAGTCAGAAACCGAGAATGGTGAAGTATTATTCTGGTTGCTCTCGTGAGTTACTATGCCGCTGCAAATATTTTGAAACGGAACGGATTCAAATCACAAAGGGCTTTGCCTTTTCTGTAATGGATACTTCTTTTCAGGTGCTGATGTGCTTGAATGGCTATGGTGAAGTACAGACGATGGATGCAGAGCAGAAACCAATGCGGTTCAGCAAGGGTGAAACATTGTTTTTGCCGGCTGGAATGGGCAGATGTTTGGTTGTTGGTGATGCAGAGTTGATTAAAGTTCGGTGCTAAAAGCAGAACGGTAGCGGAGAAATTATGAAGAAAATTGTACATATTTCAAAATACTATTACCCATTTTCTGGAGGAACGGAACAAATCGCACGTGATTGTGTTTTGGCATTAAAAGGGTTATATAGTCAAAAAGTAATTGCGTTTAATGATGGTAAAGATGACAAGGTAGATATTGTTGATGGAATTGAAGTGATAAAATGTGGTTGCTTTACAAAGATTGCAGCACAGTCGCTGTCTGCTTCGTATGGGAAGCAATTACATAGAGTAATGAAGGAATTTGATCCAGATATTGTTGTTTTTCATTATCCGAATCCATTTGTTGCAGCTCTACTGTTAAGGGAAATGAAGAACACAAAAGCAAAACTTGTGGTGTACTGGCATCTTGATATTGTTCGCCAGAAATACCTGAAGCTCTTATTTAATCCTCAAAATAGAAGCTTGCTTGCACGTGCAGATAAAGTTATAGCTACATCTCCAAATTACATAGAAGGAAGCAAATGGCTTCAGTCGGTAAAAGATAAGTGTGTTGTTGTACCGAATTGCATCAATGTGGAACGAATGACTATCACACCAGATATAGAAAAACGTGCAGCAGAAATTCGGGAAGAAAACAAAGATAAGACAATATGCGTTGCAGTAGGTCGCCACACTGAATATAAGGGATTCACCTATTTGGTGCAGGCTAGTAAACTAATAGATGATCGATTCCGAATTTATATTACGGGTACAGGAGAATTGACTGAAAAGCTTCACGAAGAAGCAAGAGGAGACAATAAAATTACGTTTACAGGACGTATTGATGATACAGAACTGAAAGCCTTGATTCTTGCCTCAGATATGTTCTGCTTTCCTTCCATTTCAAAAAATGAAGCATTTGGATTGGCACTGGCAGAAGGTATGTACTATGAAAAGCCTGCAGTAACATTTACAATTCCTGGTTCAGGCGTCAATTATGTCAGTTTGAATAGAATCACAGGGATTGAAGTTGAAAACCGTAACGTTGAAAAGTATGCAGATGCCATGCAGGTGCTCGCTCAAAATAAAGAATTGAGCCTTAAATATGGTAAGGCAGGCAAAGAGCGAGTCGAAAACAATTTTTTGTCAACACAGTTCTGTATAAATATAAATACAGTAATAAATAGCCTTTGAGAATGGGATGGATTAATGAGACCAATTATTATAAATGGTAGATTTTTGCTTCATCGAACAACAGGTGTGGAAAGATATGCCAGAGAAATTACTGCGGAACTGGATAAAGCTATTCCGGCGGGAAGTATAACGATGGCTGTCCCTCCAGAAATAGAAAATGTGCCAGTCTATCAGAATATCAAAGTAATAAAAACAGGAAAATTCAAAAATCGGCTATGGGAACATATTTCTTTTCCGTGGTATGTGCACAAACAAAAAGGGATCTCCCTAAATCTGTGCAATGTTGCCCCATTGCCGTCACCGGGTATAGTTTGCATCCATGATGTGAAGATAAAGGCAACGCCACAGTATTTTAGTAAAAAATTTCTTCTATGGTATGAAATTTTGTTTGGGAATGCTACGAAAAGAGCAAAGAAAATTATTACGGTATCGGAGTTTTCTAAATCAGAAATTGTGAAGTATTTCAAAGTTGATCCAGATAGTATTACGGTGATTCCAAATGCATGGCAACATTATGAAAGAATCGGATATGATGAAAGTGCACTTAGTACATATGGTTTGAAAAAGAACAATTACTATTTTTCAATGTGTAGTTTAGAACCGAACAAAAATTTTAAATGGATCGCAGAAGAAGCGAGAAAAAATGCAGGAGTGACCTTTGCGGTTGCAGGTTCCATTAACCGAAATGTTTTCTCCGAAGGCCTTGGCTTTGAATCGCCACCAAATATGAAACTTCTTGGTTTTGTCAGTGATGAAGAAGCCAAAACCTTAATGAGAGATTGTAGTGCATTCCTTTTTCCGACTTTCTATGAGGGATTTGGTATCCCTCCGCTGGAAGCTATCAGTGCGGGAGCAAAGCAAGTGGTGGTTTCGGATACGGATGTTATGCATGAAATATTCGGAGATGGTGTAGTTTATGTAGATCCGAGTGACTGCAATATTGCATTGTCAGACTTTCCGGAAATATCTGAGGCACAGGTTTCTGGACTGTTGGAAAAATACAGCTGGAAGAAATCCGCAGAAACCTTGTTGGAATTGTTGAAAAACATGGATCGGGGGTCAGATAAGTGAGAATAGGCATAAATGTTTCAGTGCTAAAAGCAGGAGAAAACGTATCTGGTATAGGTTATTATACATACAGAATCGTCAAAGAGTTGCTAGACAATGATACAGAAAATGAATACTACTTATTTAGCAACTGCGAGATTTCCGTGCATTTTCCGGAGAACAGTAGAGTGCATAATATATTGTATCCCTGCAGGAATCGCTTGCTTTGGTCAAGGTATCTTCTGGGATGGCAGATTCAAAAGTTCAATTTGGATATATTCTGGTCACCTACCCATAATCTGCCGATTGTTAAACAGAAAAAAACAAAATATTATATGACAGTGCATGACATTGCGAATCATATTTTGGGAAATATTTCGCAGAGCAAAAGCAGCCAGCAAAAGTATCTGAGAATTATTCTTGATCATTCCTGCAAAATTGCTGATGGAATCATCGCTCCGTCAAATGCAACAAAAAAGGATCTTGTAGAACATTTTAGAGTCGCTCCTCAGAAAATTTCTGTCATTTATGAGGGCGGAGATAAGGAAAGCAGCATAAAGCCAGCGGGCGAACAGGAACTTGAAGAAAAATATCAGGTGAAAAAGCCATATTTTCTATATGTAGGAACACTTCAACCAAGAAAGAACATTGAAACAATTGTTGATTCATTTTTACGCCTTGCAAAAAATGAACCGACAGCGCAACTTGTTCTGGCAGGCGGAACAGGTTGGGGGATGGATAAAGTCCTTGAAAAAATACAGAAGAGTAGCTTCAAAGAACGTATTATTCTAACGGGATATATCTCAGAAGAAGAAAAGGCAGGACTTTACAAGAATGCTGAAGCGTTTCTTTTCCCATCACAGTATGAGGGTTTTGGAATTCCGGTTCTGGAAAGTTTTAGTTATGGTGTACCGGTTATTACTGCCAAAAATTCTTCATTGCCGGAAGTTGGTGGTAACGCAGCTATTTATATTGAAAATGTCATGTCGTCTGCGGAACTTGAAGAATGCATGAAAAAAATCCTCGGTTTAAGCGAGGCTGATCGGATGTTATTGTCAGAAAAAGGCATACGGCAGTTTAACAGATTTACTTGGAAAAAGTGTGCAAGAGAAATTTTTGAGCTTTTTTGCGGAAAAGCGGTTTGATTCGCAAAGGAATTCAAGAGGTGGGGATATGCAGTGCAAAAAGTTTTTCAGGAACATTTGACAGAATAGAAGACAGAGGGAGATTTATAATGACTGAAACAGCTACCTTAACCTGGTTCTCAGGGAATTATGGGTCAACAATGCAGGCATTTGCACTGCAAAAAACGGTAATGGAATTGGGATATGGCAACCATATCATCAATTATGTACCAAATAAGCGGGAGAAACTTACTTTTTTTTGCAAAAGTTCAGCTAGGTTTGTGACTCTTAAAGCTAAGATTGAAAATAAAAAAATTGAATCTAAATTTCTAAACAGAGAAGAAATCGATCAAAAAAATAAGAAGTTTGAAGAATTTTATGAAGAATCTCTTCTTCTTACTGAGACGATTCCAACGCAGAATCAGATGAAGAGCCTAAACAACAAATATCGTGTATTTTTGTGTGGAAGTGATCAGATATGGAATCCGAATTATTTTAAGAAGTGTAATTTCTTGGATTTTGTTTCGGCGTCGAATAAAAAAATTGCATACGCACCGAGTATTGGCACGACAAAGCTTGCAGAGAATGAAAAAAGGAAAATGAAGCCATATCTGGATCGTTTTAATAAAATTTCTGTAAGAGAGCAGTCCAGTAAAAACTTGATAGAAAGTGTTGTAGAGAAACCGGTTCAAGTGGTTTGCGATCCAGTGTTTTTGCTGTCCAGAGAAAAATGGATTAAAAGTATGCAGTTAAAAGCACCGGAAGGAAAATACATTCTGTGCTATTTTCTGGGTGATAATCCTGAGTATCAGGAGACTGCCAAGAAGCTCCAGAAAATCTTGAATATAAAAGTCAAAGTTATTCCAACAAACATATTTGGTTATTCTCTTGGATTTGAAACGCAGAAAACTGTTGGACCGAAGGACTGGCTCAATTTGCTTTATGGTGCGGAATTTATACTGACGGATTCTTTTCACGCAACGGCATTTTCTATTATTTTTAATAAGAGTTTTTATGTTCTGAAGCGTTTTTCGGATACCAGTCCTAAATCACAGAATTCGAGAATTTATCATCTCTTGAACATGACGGGACTTGAGGATCGTATCTGGCAGGATACAACGAATGTAAGCTACATCGAAAATGATACATGGAAGAATGTTGACGAGAAAATGAGGACGGAAAGAGAAACTTCTACGTTGTGGCTAAAAAATGCACTAGAGGATAAGTAAATACAGAAAACAAGCTTTCGGGAAATGGGATAAATGAAATTATTTATGAATAAAAAGGATTGCTGCGGTTGTGCAGCATGTGGGAATATATGCCCTAAATCTGCAATAACAATGGAAAAGGATGAAATAGGACAGTATTTCCCTCGTATCAATGACACACTATGCATTGACTGCGGGGCATGTAAGCGCGTATGCGATTTTCAGAGAAAAGATGAGAACCAGTTTGGACATCAGGTGCTGTCGGCTTATGGTGCTGCATCCAAGAATGAAAGTCTGATAAAAAAATCTGCTTCAGGCGGCATGTTTGCGCAGTTGGCAGAGTTTTTTCTGGAAAAGGGTGGCGTTGTCTACGGAGCTGCAATGTTGCAGGAAGACAAATTGAGGGTAAAGCACATTCGTGTGGAGGATCAGACACAGCTTTATCTTATTCAAGGCTCAAAATATATTCAGAGTGATACCTGCGATACATATCAGAAGGTAAAACAGGACTTGGCAAAAGGACGGCAGGTTCTATTTTCAGGCACTCCATGTCAAGCAGCGGCATTGAGAAGTTTTTTGAAGCGAGATTACGAAAATCTTATTGTTGTAGATATTGTCTGTCATGGAGTTTCCACAGCGCAGATCTTTCAGGATTACATAAGTTTTCTTGAAAAAAAGAAAAATATAAAAATTACAAATTTTGCATTTCGGGATAAATCTGTTGGCTGGGGCCTGGATGCAAAATATGAATACTTAAAAAAGAGTAAACTCAAGACGCAGCGGCTGTATTATAAGCTATCTTCATTTTACAATTACTATTTGAAAGCTTCAACTTATAGAGAAAATTGCTACCACTGCAAATATGCTTGTCCGTCCCGGATTGGAGACATCACACTAGGGGATTTTTGGGGTGTTGAGAAAAATCAGCCGGATTGCCTGCGTGAAAATGGCGGAATATTTGATGAGAAAAAAGGCATCTCTTTCTGTCTGGTAAACTCTCAGCGCGGTGCTGAATTATTTGAGAAGATTTCGCCTAAGATAAATTATGTTGATAGTGATTTTGAAACGATCTCTATGCAGAATGGGAATCTGTTAAAACCGACAACTATGCCGCCAAGCAGAAATGAGCTCATGGATCTTTATAAGCAAAACGGCTATGAGGCAGTAGACCGGCTATACTGGAAAAAAATCGGTTATAAAAAGATATATTACTTTATTCTGGCAAAGGCACCAAGAGATTTGAAAAAGAAAATTAGAATATTAGTGAAGAAATAAGGAATGCAGATATGAGAATTTTATTGGTTAATACTTATTATTATCCAGAGATATATGGTGGCGCGGAGTACAGTGTAAAGAAATTGGCTGAGGAATTAAAGCAACAGGGACATACGGTTAAGGTCTTGTGTACGGGCAGTGAAGCGAAATGTGAAGTAATTGACGGGATAGATGTAATAAGGGTTGTATCCAAAAATTTATGCCGGGGATGTGAAGCATCAAAGTATCCTTTGTATAAAAGGGTAATAAGGCGGACCCTGGACATTTGGAATCCGTTTAATAAGGTGGAAATTGATAAAGTATTGGAAGAATATAAGCCTGATGTTATCCATACAAACGGATTATATGACCTTTCTACAGTTGTCTGGGAAGCTGCGTATAAAAAGAAGATTAAGATCGTACATACATTGCGTGATTATCACTTGCTCTGCCCATTCACCTCTCTGCATTGCAGCAAAGTGGAGGATGAGTGTCCTTATGTGCCGCCTAAAGGATTTTGTCGGGTGCACAGAGCAATAAATAGGGTAAAAGCTAAGTATGTTGATGTTGTTACAGCTCCGTCCAGTGTTACGCTGAATCTGTTGATAAAGAACCAATTTTTTACTTCGAGCGAAAAAAAGGTGGTTCCGAATGCAACGGAGTTTGATGCTTTGGAAATTAATAAACTGTTGGCAAGAAGAAAAAATGCAGAAGCTCACACCCTGAAATTTGTTTATCTGGGAACACTGAGCAAACAAAAAGGGATTCAGTGGATGATTTCATCTTTTAACAATTTATCACAAGATGCTGAATTGTATATCGCCGGAAAAGGGAAATTACGTGATTACGTGGAAGAACAGGCGAAGAACAATAAAAAAATTCATTTTGTCGGTTTTTTGAACGAGACACAGGTAGACGAATTGCTAAAAGAGTGCGATGTTTTACTTTGCCCTTCTCAATGGCAGGAGCCTTTTGGCCGAGTGGTGTTGGATGCATATAAACATGCAATGCCTGTAATCTGTAGTGATCAGGGAGCACTTCCCTCACTTGTGGATGATGGGAAAACGGGTTTTGTTATAGAATCTGGAAATCAACAGGCTTTGACAGCTGCAATGCAGCATTATGTAGAAGCGGTAGACGATATTTGCAAACATGCCACAATGGGAGTTGAAAAGCTAAATTTGTATTCGCTGGAAAATCAGGCAAGGGTTTTTTGTGAAATTTACAAATGATGTAAAATAAAGTTTCGTATTTTTACACACAACCCAATCCATTCTTTTGTCACTCTTGAATGCAGAACAAGCAAGTTGAGGAGACCAGCTATTAAAAGAAAGGAAACGTATGATAATTAACTCTTTAATTATCATGCAAGATAAAATATGAGTATTGTTGCTGTAATACTGGCTTCAAGTTTAGCAGTATTATCTTATAAAATTGAAAAAAGACTCTACAATCCAGTGACGCTCTTTTGTGGGATTTGGTCGCTGGTCATATTATTTGCGGCTCTACATTTATATGGAATGAAGGAAGTTTCGGATTATACTTATTCAATTATGACTCTGGGCATCGTTTGCTTTTCATTGGGGAGTTATATAGCTCTGTCGATCCGAAAACGATTCAGAATAAGTTTGATTCGCAAAAATCAGTCAATCAATACATCTGGAAATTATAGTATTAATTATTCGGTTGTATATGTGGTAGGTACCATTGTGCTTATCTATCTTGTTGTTGAAAGTATTGTTGCTTTTTTTGCATATCGCAGTGGAATTCAGATGAACGAATTACGTTCATCTATGATGGGATATTCTACGACCGGTTACGCAAGTGGAATGGCTCTGCTGCGGCAGGGGCCGCTTGCGTTGATCTATTCATTTGTTTTTTTGCCGGGCTTCTATTCACTTCTTCTAGTAACAAGTGTGGATGTCATTATTGGGCAAAAGAACAGACACCTTATTGTAATGAGTGTAGTTGCTGTTGTACTGAAAAATTACGCAGAAGGATCAAGAATGTGCTTGACACATCTTGTGCTGTATTTTACTCTTCTTTTGTTGATCTACAAGAGAGGTGTTCTGTCCAAAAAGGCAAAAAAGTGGATTAAGAGAACCGTCATAATAATCATTGTTGGGTTTCTGGTTGTGTCAAATATTCGATTTTCTGAATCAGAAAAAACAATGACGCAACAGTTATATATGTATTTTACTTGTACGGTGCCACTGTTTGATTATTGGCTGGAGTTTGAAAAGGCAACAGGAGTTCATACGTATGGAGCGGTGTCGTTGCTTGGACTTTTAAGGTTCCCCTGTAATATTCTAAAAATGATTGGAATAACATTTCCCACGGTGATATTGAATAGTGCAAATGAAATTGCAGTCAACTGGGACTCGTTTGTAAATATAGGTCCAAAATTGAACTATAACTCTTATGTTACTTTGTTTTTGTATTTTTATAAAGACGCAGGTATTATTGGCGTGATCATGGGATCACTTTTATTCGGATTTGTATGTGGTAGGGCGTATAAAAACTTAAAGCAAGAGGTTGCAAAGGGAAAAACGCCACTTCGTTTAACATATGTCTATGTATTGCTTGGCTGCTTTATAATACAGTCGTATATAAGATTTTTCTTTTCACGAACCGATTATGCAATGATCTTATATTATGCACTTATTTTCTTCAAGAAAAATAAAGAACAATCGTTGGAGACAATAGAAAATGAAAAGTATTTATCGTAAAGAGAGAAAGATAAAATGAAAAGTCAAACCAGTATTAAAAAGAATTTTATCTATCAGATGATCTATCAGATCCTGATTATTATACTTCCTTTTGTAACATCGCCTTATATTGCAAGGACAATTGGTGCTGAAGGACTAGGAACATATTCATACAGCTATTCAATTGCATATTACTTTGTACTTTTTTCCATGCTTGGCCTTGCAAACTATGGAAACCGAGCGATTGCACAATGCAGAGATAATCAGAAAACCCTGAACGAAACATTTTCTAATATTGTGACATTACATATAGCTTTTTCTTTCATTTGCTGTGTGGTGTATATTTTGTATGTGTTTTTTCTGGCCAAAGAAAAACTATATGCAGGAATTCAATTTGCTTATGTGCTAAGCGGCCTATTTGATGTGAGTTGGTTCTATTTTGGAATAGAAAAATTCAAATTGACAGTAACAAGAAATATCATTATAAAAATATTGAATGTTGTTTGCGTATTTGTTCTCGTAAGAAATGCGAATGACCTATGGAAGTATTGTGCAATTATGGCTGTCGGCATGTTGATAAGCCAAATTTCTTTATGGTTCCCTTTAAATAAATTTGTTGCATTTCAAAAGCCGACGTGGGAAAAAATGAGATCGCATATCGAACCGCTTCTGATCTTATTTATCCCAGCAATTGCAGTTAGCTTATATAAATATATGGATAAAATTATGATTGGTGCGATGAGTAATAAGACTCAACTTGGGTTTTATGAAAATGCCGAAAAAGTAATTAATATACCACTTACAATCATTACGTCATTTGGGACAGTAATGCTTCCAAAAATGTCAAATCTGGTGGCTTCTCACAATAAGGAAAAGACAAATCAGTATATATCGCTGTCAATGAAATATGTGATGTGTTTGTCCTTTGCATTGGCATTTGGTTTGGCTGGAATTGGAAAGGTTTTTGCCCCTGTTTTCTGGGGTCAGGAATTCATGCTTTCGGGTGTGCTGATTATGGGCCTCTCGATTACGATTCCCTTTATGTCATTTGCAAATATCATTCGGACACAGTTTTTGATTCCATCAGAAAAGGATAAAGAATATCTTTCTTCTGTTATTGGTGGGGCAGTAGTTAATCTAATTGCGAACACGCTGCTGATTTCAAGAATTGGAGCAATTGGAGCAACGATTGGTACGATACTTGCCGAGATTTTTGTTTGTGTGATCCAGACGTTGAGCGTAAGAAAGGAACTCCCGGTACTACGATATATAAAAAGTATATGGATGTTTGCTGTTTTTGGAGTGGTTATGTTTGTAGGGGTGTTTTATATCGGAAATGCTATGGAAAACAAAGTGTCAACATTGTTCCTACAGATTATCTGCGGAATGTTGACATATGGAATACTTTGTATGATATATTTTGTTTACAAAAAAGATGAGATGATTTTAAAAATGCTTAGGAAAATAAAAGGAAAAATTAGATAATATCTGGAACATAGTTTACATTTGAGTTTACATTGGGACGTTGAAGTCCTATATGGCAGATTTTATTCTGAAAAATACGTTGTTCGATAGTGGAACAGGAATAAAACAGTTGGAGCCGATCCATGATGCAATTGAAGCTGGTTTCAATCATGTGGTCTTTATCATCCGTAAGGATATTGAGAAGGAGTTCAAAGAGGTCATCGGTGATTGTATTGCTGCTATTTGCTCCGATTACAATGTAACCGTGGACTACGCTTTTTAGGATATCAACGATATTCCGGGAGAACTTCCGGCAGGCCGGACGAAACCGTGGGGAACAGGTCAGGCTGTGCTTGCAGTGAAAAATATAATAAAAACCCCGTTCATTGTCATCAATGCAGATGATTTCTATGGCAAGGAAGGCTTTAAGGCTGTCCATGAGTATCTGGTGAATGGCGGCAAGTCCTGCATGGCTGGCTTTGTGCTAAAGAATACTTTGTCTGATAACGGCGGTGTGACTCGCGGTATCTGCAAGATGGACGAGGATAACAACTTGACTGAGGTTGTGGAGACCAAGAATATCGTGAAGACTGCAGATGGTGCAGAAGCAGACGGCGTGGCTGTTGATGTGAATTCTCTTGTTTCCATGAACATGTGGGGATTGACTCCTGATTTCCTGGACGTGCTGGAGGACGGATTCAAAGAGTTTTTCGAGAAAGAAGTACCGGGTAATCCGTTGAAAGCTGAGTATCTGATCCCTATCTTTATTGGTGAGCTGCTGAAAGAAAAAATTAGTGTTGGAGCAGAGAGGCAGCGAAGATACAGAGCCATGAAGCGGTGGAGGGCTGATCCGACAGAAGAAAACTTCTGGGGTGTGGTTGTGGCTTATGCCGGTGTGAAATTTAAAACCTACTCTGGATTGCCATTCTCTTACGCAATTAAAAAAGGCAAGAACGGCGAGTACACGAAAGAACTGTGGATCGACAGACGGGAGAAGAGTAAAAGTCTGGCGTGGAGTTCTGTGCTACTGGCACTGGGGAATATTAAAGGAGAAGTAATAGACCGCCCGAAAGCTCTGGGCGATATCCGGGGCGTGACTTACATCTACGGGACCCGTACAATTTGAGTTGATGCCGATATATTCGCAGTTCAGTATGACGGTGTAGTAGCCCAGAAGGTCGTGGCAAAAGCGGATATCTTTCAATTTGATAGCCCGTTGTGAAATAAGCTCTTCTGGGTTTCGGGTCTTATAGCGGCGAACCACAGCATCGGCCGTATCGATTATGCGTGTGTTCAAGGTTATTGACTCCTTGGGCTGCTGGTGATTTGAACATGACAGTGGGAGAGTTTTTTTATTTGATTTCGTTTATAACGAAATAATAACGAAATTCTATTGTTGGATTTCGCATGTTAAGGTATAATAATAGAAATAGAATGAAAATGGGAGGTATGCAATGAACTACTTATCCTGTGCAGAGGCGGCAAAAGTTATGGGAATTACTGTTCGAAGAATTCAGCAGATGTGCAAACAGGGAGAAATTCCTGGTGTATCGAAAGAAGGTCGTAGTTGGCGAATTCCTGAAGATGCCGTTTTATTAGGTTTAGGGGAAAGGAAAAAGTCTCTGCCAATTGGTATCTCTGACTTCAAGACTGCAACATCCCATTATTATTATGTAGATAAAACATTGATGATTCGTGACTTTTTGGATACGAAGCCAATGGTTTCACTGTTTACTCGTCCACGGCGATTTGGCAAAACATTGAATATGGATATGATTCGTGTTTTTTTTGAGAAGACACAGGAGGATACGTCATTCTATTTTAGAGATAAGAAGATATGGCAGTGTGGGGATGGCTATACACGGCATCAAGGGCAGTATCCGGTTATCTTCCTGACCTTTAAAGATGTGAAATGCTTGACTTGGGAAGAAACTTTTCAAAAAATTTGCAGAATGATTTCGCTTGAGTTTATCCGACATAGTGAACTGGAATCAAGTTCAATGTTAAGTCTTTATGAAAAAGAGCAGTATCAGCGATTGGCAGGCGGCAATGCAGATGCAGTGGATTATCAGATGGGACTGCAGCTTCTGTCGATGATGCTGCATAAGCATTACGGGAAAGCGAGTATTATCATTATTGATGAGTATGATACGCCGATCCAACAGGGGCACACTTGCAATTTTTATTCAGAAATTGTGAATTTTATGCGCAGTTTTTTCTCCGGCGGGTTGAAAGATAATCCGCATTTGGCGTTTGGATTTCTTACAGGAATTCTGCGCGTAGCGAAGGAAAGTATTTTCAGCGGCATGAATAACCTGAAGATAAATTCTATTCTTGATAAAAGTTATAGCGAGTATTTTGGTTTCACAAAAGAAGAAGTAAAAGAGATGCTTCGATATTATGGCAAAGAAGAAAAATATCAGGAAATTTGTGATTGGTATGATGGATATCGTTTTGGTGATGCAGAAATTTTTAATCCATGGTCGGTGATCAACTATATTGCGGATAACTGTTTCCCAAAGGCGTTCTGGCAATCTACCGGCAATAACGAAATTATTGGAGAGATTATTGTGACGGCTTTATCAGAAATCACAGAGGGACTTTATAAGCTGCTTTGCGGAGAAAAAATCACAACCTATGTAGATACCAGTGTCATTTACCCCGAAGTACATAATAATCCCTACAGCATCTATAGTTTCTTACTTGTTGCCGGATATTTAAAAGTTGCGGCTGTTTATCCGCAAAATGATGGGAATTTTATGTGCGACGTTGCGATTCCAAATAAAGAAATTGCTTTTGTCTATGAGAAAGAAGTTTTGAATCGAACAAACCGGAATAATGTTTCGGTTTCTATTAGTCAGGCTATTTTTTCGGGAGATGCGCAAAAACTGCAGTCTTTATTGGAAGATTTTATGCTGCAAAGTATTTCTTCAATGGATGGAGCAAATGAAGGTTTTTACCATGGAATGATGTTGGGATTGTGTGCTGTTCTTGGAAATAGATATCAGGTGCGTTCTAACCGAGAATCCGGGATTGGACATTTTGATATTCAGCTGACTCCATTGGTGTCTGGAATTCCTGGATTCCTTTTTGAATTTAAGCATACGAAGGATGAACATGTAGATCTGGCAGATTTGGCAGACAGTGCGCTTCAACAAATTGATGAGAAAAGGTATGATACGGAGCTCCGTAATGCAGGCGTTTATTCCATTATCAAAATCGGAATCGCATTTCGGGGAAAGAATGCAGTTGTTAAACGGGGATAATTAAAATTTGAATATAGAGATAAATTTATGTTTGCCTGTAGGCATACTATGTAGAATTCCGCATAGTATGCCCGCGGGCTTTTTTCGTGCAGAGAAATTCTTAAAAACCAATATTATGCTAGTTTTTCCCTTTTTATGCCGTTCATTTCCTTCCGGGGCAATGTTTCTGAATGCGGAAGCAATGTGACAAAAACTCGGGGCAATGCAGGAGAAGCCGGCAGCAGCATAAAATTCAGCGGCAATATCACAGGATTCGGAAGTCCATGCGGCTCATTTTAAATTGGCCTGGATGGTGGAAAAGAATAGGGGGATATGCTATACTGATAAAAAATTAGAAGATGTTAGGGAAAATCAATGACTTTATTAGTTACCGGCGGTGCCGGTTTTATTGGCAGTAATTTTATTTTTTATTGGATGAAGCATTATCCGGAAGACAGGGTGATCTGTGTGGACAAGCTCACCTATGCGGGGAATATAGCAGTCCTGCAGCCGGTGATGGATCGTCCGAATTTCAGATTTTGCCGTCTTGATATCTGTGATCGGGAGGGCATTGAGGAGCTTTTTGAAGAGGAAAAGCCGGATATAGCGGTGAATTTTGCGGCGGAATCTCATGTGGATCGTTCTATTGAGAGTCCGGAGATTTTTTTGACGACGAATATCGTAGGGACTTCTGTGCTGATGGATGCCTGCAGAAAGTATGGTATCCGCCGGTTTCACCAGATTTCTACAGATGAAGTATATGGGGATCTGCCCTTAGACCGGCCGGAGCTTCTTTTTACAGAGGAGACACCGTTAAAGACCAGTTCACCCTACAGCAGTTCCAAGGCAGCTGCAGATCTTCTGGTGATGGCCTATCATCGGACTTATGGCCTGCCGGTTACCATCAGCCGGTGCTCCAATAATTATGGTCCTTATCAGCATCAGGAGAAGCTGATTCCGCGGATGATATTTAAGGCACTGGCGGATGAGCCGCTGCCTGTTTTTGGTCAGGGACTGAATGTTAGGGACTGGCTTTATGTGGATGATCACTGCAGGGCGATCGATCTGATTTTGCGTAAGGGGCGTGCAGGAGAAGTCTACAATGTCGGCGGGCACAACGAGATGCGAAACATCGATATTGTCAGATTGATTTGTCATGAGCTTGGGAAGCCGGAAAGTCTGATTACTTTTGTGGAAGACCGCAAAGGGCACGATCTTCGTTATGCCATTGATCCGTCGAAGATTCATAATGAACTGGGATGGATGCCGGAGACGAAGTTTGAGGATGGGTTGAAGCGGACGATCCGGCGGTATTGTTGGGAAAAGAGTACGCAGGATGCGGGTGTTTTCGGTTGATTTCTTATGGAATGTTTTGTATAATTATAAACCGTACAACATTTTAGAGCTCAATGGGAGAACAGATCCATTGTGTTTGTGACTTGAAGAATGAAATCAGGAGAAGCATTATGGCAGACGACAACAAGAAGAAACAGAATACAGCAGAGACTGCTGAATTGACATTAGAAGAGAAAATCAATAAGATCAAATCCCGCGAAATCACGGAGGCTGAGAAGGGTATGCTGACTTTGCCGGCATTTGAAGCAGCCTGCGAAGCGGTGAAGAAGGTAACTCAGGAGACAAGACTGATCTACAGCAAGTATTTCAGTGATCATACAGGCAACAAGGTTTATTTTAAGCCGGAGAATATGCAGCTGACAGGTGCTTACAAGTTAAGAGGTGCATATTATACAATCGGTACACTGACAGATGAAGAGAGACAGAGAGGTCTGATCACAGCATCTGCAGGCAATCATGCTCAGGGTGTTGCGTATGCGGCACAGTGTTATGGCGTAAAGGCTGTCATCGTCATGCCGACGACGACTCCGCTGATCAAAGTAGAGCGTACCAAAGCTTACGGTGCAGAAGTTGTTCTGTATGGTGATGTGTATGACCAGGCATGCGAGAAGGCTTATGAGCTTGCTGCTAAGAATGGCTACACATTTATTCATCCTTTTGATGATCTGCGTGTGGCAACCGGTCAGGGAACCATTGCTATGGAAGTGATCCAGGATCTGCCTCTGGTAGATTATATCCTTGTACCGATCGGCGGCGGTGGTCTTGCTACAGGTGTGTCCACACTGGCCAAGATGCTGAAGAACAATATCAAGGTCATTGGTGTTGAACCTTCAGGCGCAGCATGTATGAAGGCGTCCCTTGAGAATGGACGCGTGACAACCGTATCACCGGTGAATACCATTGCAGATGGTACAGCGGTTCAGACACCGGGTACCAAGATATTCCCATATATCCAGCAGAATCTGGACGGCATTATCACGGTGGATGATGAAGAGCTTGTTGTAGCCTTCCTTGATATGGTAGAGAATCACAAGATGGTTGTTGAAAATTCAGGCCTGCTGACAGTGGCAGCACTGAAACATCTGGATGTGAAGGGAAAGAAGGTTGTCTCTATCTTAAGCGGCGGCAATATGGATGTCATTACCATGTCCTCCGTTGTTCAGAACGGTCTGATCGCCAGAGACAGAATCTTTACGATTTCTGTACTTCTTCCGGATAAGCCGGGTGAACTGGTGCGCGTATCACAGGTAATTGCCGACAAGCGCGGCAATGTGATCAAACTGGATCATAACCAGTTCTTCAGTACCAACAGAACGGCAGCTGTAGAGCTGAAGATTACACTGGAAGCCTTCGGTACAGAACATAAGAAAGAAATTATCCAGGCACTGGAAGATGCCGGATACAAACCAAAACAGATTCGTCCGAACTTATAAAAAATAACGTCTGGTAAGATAAAAATAGCGTGCAGTCAGGAACGATTAGCCTTTGTCTAATGGACAAGAGGATGGATCGGTTTCCGGATTGCACGCTGATTTTTTCTCGGAATGTCAGGCAAGGGCCTGTTTTATTTCTGAAAAATCAATGTAAAGATGGTCGTATAATCCAACTTTAATTGTATCATCAAATGTGTAAGGGATATTTAATTGTCCATTTTCAAAATCATTGACAAAGACTCTTTCTGTAGTAGGATCGACGATCCAGTATTCCCGGACGCCGTATTTTTGATAATAGTAAAGTTTTTTGATGTAATCATCGGAAGCATTGCCGGGAGAGATGATTTCGATAATGAAATCAGGGGCACCATTGCAGCGTTTTCCATCCAGTTTATTTTTGTCACAGATGATCATCAGATCAGGTTGTACAATGACGAGGGGATCATTTGACAATTTGACATCGAATGGGGCGGCAAATACTTTGCAGGAACCATTATTTTGACGAATATATTGATTAAGGATAACGGATAGTTCCATAGAAATGGTCTGATGTTCCTGAGATGGGCTGGCTATATTATAAATATGTCCATCAAAAACTTCTGCGCGGACATTGGAAGGTAAATTCTCATATTCTTCTAGTGTAATAGAATCATTGTTTGGATTCAATGCTGGCATAATAACGCCTCCCTTCTATATCTTACTATAGTTGATTTTGAACCTTTCGTCAATGGCAAAGAAAGTGTTGCGCATTCAATGTGGGATGCCTATAATGATAGGTAGATATCCAGAGGAGGAAAGTTAAGAATGAAGATTGTACTGGCAGCGATCAATGCCAAGTATATTCATGCCAACCTGGCGATTTACAGTCTCCGGGCTTTTTCGGATGAATATAAAGAACAGATTCAGATCAAAGAATATACGATCAACCAGTATACGGAAGATATACTGGCGGATCTTTATAAGGAACAGGCAGATATGGTAGCTTTTTCCTGTTATATATGGAACATGGGTATGGTGGAGGAGCTGGCAGAGCTTCTGCATCAGTTAAGGCCGGAGATGCCGATATGGTTTGGCGGTCCGGAAGTGTCTTATGATGCCGCAGAATGCCTGCAGCGAAATCACGGTGTGACCGGGGTTCTTCGCGGTGAGGGAGAAGAAAGTTTCCATGAGCTGATGCAGTATTATATCGGCGGCAGTGGAAAGCTTCAGGATATCCGGGGGATTATTTACCGGGAAGACGGACTGTTGGTGGATAACGGGTGGCGTGAAGTGATGGATCTGAACAAAGTGCCTTTCGTCTATGAGGAGATGGAGGATTTCAAGAATAAGATCATTTATTATGAGACAAGCAGAGGATGCCCTTTTTCCTGCAGCTACTGCCTGTCTTCGGTAGATAAGAAAGTGCGGCTGAGGGATATGTCCCTTGTGGAAAAAGAACTGCAGTTTTTTATTAATCATGAGGTGCCTCAGGTGAAGTTCGTGGACCGTACCTTTAACTGCAACAAAAAGCATGCCATGGCTATCTGGCGCTATATTAAGGCCCATGATAAAGGAATCACCAATTTTCATTTTGAGATTGGTGCGGATCTTTTGGATGATGAGGAGCTGGAGATTTTGTCGGATATGCGGCCGGGACTGGTTCAGTTGGAGATCGGTGTCCAGTCCACCAATGATGCTACGATTCAGGAAGTGTCACGAACCATGCGTCTGGATCGATTGGCCAGAGCTGTTGAAAAGGTGAATGCAGGTCACAATATCCATCAGCATCTGGATCTCATCGCCGGTCTTCCATATGAGGATTATCACCGCTTTAAGCAGTCCTTTAATGATGTGTACAGAATGCGGCCGGAACAGCTGCAGCTGGGCTTTTTGAAAGTGCTGAAAGGTTCCAGGATGCATGTGATGGCAGAACAATACGGCATCGTTTACCGGAGGAAAGCACCCTATGAAGTGCTTAAGACTGACTGGATGAGTTATGCTGACATTTTGAAGCTCAAGGGTGTTGAGGAGATGGTGGAAGTCTATTACAACAGCCATCAGTTTGATCTGTCCGTAACCTATCTGATGCATTTTTATCAGGAACCCTTTGATTTTTTTGAAGATCTGGCGGAATTTTATGAGACGACCGGATTTGGCAAAGTGCAGCATGGGCGGATGCAGCGCTACGATATTCTGCTTAGATTTGTGCAGCAGCGGCATCTGGGAGCGGAAAGTCATGTCTATCCATGTCAGGAATGCGAAACTGCAGCAGCTGTGCAGGCAGAAAGTGGAGCGGAAAATAGCAGGCTTAATAAGCTTGCGGCAAGAGAATCCGAAGTTTCTGAAATTCTCAAGTTTACCATGCTCTATGACCTTTATGCCAGAGAGAATCTGAAGTCCCGTCCGGAGTGGGCACAGGAGATACTGTATCGTCCTTTCTGTGAAGATTTTTACAGGGATGAGACACTGACAAGGCAATATCTGCCGTCTTATTCCGGCTGTACGTCGCGTCAGATGAAGCGAATGACCCATATGGAAGGCTTTGTGATGGATATTGCAGAGACTGCAAAGGCCGGATATCGCATCGGCGGTCCGGAGGCTTTGCTTTTTGACTATAAAGAGCGGGATCCGTTGACTTATGCAGCCAAAATTGTAAAGGTGTCGATAAAATCATAGAGAATGTGTCGATAGAATTATGGCTTTTACAGGTGATATGTGTTATCATAAATTTTGTACGCAATATGTGTTGCAGTGAGAGAAAAAGAAGATGAGGGGGCATAATTATGTGGAACAGACAGAGCTTGAAGCGTAATGCCAGAGTACTGCTGAAGGCCAATTATCTGAAGGTTGTTGTAGTCGGACTGATTTTATCCTTTTTGATCGGATCAGGTTACAATTCAGCAAGAGGAGCAGCAAAGAGCAATGATGTGGATATCGATGCAACAGATCTATTCAGTTGGAATCTGACACTTATTGTTGCAATGCTTATTGGCATCGCAGGCGTGATTGCCATTGCCTTGCTGTTCAATGTTGTATTGAATATTTTTCTGTGGAATCCGTTGGAAGTCGGATGCCGAAAAGTCTTTGTAGACTGCAGATACGGCAATGCAGAATGGAGTGACATTTTATATGCATTCAAGAATGGATATGGACATATTGGAGCCGTGATGTTCATGAAAGATTTGTTTACATTTTTGTGGACACTGCTCTTTATTATTCCGGGCATCATCAAGGGATATGAGTACATGATGATTCCATACCTTCTTGCAGAGAATCCGGATATGAGCCGGCAGGATGCCTTTGCAGAGAGCAAGCGTATGATGGATGGCAACAAGATGGATGCCTTTGTACTGGATCTGTCATTTATCGGCTGGTTTATTTTGGGTGCCATTACATTTAATATTGTCAATATTCTCTATACAACACCGTATATGGAATTGGCTCATGCAGAGCTGTATCATACATTGAAGAATCAGAATAAGTAATCGGATCAGGAAGACTGCCGTTTTGCAGGAAAGCAGGACGGCGGTCTTTTTCTGTGCATGGGAAATTACGTCCTACACAAGAACAGGATTCTTTTTATTGTTCCGATCTTTTTATCATGTTCGGATATAAAAGCGTGTCGTATTTGAAAAAATGTATTATAATATAACCGATAGAAATAATATAGATTGGATGAAGGCATTTCACATGGTGAATGTTTACATGGATAGAAAGGTGGAATTCAGAATGAAGCTTTTTAAGAAATTAAAGGAAAAGATGAACCGTTATCTGGAGCGGGTAGCAAAAGAAAATAATGAGCTTTTTGACGGTGGGGTTCCGGATTGCTGTAAACTCAATCAGAAACAGAATCTGAAGAAAAAATAGGATATCCGGAAGAGATTTATGATTTTTGTGAAAAATTTTATCCGATTTCCCATAAAAAACAGGAAGGTGTACGTATATCTATTGTCACAACAAAAATGTAAAGATGTCTTTGAAACAGATGCGGTTCATTTGAGACAGAGTGAGCTGATGCAGAAAGACACTAGATATGCAGGAGGTTTATATTGATGAAGAAATTAACAGGTATTTTAATGGCGGTATGTCTGACTTCGGCATTGATTGCGGGATGCGGACAGAAGACAGGAGGACAGAACACGCAGACAACAAATGGTCAGTCGGCCGCTCAGACAGAGAGCCAGACTGCAGGCAATCCGTCAGAAACAGGTGATGGAAGCGGTGAAGAGAATTCAGCAGCACAGCATTGTATTCTTCTGGCCGGGAAGAACGGTACATGGCTTCTGGCAGACCGGGACAATGGAAATGTTTTCACAGTAGAGATTCCATCAGATCTGACAGATGAATCCGGCAAGAAGATTTCCTCAGAAATTCTGAAAGCGGCAGACTATGTGGATGTTTATGGGGACGGCATTATGCTGCAGAGTTACCCGGGGCAGTATCCGGGAGTCAGCAAGATGGTGGTTACCGGTGAGGGTTCGGAAGATGAATTGAAACAGTATCAGGATGTGATTGATATGGTATTTGCGGAACCGGATACAAGTGAGGTTCCTTCAGCCGGTGTAGTGTACAGTTCATCCCTTGGACAGACCATGTCATTGATGAGCGGACCGGCGAATTATACATGGACAGCGCCGTTAGGCGATTCTGAAACAGACAGTTCTGAAGATAACACAGTGACTGCATGCGGTTTGGCTGTGATGCAGTGGGAGGATCTTGAGAAGATGGCCATGGATGACGGCAAGACAGATTTTACCGTCAGCTGTGATCTGGTGCCGGAGAAGGTGACCGTCCGTCGCTGGAGTGCAGATCAGTACCCGGCCGGGGCTGATGATGATTATGACGCATCAGCGGAAGGTGTGACTGTGGAAAAGAATGATGATGGGGAATTTGTTATCAAAGATGTAGAACCGGGGTATGTGTACGAAGTTACCATCAATTGGGAATACGGGGATGCACAGTACGGTTTTGTGACAGCGAAGATTCAGTAGGATGCCATATCATAAGGAATCTTGAACAATGAAATAGAGGAGGACAGCTTTTGCCGGGAGGTGAAAGCTGTCTTTTTTTTCGTAGCGACTGGGCTGGTAAAATCACTTGATTTTTAAAAGCTGTCATTGTATAATGTATATACACTAGTGTATATACATTATATTGGAGGGAAAGCAATGAGCTTGACGGATGAAATCAAAGAATATGCCTTGGATTTGGGATTTTGTAAAGTTGGAATTACAGATGCGGAGAATGTTGATTTTTATCAGGAAATTCTGAACAAAAGGAAAGAAAGTTTTTTGCCATGGATTAATGGCCGTCTCTTTCAGTCTGACCCCAAAACGGAAATGACTGATTGTCAATCAGTGATTGCACTGGCCTATGATTATGCCAATGTCCATTTCCCCGAGGAATTGACCCGTATGATCGGACGGGCGTATTTATCCCGCAGTTATGTGCCGAGGGCAGATTCTATCTGCGGTGCGAGGCTACAGCTGTTTGAAGATTTTCTTAAGAAAAAGGGATTCAAAGTGCAGCAGGCGTCTTTGAATCTGCCATTGCGCCAGTTCACACGAAAGGCTGGTGTCACAAGCTTCGGAAAAAATAATTTTTCATATGTGGATGGTGTGGGATCCTTTGTTATCCTGTATGCGTTCCTTGTCGATCGGGTTCTGGAATATGATGAACCAGAGAAAATGAGCAAGTGCCCGGAAAATTGTCATCGATGTATGGATGCCTGTCCGACCGGGGCTATTGTGGAACCATTTCACCTTGAACCTTCACGATGCGTGGGGTACTGCAATTGGATGCGCCGGGGAAAAGCGGGTTCCAAATTTGACTCGGTTGTTCCGCGGGAGATACGTCCGCTGCTTGGGACGCGCATTCATGGATGCGATGCCTGTCAGGAAGCCTGCCCGCGTAACTGGAAGAAATTGCAGAATGATGCGGCAAGACCGAAGGATCCGCTGTTGGAATTGATCAAGGATCATTTGAATCTTAAAGATATATTGCTAATGGATGATGTTTATTATAAGAAATGGGTGTATCCGATCATGTATAATTATCTGTCGGATAAAAAATATTTTCAGAGAAATGCGGCCATTGCAATAGGCAATGCAGGGGATGAAAGCTATATTCCTGTCCTTGCAGAAGCAATATTAACACAAGATCCCCTTGTACGGCTTCATTGTGCATGGGCCCTTGGGCGGTTTGACGGTACAGAGGCCCGTGAAGCACTGACAAAAGCTTTGCAGCAGGAAGAGGATGAGGATGTATTGAAAGAAATCAGGGATGCGCTGTCAGGTAAGTTTATTGCTGAAAAACAGGAATAGAAGCGTATTTGTGCGGCTGGTTCTTAAATAAGAAAAATAAAAATTAAACGAGCAGTTTTCAAGGGAGAGAAAAGATGAAAACTGCTCGTTTATATATAAATAAAAAGGGGGAGTCAAATGACAAAAGTATGAATAATTAGCTCCTAGCGATCAAAGAAGATGCTCTTCCCTGATGCGCTGATCGGGATGCCGTGCCAGAGAATATTGGTATCAACATAACCAAGCTGCATAGCAGCGTTGCCGACGGAATACATGATTCGATTGTCGATATGTACACGACAGGCGATTTCTGCAGCTGAAGCAAGGGCAATGCCAAGATCCATATAAGCAAAAGCACATCGTCCGCCGGCTTTCTTGCAGGCACCGCAATTCTCAAAACCGCAGAATCCGCAATGAGCCACACCGCGGTAGTTATGCTTGATGCCAATCAGAACAACGGCGTCAGCTGCATGGATATTGGCTGCATCCCTAAGATACCAGGCAAATTCTTTTTCACCGAATTCTCTGTGATGGATTTCTTCCATTTTATTCGCCAGAGCTTCTTTCTCTTCGCCGGTGACAACACAGATGACAATAAAGTCCCGGCCTTTGGTCTTCGGTGCAGTTCTTGCAGCGGCACACATGGCTGCCGCAGTTTGCATAATTGCATTTTCTTCCATTAATTGACCTTTATAACGTATTGTAAATCATCCTTTCTGAATCAAAAGTGAAATGAAAACAGATAATGTGTATATACACTATGCACACTAAAAAAATAGATACAAAATTACCACAGTACCATCTGAGTACATCTGAAAAAGGCTATATTCTTTTTAGTTTTTTCGTCATATACAACTGCATCCCAAACCTGTGTTGTGCGTCCAAGATGAACAGCTGTGGCCGTACATCCCAAAGTGCCTTCTCTAAGCGTTCCTATATGATTGCATTTTAATTCAATTGTCGTAAATCCTTTCGCTCCATCAGGAATGTGCGCAAGTGCTGCATTACCGCAGCTTGTATCAGCAAGTGCAATAACACTGGCTGCGTGAAGATAACCATTAATAGCAAGATGGTTGTGTGTGATTTTCATTCTGCTTGTAAGTTTCCCTTCTTCTAATGACAGCATTTCAATACCAAGCTGCCCCGGTAAAACACTGCTGCCTCCGTTATTCAGGTAATCAATTGTTATTGTTTCTCTTAAACTCATAAGTGTTCTCCTTCTCAAAATGAAAAATTATAAAACAATGTGTGTTTGCACACATCAATATAGTGTATATACACTATACCAAGATAAAGAACGTCTGTCAAGAGATTTTTAGTGGTTGTTGAGTGTAAAATTTAGCTGTGGGGAATCTTGACAGAAAGAAGAGAGAATGTTAATGTAAGTGTATGCACACGAAAAGGAGGGGGAACGATGAAGCTCTCGTCATGTTATTGTATTAATTTGAGAAATGCATCCGGTGTGGTTGCGAAGATCTATGATGAGTATTTGGCACCTTATGGAATAACGGTCCGTCAGTATTCTATGATGAGAAATCTGGAGTATCTGGGGGAAGCAAGTGTGACAGCCCTGGCAGAGCGTATTGGACTGGAGAGAACATCGGTGGTCAGGATGCTGAGGCCGTTGACAGAGAAAGAATATATTCTTGATAAGGCTGACAGGGGAAAGCGTGATCGAAGATTAGTACTTAGTGATTCCGGAAAGAAATTGATCGAGGAAGCAATACCAGCCTGGAAGACAGCACAGAAAGAAATAGAAGATAAAATCGGTAAAGAGAATGTAGAATGCATGATGCGTATTCTCGAGATGTTGTAGGTTCCGTAATAGATGGAAAAAATGATTTATAAGGCTGACTTTTTACAAAATATCAAAAAAGTTATAAAAAACAGTTGACAATACTCTATAACCGCGTTATAATAGTTTACGACTTATGAAGTAAGTTCTAACAGAATATCGCGGGGTAGAGCAATCCGGTAGCTCGTCGGGCTCATAACCCGAAGGTTGTTGGTTCAAATCCGGCCCCCGCAACTCAAAGACTTGATGAATATCAAGTCTTTTTTATGTAATAGGGGTGTGCCCAGCAAAGCTGGGGCACACCCCTATTACATAAAAAGGCACTAACGCGCATGTGATGCACACTCGCGCAAAGATGTAGATTGTCGCAAGCGACCGCGCTCGGCGCTAGAATGTGCTTTGGCACATTCTTTTTTTAATTTACGCAGATAACGAGTGAAACACCCAAAGTGTGCTTCAGCTTGTTTTAAGGACCAGTAGAAGTTAAGAAAAACAATAATCGTATATAAGAGCAGTCGGTGGAAGTTATTTTGAGAATATGAAATGGAGCAGACGATGAAGAAAGAAATTAAGCTTATAGCTTTGGATTTGGATGGTACCACATTTAATTCAGAGAAGGTAATAACAGAAAGAACAAGGGAAGCGATTGCGGCAGCCATTAAAAAGGGCGTCATTGTCATGCCTGCCACCGGACGGCAAAAGACCGGTTTGCCGGAGAGCTTTACTTCGATTCCGGGGGTGCGTTATGCGCTGACTTCCAATGGCGGAGCGGTTGTTGATTTGTGGGAGGACAGTATGATCTATGCGGATTTTATACCTTATAAGACGGCATGCAGAGTCATTGATCATTTAATTCAGATAGATGCGCTGATTGAGTTTTATCATGATGGAAAGTCTTATGCTGACAGAAAAAGCTATAACAGAGCACTTCATGACTATAAAAATCTCCCGGATTGGTTCAAGGAGTATATTAAGGTTTCCAGAATACCGGTGAATGATTTGAGAGAGCGGGTTTATTCGGGAAAGTTTGATATAGAGAAAATGCTGGCCTCTTTTGACGATATGACCTTGAGACAGCAATTGTTTGATGAAATGCATAATGACCCGGAACTCAGTGTGGTATTCGGCAATAGTTTTAATGTGGAAATCACTGCTGCGACAGCTAATAAAGGTCATAGTCTGCTGAAATTGGCCGGGGAACTTGGAATCATGCCGGAACAGATCATGGTTTGTGGGGACACGATGAATGACAGAACCATGTTTGAGGCAGCAGGCCTGGCAGTGGCTATGGGAAATGCCGATGAAGAGATTAAGGCCATGGCAGATGATGTTACACTGTCGAATGATGAGGATGGTGTTGCTGCGGCCATTGAGAAGTGGGTTCTTTAATTATCAAAATCTCAGCTTATTGTCTGCTGTGAATGAGCTGACGAATGATGTGCAGTACACCATCTTCATCATTTGACAATGTCTCAAAGTTGCTGATGGCTTTTAAATCAGGGTGAGCATTGGCCATAGCGTAGCTGAAATAGCCCTGTTTCATCATTTCATAATCATTGAGATAGTCTCCGAAAACCATGGTTTCATCCGGTGAAATACCATATTTTTTTTGCAGTGCAGTGAGTCCGCGGCCTTTGTTTGTGGCGGCAAGACTGAGGTCTGTCCACATGTATCCGGCCAGAGTAGCTTTAAAAGGTGTACGGACATCAGACAGAGCCGGAAATGAATTGCTTTCGGCACCTTTGAAGTCACAGACAGTCACTTTGCTTACTGGAGCATCAATTTCAGAGATGTCATGGATATACTGAACTTTCTTATAGTAGCGGCCTATTTCTTTGCGGGCATCATCAGATGTCTGATCGAAGAGATAGGCTGTTTTGAAACCGGAGAGAATCGGAATGACGCCGGGAACCTGACGGCAGCGCCCGAGAAGATAAGAAAGGGCGTCCGTATCAAGAATGTCCTGATGAACCAGGTGGTTGCCGTTGACGAGACATCCACCGTTTTCAGCCATAAAAACAAGCTTGTCCATGCAGCTTTCAAACTGCATGGCAAGGGTTGGGTATGGCCGTCCGCTGGCAATGACAAAAAGAATTCCGAGTTTGTGAACTTGATCGAGTATATCAAAAAAATCACGGGGCATCTGGTCTTGACTGTTCAGCAGAGTGCCGTCCATGTCAGTGGCAATCATGCGCACCTGATTAAGTGAATGCTGCATTGTAAATTCCTCCAAAAATAAATTACCGGGTTGAAGTATTTGAATGTTAAATAAGGATGTTCGATTTACAATGTAGCATATATTATTGAAAATGTATAGAGGAAAAGAGGGGCTGTTATGAAGGAAGGACTTATTATTCGATAGAAGAATGGATGGAAATAGAGTAGAAAACAGATAATGCCTTGTCATCAGAGGAAATCCTCGTTATACTTAAAGGGCGACAAGTGAGTAGACTTTGGCATATACTTTGCAAATAGCGTGGATGATACAACTATACAAGGAGGCGCAAGATGGAGATTTTAACAGGCGACATTGTACGGCTGAAGAAGAAGCATCCCTGCGGCAGTTTTGACTGGGAAGTGCTTCGAAGTGGTGCGGATTTCAGATTAAAGTGCTGCGGCTGTGAGCATCAGGTGATGATGGCCCGGAAGCTGGTGGAGAAGAACATTCGGAGACTGGAGAGAAATGGGGAAGAAATTAAGCTTACCCGATAGGTGACGAGATAAACTGAACAGTTACGAAAATTTTATATCATAATATGAAAAAAAGTGCTTGCTTTGCACTTTTTTTTATGGTAAACTGAGTAACTGTGATATGTTATATATTAATTCCTTGCTCTCCGCAATGGGAGGGCCGTGAAGTCCAGAAGGAGGTGCACTAGCATGAACAAATACGAATTAGCAGTAGTTCTTACTACAAAGATCGAAGATGAAGAAAGAGCAGCAAGCATCGAGAAGATCAAGGAAGTTATCGCTCGTTT
>Ga0129310_1000663_pt1 | contig 37979 bp, 27 predicted proteins | sample Go1ome_2_FD_94433 | JGI IMG/M metagenome (GOLD analysis project Ga0129310, IMG submission 94433) | Western lowland gorrila individual fecal microbial communities from Wisconsin, USA - Go1022A metagenome | ecosystem: Host-associated > Mammals > Digestive system > Large intestine > Fecal | place... | reverse complement strand
TGGTGGAGGATATGATCCGCTATGAGAATTCCTATCCTTACGTCATCGGACTGGTACTGCGGGCCACCAAGAATATCACCAATGTGCCTGTAAACCACAGAGAGCGGGAGGAGGGTAATTCCGGCTATACATTGAAGAAGCTGTTGGGCTTATGGTTCAACGGCTTTACGGCATTTTCCGTAAAACCCTTACGGATCGCCACAACGCTTGGCGTGGGCTGTGCGGGAATGGGATTCCTCTACGGGATCTACACGATCATCAAGCGGCTGGTGAACCCCAATGTTCCCATGGGCTTCAGTGCCCTGATGGCGGCAGTGGTATTTTTCGGCGGTATGATCATGATCATGCTGGGCCTGATCGGAGAGTATGTGGGCCGTATCTATATCAGCATGAACAATTCTCCACAGTATGTGATCCGGGAAAAGATCCATCTGGGGGAGGACAACAGTAAAACAGAAGGGTAATAAGAAAGCACATGAAGAAAGAACGCTTTGTGGATTGGTGGAAACAGGACAAACGTTATATAACCTTACTGAAGGCAGTACTGATGGCACTGCTTCCCGTAGTCTGCTGTCTGGTGCGGACGGCAGGGGAAGGCAGAAGCATCGGTCAGGTGTATCTTCCTTCTTCGGAATGGAATGACGAGTTATTCTATTTCAAGCAGGTGGAAGGAATCGTGAACTATGGTTTTCCCCAGGGATATTTCGGCTTTAATGAAAGCCATGCCCTGCAGCTGTCCTTTGCGGCGTGGAGCCCGGTACTGGTATTCCCCTGGATTCTGTGGGGACTGTTCTTTGGATGGAATCTGATGTCTCCTGTGATCTGCAATATCGTCCTGCTGACGATCACCATGTTTGTGTTCGTATGGCTGGTAAAGCCCACCTGGAAACAGATGGGAGTACTGACGGTACTGTTCAGCCTGTATTCCCTGTTTGTCCGGTATATGCTGTCGGGCATGCCGGAAGTGATCTGTTTCAGCCTGCTGATCCTGTTCTACGGTCTGGCCATGAGCTACCTGAAAAAAGAGAGCAGGGGCAGGCTGACCGCCATGTTTGTGATCTCGGTGCTGCTGACACTGATGCGCCCGTACATGTTGTTATTCCTGGCTCTGGCCTGCTATTTCTGGATCCGCAGAAGCAAAAAGGCCGGCTGGATCGGGTCAGTACTTGTGGTGGCCGCGACGGGGATCGTATATGCACTGATCAAACATTTTCTGGGGGCGGAATATTTTACACCGCTGTTTTACACGGACTGGATCACCACCTTTTTCACGGACGGAATCGGTGCGGGCTTTCGGAATTTCTTCGGAACGCTTCACTGGAAGGGACTGGAATTCGTCAGACACTGCGTCGCCGGTGTGAAAAACGGGCTGGCTTCCGGAGCCTTCTTTGACGGTTATCTGGTAGTCCTTCTGATCCTGCTGGTGCAGAGCTTTCTGGATTTCAGAAAGCTGCGCAGAGCAAAGCGTGCAGAGAGGACCGTCATGGAACCGGAGGATAAGAACGTCCGGGAATTACAGAATCAGCTGACCATCGAAGTGCATTTTGCGCTGAGCCTCATTGCCATGCTGTTTGCACATCTGCTCATGTACAAAATGGTGGAGGGCAGCAAGCATTTCCTGACCTTTATTGCGGCGGGAATATTCATTGTAAGCATGCTGGAGACAAAATACTACAAGAAAGCGGTGCTTCTGGGAGCAGCTTTCCTGTATCTGTACAGCTTCAAGGCAGAGGAACCTTATGATTACCAGATCCCCTATGTGACGGAAGAGCGTCAGGAACAGGTGGAGTACTGGCAGCAGATCTTCTCGGAAAATCTGACACTGGATACAGAGCAGGTTCCGAATTACGGGAATGTGGTGATCTGGACTTTTGGCGATGATACCCCGAATGGTAACCGGAATCTGCAATGGCAGCTGCTGTACAGTGTACCGAAGGGATTCGGTATCAGCTGCTGCGAACGGGAATATATCACCGGACATCTGGCGGAACTTCAGAGCCGTTATCTGGCAACGGTAAGCGGTGGAACCATTGACGAATTGTGCCGGACGGAAGGTTATGAAGAAATCGGCCGGGATGCGGACATGGTTCTGTACCGGAGATATTAAAATAACAGGAGCGGAAGGAAACAGGGACAGAATGGAGACGCAGAGCGGGAAACAGAACAATTTCATACAGAAAAATGTGTGGACCGTATTGTGGAACGGACTGCCCATAGCGGCACTGGTGATCTGGGGAGCCTTCTGCATTACCAACAGCCTCTGGTATGACGAGGCGTATTCGGCTTCCATGGTCTCGCTGCCCTGGAAACGGCTGATCTATATTACGGCTACGGACGACCATTCGCCGTTTTACTATGTACTTTTAAAGCTGTTCTATCATTTGTGCGGCGGAGGCACCCATTTCTGGGCATTGAAACTGATGTCCGTACTTTTTATGCTGGGCTATATGCTTCTGGGAAAATATTATGTGGAAAAGCTGTTTGACCGGAAGATCTCAGTGTATTTTATGGCATTTTCCCTGTTGATGCCGATCTTCAGTGTACAGGCGGGCAACGTCAGAATGTATGCGGTAGCCCTGTTTTTCCTGACTCTGACAGGTCTGTCCGCTTATGATATTTTCAGGGAACCGGCCCGCAGAAAATGGATCGTATTCTGTGTGGCCAGCATCGGAACGGTGTATTGCCATACTTTTGCCCTGATTCAGACATTTTTGTTTTATCTGTTGTTCCTGGCAGTGATCCTGATCTGCCACAGAAAGGAATTGATCAAAGGATATTTTATCTCCGGATTTACGGTGGCACTGGTATTTTCTCCCTGGCTGGCAGTGACGATTAGACAGTTTGTTCTGCGGATGCGCTATGATGACGGATCTACGTCGGAACTGGCCACCCTGTATTCCGTCATGGATTATTGCAAGGAATGGTTTTCCGCGGTGGAGACACCCATCGGGATCGTAGTGCTGTCAGGACTGGCGTTGTGCCTGGTGCTCAGCTTCGCAGCGGTAGACTGGGTGCGGACTCACAAAAATGCGGCACCGGCCATCGGTGCAGGCACCTTTGCCCTGACGGGGATTGTGGGTGGTGTGATCTCTGCCACAGTCAATAACTGTTTTATGGGACGCTATGCTTTTCCGGGAATGGGATTTGTCATGCTCTGGTATGCCGTGGGTTTCGCACAGATCACGGAGACCGTGAAGGAAAAGAACCGAAAATGGTGGATCGGAGGGATCCTCGGAACTGCCGGTTTGTGCTTCCTGTTGCAATATACTTCCGAGATCCGGCTGGAATACGGTGATGGATTGCAGATCTATGAGGAATTCGTGGAAGAACAGGTGACGGACAATGATGCCTTCATCGGACCCTATACCCATACTATTTTTTTGAATGTATATCATCCGGAGTTGCATTATTATACGATTGCCTATAAATTATACAGTCTTCCCTTTGTCAATACAGAGGCTCTTACGGATTACAGTCAGCTGGATTCCTACGACAATCTCTGGTATATCTGCTTCCAGGGAGGCTATCCCAATGAAGTGGAAGATGCTTATGACTATGAGGAAGTACTGGAATTCCACTATATGTACTATGATTTTGTAATCTACCGTCTGGAGAAAAAGATAGCAGAATAAGAGGTTTTGGAACGGAATGAACAGAAAAAAATGGACCGCTTACATCAGAAAGTTTTGGGAGAATCGCGTGTTTATGGGAATCCTGCTGCTGACGGCAGTGGGATCCTACGGCTATAAGGTGACCAATGCAACCATCGGAATCGATGATACCCCCTCTCTGTATTATTTTCAGGAGGGACTGATCGCCATTGTAGGGCGCTGGGTGCTGTTTCTATTGAACAAAGTGGTGTCGCTGGCGGAATTCGTACCCTTTGTGACGGATTTTGCGGCGGTGATTCTGCTGGTATTGGCGGCTGTCGTCTGGTCCGCATTGTTTTATTCGGTTCTGGGAGAGAAGATCCCGGTAGTGGGATATGCTTTTTTTGCAGCAGTATTCATTTCCTGTCCGCTGATCAGCGAGGTCTTTACCTATTTCCTGCATAACGGAATTGCTATCGGCTATCTGTGCTGTGGCATCAGCCTGTGTCTGGTGAGAGAGTGGCAGTGCAGCAGCCGGAAGATAGAGAGAAAGACCGGCATCCGGGAGAAATTGGGCTGCCTTGCGGTGCCGCAGATCGTAGCGGCAGCAGTCTTTTTATGGATCGCCATGGGATGTTATGAATCCTTTATGATCCTGTGGCTGGCGGGACTGATGTTACTTCTCCTGACGGAGCGGATCGCTGTGGGACGGCAGCAGAAGGATGTGTTTGCCACGCAGGTGGCTGGTGTGGTAACGGCACTGCTGGCCATTGTGCTGCGCAGTCTGATGATCGTGGTAGTGACGAAAGCTTTTCATCTGGAATATCTGCAGGGAGAAGCCGTGCAGCGTTCCGTGACGGAAATGCTGGGCTGGATGCTGCAGCCGGGAGCTTTCAGCGAACTGGCAATGATCCTGAAGAGGACCTTCGTTCTGTATGGAGTGTTTGCCTATGCCTATCTGCCGATCCGGATCTTCGTCCTGTCAGCGGTGGTGATCACGGTGGTTACGCTGGTACGGGTGATCCGGGGAAGAGACCTGTGGGCGCTGGTGTTGTTGCCGGCATCCTGTCTGGCTGCATTTTCCCTGCTGTTTGTGGAAGGTAAGGCTACCTTATATCGTTCGGCACAGTTCCTGCCGGTGTTCTGCGGCTATGGAGCACTGTTATTCTGCTATGGCATCTGGCAGCTGACGGGAGCTTCTGCGAAAAAAGGGAAGAATACGGCGGGAAGAAAGATCACCGGTGCGGTGCGGGCGCTTACGCTTCTGGTGCTGTGTGTGATTACGTGGAACCAGTGCATGGATATGACCAGATGGTTCTATATCGACAAGAAAAAGTATGATGTGGCTGTGAAGACAGTGGATCAGATCGCCATGGATCTGGAGCGGGATTTCGATACTTCCAAACCGGTGATCTTTACCGGCAATTACGAGATTCCTTACAGCATTATTCAGGATGCCTATGTCAGCTATGGCAGCAGCACTTATTTTAAGATGAAACGTCTGGCAGACCGGATCGATCCGGATCTGCTGGATAAATATAACCGCGGTTCCAAGGGCGTGTGGGTGGCACAGACCCCGGCACTGTCCGTAATCGACTGGGGGCGCTATGCCTTTGATTCCGATGCGGAACTGGTGAAATTTTTTGCAATGCACGGACACCGGCTGGTGGCGCTGGAGGATATCAGTCTCTATGCGGAAGCGGAAGAAGAATCCTTGAATCTGCCGGAATATCCTCAGGACGGCTATATCGTAGACAAGGGGGACTATATTATTGTTCACTTCTGATCAGAAGGAAAAAACGTATAATGTCTGCCGCGGAATATTATGCCTTGGGATAGCGGTACTCATGGTCTCACTGGTATATCGGAAAGCCGGAATCTGTTTTGACACAAATGATGACCGATATATTTCTGAAATATTAAGCGGAGTGTACAGTGGAGAGCCGGAAGCACACACGGTGTATGTGAATTATCTGTTGTCTCTGGTATTGACTGCATTATACAGAATAACGATCCGGATTCCGTGGCACGGCGGTATGCTTTTGCTGTTTCATGTGTTGGTTTATGCGGCAGTTATGGAAAGTCTGCTGGAACTTTGTAAATCAAAATTTCAGATACTGATAGCAGTTGGCATGGAAATGGCCCTGTTTCTACAGGGATTTTATATGATATCCAAAATCCAGTACACTTCAACGGCGGCGCTGATGGCCATAGCCGGATATGTATGCCTTTTGCTGCAGGATAAAAGCAGGCGCAGAGGCTATTTTCTGTTTGTTATGTTTTCTTTATTATCCTGTCTGCTCCGGCAGGATGCCATGCTCATGATCCAGCCTATGGGGCTGGCAGCTTCTGCAGGAATGATCTTAGCGGGGAAGGACAGTAGTCTCAGGGAAAAGACAACGGCATTTCTGAAGATCGTCGGAGGAGTGGCAGGATGCCTGCTGATCGCAGAACTGGGAACAGCCATTGGCTATCATAGTATGGAATGGCGGGAATACATCAGATATAACGATGCAGGAACGGAAATCTATGACTATTACGGGAAACCGGATTATGAAGAAATCGCGGAGATTCTTGCAAAATATGATGTGTCGGAAGCCGAGTATGAGGCTTATAAAGAATACGTTATTTTAAATGGCAATTTGAATGCCGACTGCGCCGAGGAAATAGCTGCTTATGTGAAGAAACAGCATGCTTTTCCCACATTGAGACAACTGATGGATTCCTATGTGGATGTGATGTGGAAGAATTCGGTGTGGAAAAGTAATAGGATTGCGGTAGTTACGTTTGCAGCGGTGTGTATCCTTCTGCTGCTGTACAGGCAATACAGATATCTGGTGCCGGTGGGGATGATAAAGCTTGCGAACGTTGTCGTATGGGGATATCTGATATACCGTGGACGTCTGCCTCACAGGATTATCTTCCCGTTGTATGTAGGTGAGACGGAAATGTACGTTTCTGTTCTGGTGATGGTGTTGCTGGTGGCGAAGAACGAAAATCTCTGGCGGAAAGCGGTTATTCTTGCAGCGGCCGGAATCTTTGGTATTCTGTGTTTTCAATCCGGAAGACAGCAGTATAGATATGTACATAGCCAGAATGAGGGCATGGAGCAGTTTATGCAGGGGTTCTGGGAAATCAATGCGTATTGTAAGGAACACCCGAAAAATAAATATTTGCTGGATGCGGTTTCGATGAGCTACTATACCGGGGATGTCCTGGAAACAAAATTTACCGGGGAAAGAAATAATATTGTTTCGGGAACCTGGTTTTCCGAAAGCCCGGTAATGAAACATGCTTTGCAGAAATATTTTGCGGACGAAAATGACGGATTGCAATGGCTCACTTATGATTTTGTCTATGCAGAAGAACATCCCGCTTTGAAGTATTTACAGGAAAAAACGGGTGTGGATGGTGTACTTACAGAAGAGTTGACGGTTTCTCACGGTGGCAGATATTTAATATATTCTTTTGCCCGTGGGCTGGATTTACATGAGGATTAAAATGGACGGAAGGAACAAAAGCTGGAAAAATACAAGAAATATTGTGGACGGATGGATCTCCCGACTGGACAGGATTCCGCTGTGGTGGCTGGGACTTCTGGTGGCAGTTGTGTTTTTCCTGCCTTATTTTCTGTTGGGGAACGGCTGCGTCTTTGAGATCAATGACCAGTTGGACGAGAGCATCATGAACTATATGCTTCCGGCAAGGCATCTGGGCGATGGCAGTGCGGTATATCCGGAGATGTTGAACGGTGTGAATGCCAGCGGAATGCAGCCTTCGGCCGTATTGTTCCTGCCGCTGTATTGCCTGTTTTCTGCCAGAGTGGCATTTGTGATCCAGTATGTGATCTGTTTTCTGCTGGCTTTCCTCGGAATGTATCTGCTGGTGAAGGAAATCACAGACAGCAGTATTCTGGCAGTGATCTCCGGCAGTTGTTTCTGCGTTCTGCCGCTGTACCCGGTCTACGGATTGTCGGAATTCGGCATTCCGCTGGTGGCATACGCTTTTTTGTGCCTGTGGAAACAGAAAAAGAAGGTTCCGGCTCTGCTGCTTACTTTGCTGTTTGGTCTGACCAGCCATCTGGTGTATACAGGATATGTGGTATTGGGGTTATGGCTGCTGGCACTGGTGATCGACGGATTCCGCAAACGGAAAAATAAATGGACACTTCTCGGATTTGCGGCCCTGTTGCTCACTTACGTGATCGTCAACCGGGCGCTGATCCTGGAGATCCTGTTGGGCAGCGGCAGCTATGTCAGCCATCGGGAAGAAATGGTATCGACAGCCACGCCTTTTCTGCAGACCTTCCGGGAGGTGTTCCCTGGCAGTGCCCAGCATGCGCCTTCCATGCATAAATATCTGATTCTGCCCATCGTCGTGTTTCTGATACTGGGAGCGTTCTGCCCCAAAGAAAAGACAGAGAAACACATTTTCTGTGGAGCACTTGTGAATTTCCTGTTCCTGATCGCGATTGCCCTCTTTTATGCGTTCTGCCATACCCAAGCAGTAGTGGATCTGAAAAACAGTATGACGGGATTTTTACATTATTTTCAGATTGAGCGTGTGTACTGGCTGTATCCGGCGGGATGGTATCTGGAGCTTGCACTGGCGGCAGCCGTATTGTGGCGGACGAAGATTCCACACACGGACAGACGTATGCTTACAGGCAAGCTGGTGATTCTCCTGCTCTGCCTGTTACCGACGCTGCAGCTGTTGAAAGTAAATTCCGGCATGTATCTGAATGTCAACCAGAGAAACAACGGTTCCGGCATCACCGGATACATTTCCTGGGAAAGCTGGTTCGCCGAAGATCTGATGCAGGAGATCGACGAGGCCATCGGCAGGGACAAGAGCACCTACCGGGTGGCACATCTGGGAATCAGTCCGGCACCGGCATTGATGCATGGTTTCTATACAGTAGACGGCTATTCCAATAATTATCCCCTGGAGTATAAGCACAGATTCCGGAGAGTAATCGCGGCGGAACTGGAAAAAAACGAAGAGATACGGAACTATTTTGACCTGTGGGGAAATCGCTGTTATCTGTTCAATAGTATTACCGGTAATTATATGCGCCTGCAAAAGGGTAATTCTCTGGTCTACAAGGGACTGGAGTTCGATATGGATGCCCTGCGGGAACTGGGCTGCGAGTACCTGTTCTCCGGAGCGGAGATCGCCGATGCCACCCGTATGGGGCTGAAATCTTTGGGATATTACGAGACAGAGAAATCATATTGGGGAATCTGGGTCTATGTCCTAGAGAAAGAGGAAGGATTACAATGAGATCAAAAGCACGGACATGGAATAAAAATCACGTCATTTTATTGCTGGTCTTAGGGCTGGCGGTACTGACCCGATGGGTCGGACTGGGAAAGATCCCCGGAGGCATACTTCCGGATGAAGCTTACGGAGCCTATAATGCCTGGGCTTTGTTAAAGGATGGGATCGACAGCAGAGGATATCATTTCCCGGTGTATTTTGTAGCCTGGGGAAGCGGCATGAATGTGCTGTATTCGTATCTGGCAATCCCGCTGTTTCGCCTGTTCGGCGCTACGATCACCGTATACCGGATCCCACAGGCCCTGTTCGGCATTCTGGGAGTCTACGCGGCCTATGTGCTGGGAAGAGAATTATATAATGAAAACTTCGGCCTGTTCTTTTCCTTCGTACTGGCAATCAATCCCTGGAATATTATGAACAACCGTTTTGCGCTGGAGTCCAATCTGGCACCGTCCCTGCTTTTGATCGCAGTGACGCTGTTGGTGCTGGGCGTGAAGAAAAAGACGATCTATCTTCCCTGTGCAGCAGTTGTCTTTGGCGCAACCTTATATGCCTATGCCCAGAGTTGGATCGTGATACCGCTTTTCCTGCTGCTGTTTCTGATCGTGTACCGCAAGAGGATCCCCTTCGGAAAGCATCTGTGGATCGCGGTGGCAATATTGTTCGTGATGGCGTGTCCCTTATTGTATTTTGTGGGAGTGAATCTGGGATTCCTTCCGGAGGTAAAAACAGCGTTCTTCTCCATTCCAAGATTGTTGTCTTTCCGTGGAGAGGAGTTAAACCTTGCCAATATTCTTTCCGGTGTGAAGACTCTGCTCAGATTAATTTTTGTGCGGCAGTATGACGGTACCAGCTATACGGCCTGTGAAGAGACGGGAGCTTATTATTATTTTACGACCCCGTTCTGCATTCTGGGGATCCTGATCCAGATGATCAGCTTCTTCCGGAACCGGAAGCAGGAGAGAGCCTGGGAGTATGTCATGCTTCTCTGGCTTGTGAGTGCCGGAGTGATGAGTGTACTGAATGAGGTAATTACGATCATTCATGTGAACTTGATACATATTCCGGTTATTTTCTACGGAGCCTACGGCATTTACAGAATTTGCGAAAAATTAAGGAACAAATTGTTTTCCGGCGTGTGCCTTGCGGTACTTTGTATATCCTTTGTTGTCTTTTTGCAGGATTATGTGGAAAATAACAGAGTGGTCTCCATGTTCTGTGGTGACGAGGCCAACGAGGCGATGACGGCGGCAGGAGAAGCTTCGGAAAACGGGGAATATACCATTGTGAAGCCCCAGACCATTAATTTTGCTGTGATCCTGTGGAATGAGAAGATCCCGGTGCGGGAATTTATGGACAGCGTGGTATATACCGGAGATGTGGGCTGGGAAAATGCGGAAGAATTCTGCGGTTTCAGGTATGTACAGGATCTGCAGGACGCAGTGGAAGATGGGGTATATCTGATCCCGCATGCTTACGAAGAGGAAATGATGCACAGAGATTATGAAGTCATTACCGTAAATGATATTTATTCACTGGCGGTCAGACAGCCGTAAGACCATTCCGGTCAGAAAAATACCGGCCAGCAACAGCCAGGAGATCATGGCAAAGGCTTTATAACAGGAGTAGGAAGAGGTGTAGTACATCTGGCACAGAAGGCGGCCATTCTGCACCTGACCATCGTAACGGTAATCGGATACTTTATCCAGATAGTAGAATTCGTCATCGGTAGACAACAGACTGAAGGCGGAGGAGGGATCGTCTGACATATTTTCAATGTGAATGGTGAAAGTACTCCCGGCACAGTTGGACTGACCGAGATAAAAATTCAGATAGCGGCCATTGGGCAGTGCAGTCAGATTCAGAAGTTCATTTGCAATCAGATCATCATTCCGGAGTACGGAAATCATGACCTGTGTATCCGGGGATATTTCTTCGGAATAGGAAAAGGCGATGTCAATGCGGTCCAGATTGGGCTTGTCCCAGTAGATATCCTCCTCAATGGATTCCCCGGGCAGCAGTACCTCCGTGTCCTTCGGATAGGCGACCGTGAGGGAATCGATGGAAATATTGGGGGTGATCTCTTTTTTCCATACGATTATCATACCACAACAAAGGAATGCCCACAGAACGACCAAAAAAATTCTCCGGAACAGAGGATGGGATACTAAAAATTTCTTCATAAGTTTCTCCTTTGTAAGTGGATAGAATACGTTTATTCGTTTATTATAGCATACAAATCTTAAATTTTGTTAAGAAAATAAAGGTTTCTGTTTCGATATTTGAAAAATATGTTAGAATAGAAAAATAAAGTGAAGCAGTGAAATAATGGAAAATAAGATGAAAGACAGAATTTATATCTGTCACACCTACTATCATGTATATGTGACTTTTTTAAAAGAACTGAAATTACGGGCGGAGGCAGATCCTGCGAAGAGAGCGGGGGCTGCTGCTTTAGTGCTGTCCAAAATGTCCAATAACTTTGAGAATCTGAAAGCCCGGGTGGAGAGCACGGGATTGTTTGAAGAAGTATTGGAATTCGATGAGAAACGGGAAGACTTTTTTCCGGAGTTGGCGAAATACCGGAAGGATACCGGAAGCTTTCTGGGGAACCTGAAAAACCGCATCCGTTTTACCAGAGAGTATGCCAGACTGGAAGCCCCCTTCGTGCCGGTAGACCTTCGGACGTACAGGGATATCTATGTCTATTGTGACTCCGATCCCATCGGCTATTACCTGAACCAGAACCATATCCGGTATCATGCCGTGGAGGATGGACTGAACTGTCTGAAGAATTTCGATGCGGCGCGCTATGACAATCGGGGACATTTTAAAATCAAGGCCTTTTTATCCATGTATCTGAACCTGATCTTCGTCCAGAACGGTTACGGAAAATATTGCATGGATATGGAAGTCAATGATATCTCCGCAATCCGTTATCCCTGCCCCAGATATATCGAAGTGCCGAGAAAGCCTCTGGAAGACCGTCTGACGGCAGAGGACAAGCAGCTGATCCTGCAGGCCTTTGTGCGGAACAAGGAGGAACTGGAACGGCAGATTGAAGAGAGCAGCAAGGTAGGGGATAAGATACTGATCCTCACAGATCCGGTATGCGCCTTGGATGTGAGAGAACAGATCTTCCGGGATATTATTAAAAGGTATGAAAAAGAAGGCACCATTTTCCTAAAGCCCCATCCCAGAGATCTGCTGGATTATCAGAAGCTTTTCGCAGAGTATCCGCAGTTTGATGCGTCCATGCCCATGGAGATGCTGAACTTTTTTCCGGGCCTGCGTTTTCGAAAAGTGGTAACCATATTTACCGAGGTGAAGGGACTTCCTTTCGCGGACGAAGCCGTACGTCTCGGCCCCGATTTTATGGATGCCTATGAGGATCCTCTGATCCACCGACAGAATGAACAGATATAAGTTGGGAGACCGTCAATGATACAGATCATCAAAAAATTACGTGTCCTGCTGGACAAAAAACAGAAGAGAACCATGGTGGGACTGATCATTCTTATGGTAATCAGTGCCTTTTTGCAGACTGCCGGTGTGGGAATGCTGGTGGAGGTCATGCAGATCGTCATTGATCCCGAAGCAGTGCAGCACAGCCGGGTGGCGGAAGCCTGTTATGAGATTCTGGGGGTGGAGAGTTACCGCACCTTTTCGATCATTGTCATGGTGCTGCTGATCCTGGTATTCGTGGTGAAGAACCTGTTTACCTATGTACAGCAGAAGCTGACCTTATCCTTTGTCTATACGAACCAGTTCCGGACTTCCGAGCGCATGATGCGCAATTACCTGCGCCGCGGCTATGAATTTTACCTGAATGCGGATACCGCCGTGGTACAGCGCAGCATCACTTCGGATGTCAACAATATGTATGCCCTGATCCTGGCACTGTTACAGCTGTTGTCTGACAGCGTGGTGTCTCTGTTCGTCATCAGCTATTGCTTTATTTCCAGCGGTACCATGACAATCCTGATGGCGGTGGTACTGCTTCTTCTGATGTGGCTGATCAAAAGAGTGCTCAAGCCCATCATGTACAAGGCCGGTAAGGACAATCAGGACTACTACAGCAGCCTGTTCAAATGGATCTCCCAGACCGTACAGGGCATCAAGGAAGTGAAAATCTCCGGCAAGGAGCAGTATTTCGTGTCCGAGTACCGCAAGTGCGGCAAGGGCTATGTGGATGCTGTACAGCGCTACAGCCTGTACAATCAGGTGCCGAAGCTGCTGATCGAGACAGCCTGTGTTGCCACTATGGTAGGATACATGATCTTCCTGGTAGCCATCGGAGTGCCTACGGAAAATATGCTGACGGTGTTCGGAACCCTGGCGGCAGCGGCTCTGGTACTGCTGCCCTGTGTGAACCGTATCAACAACCAGATCAATTCCATCGCCTATTTTGAGCCGTTCTTCATGGGTGTCAGCGACAATCTGCAGGATGAGATCAACGGACAGAATATTGATATGTCCTTTGCTACGGATGAAGACGAGAAGCTGGATGTAAAGGAAAGCATCCGGATGAAAGATATTACTTATGCATACCCCAATACGGAGCGTCTGATCTTCGATCATGCGGATCTGAAGATCCCGGTGGGCGCATCGGTGGGTATCGTGGGTACTTCCGGCGCCGGCAAGAGTACGGTGGTGGATATCCTGCTGGGACTGCTGGAGCCAAGCACGGGACATATCTATGCGGACAGCGTGGATGTGAAGGAACCGGGCAACTACCGGAAATGGCTGAAAAATATCGGCTATATCCCCCAGATGATCTTCATGCTGGACGACACGATCCGCAAAAATGTGGCCTTCGGCGTGCCGGAGGATAAGATCGACGAGGACAGACTGTGGGAAGTATTGAAAGAGGCACAGCTGGATGAATTCATAAAGACGCTGCCGGAAGGTCTGGAGACCGGCATCGGTGAGCGGGGTATCCGTCTCTCCGGAGGGCAGAGACAGCGTATCGGTATCGCCAGAGCGCTGTACAATGATCCGGAGGTACTGATCCTGGATGAGGCCACTTCCGCACTGGACAACGACACGGAGGCAGCCATCATGGAGTCCATTAACCGACTGCATGGCCGCAAGACCCTGATCATTATCGCCCACAGATTACAGACCATTGAAAAATGCGATATTGTCTACCGGGTAGAAGACGGCAGAGCAAAAATAGAACGGGGAAGCCTGTAAGCCTATGAGTAAAAAACTGAGCATCATCGTGCCTGTCTATAATATGGCGGCAGAGGGAAAACTGAATTATTGTCTGGACAGTCTGGTGGGACAGACTATCCGGGGATGGTACGATTATGAGATCCTCTGTGTGGATGATGCCTCTACAGACGAATCTCTGGAGATCCTGTTAGATTATCAGAAACGCTATCCGGAGCTGGTCTGTGTTATTCCGAACTCTGTGAACTTAAGACAGGGCGGTGCCAAGAATGTTGGATTGCGGGCAGCACAGGGGGAATGGATCGGATTCATCGACAGTGACGACTGGGTATCTCCGGACTACTATGAGAAGCTTCTGAAGAAGGCGGAGGTAACCGGCGCGGATCTGGTGGGCTGTGATTACAGTCTGGTGGATCATCATACCTTTGAAGTCGGCAAAGTCATTGTCAATAACACGCCGGATCAGACCGGGGATCTGACGAAGGAAAAGCATGAGAGACTGTTCATGCGCCCCGGCAGTATGGTGTTGAAAATCTATAAGCATAGTGTGATCCGGGAGAATCATCTGGATTTTCCGGAACATATTTTCTACGAAGATAACTGTGCAGGCCCCTTGTGGAGCCTGTACTTTCGACGTTTTGAGAGAGTGGAGGAACCGCTGTATTATTATTACCAGCATGCGGTGTCCACGGTCCATCACATCACGGAAGAGAAGTGCCGCGACCGTATGAAGGCGGCGGAGCTTTTATATACGGAATGTGAGAGCAGGGGGTTCCTTACGGAATACCGGGAGCAGATCGAATACCGTTTCACGGAACTGTATTATGCAATCACGCTGTTCTCCTATTTGTCCGGGGTGAGACATCCGAAGCTGTCTTTTGTAAAAGAATTACGGCAGGGGACGGAAAAACATTTTCCGGGATTCGACCGGAACAAATATTATCTGGAATATACCGGACCGGAGGAACGAAAGCTGATCGCCCTGCAGAAAAAGAGCGACCTGCGGTTCTATCTCTATTACAGGATCCGGCAGTTTGTATGGAAATTACGGGCCTGAAGGGCGGCCACGGGTCATGAGAAAGACGAGGTTATTAAAATGAGCAGATTAGCCATTATTACCGCCAGAGGCGGAAGCAAGCGGATCCCGAAGAAAAATATCAGAGAATTCTGTGGAAAGCCGATTCTGGCATATTCCATTGAGGCGGCACTATCCAGCGGACTTTTCGATCATGTGATGGTATCCACGGACGATACGGAGATTGCGGAGATTGCCACAAAATACGGTGCGGAAGTACCGTTTTACCGGAGTGAGGCTACTTCCGGGGACTTCGCCACCACCAACGATGTGCTGGCGGAAGTACTGGCAGAGTATGAGAAGCGTGGCATGCATTTTGATGTGGCATGCTGTATCTATCCCACGGCGCCCTTCGTAACGGCAGAAAAGCTGAAAACAGCGGTAGAGCAGCTGGAAGCAAGTGATGCGGATACCCTGATCCCGGTGGTCAGTTTTTCCTATCCGCCCCAGCGGGCCATGGTGGTGGAGCAGGAGCGGCTGGTATTCAAATATCCGGAATATCTGGACAGCAGATCCCAGGACTTACAGCCCCATTACCATGATGTGGGACAGTTCTATGTCTTCCGCACGGACCGTTTTGCCGTGAATCAGAAGCTGATGGTGGGAAATATTCTGCCCCTGATCGTGTCGGAACTGGAAGTACAGGATATTGATAACCTGACGGACTGGAAGATCGCAGAGATGAAATACCGTCTGATGACGGAGGAAAAATAATCCCGGAGGGATCGGAGACTATGGCAACAGGCAGACTGGCAGTATTGTCCAATGTAAATATGAATATGGTGATCCGGATGCTTGGGAAGCAGGCGGAAGTCTACGAGGCAGAGGGCTATGGAAACGAACTGGGGGTTCTGCTGAATCCCACATCTTCCTATCATACGTTTCAGCCGGATATTACCTTTCTGCTCATGGATCTGGCGGAACTGCTGGAACATGACTATGATCCCCGGATGGCAAGGGAACGGATCGGAAACTGGTACCGGACGCTGGACGGATGCCTGCCGGAGCACGGCGTCTTCTATATCTCCGATGCCTGTCTGTGGGCGGTGGAACTGGCCGTTCTGGCGGATCCGGAGCGCAAACAGCAGCTGGAGAGCCTGTGGAGCGCAGAACTGCAAAAGCTGGCGGAGAAGCATGCAAATGTAAGGATATTCCCTTATCGCAGGATCATAGAGCAGCAGGGCGAGGAGAAGGCTTTTTCCCTGAAAATGTGGTATATGGGAAAAGTACTGCTGGGCATGGAGACCCAGTCCCTTCTGGCAGAGAAGATATTACGACAGGCGGAACTGGAAGAACGCACTCCGAAAAAGGTGCTGGTATTAGATCTGGACAATACGCTGTGGGGAGGTCTGGCCGGAGAGGCGGATCATACCCCGGTACTTTTATCGGAGGATCATAGCGGCCTGGCGTATAAAAATTTACAGCGGGTACTGAAGCTTATGCAGGAACAGGGAGTCCTGTTAGCCATTGCATCCAAGAACAATGAAGAGGATGCCATGGAGATCTTAGAGCACCATCCTCATATGCTGCTTCGTCCGGAAGCGTTCGCGGCACGAAAGATCAACTGGGATCCGAAGCCGGACAACATCCGTAAGATGGCGGAGGAACTGAATCTGGGAACGGATTCCTTTGTTTTTTTCGATGACAGTGAGGCGGAGCGGGAAATGGTACGGCAGATGCTGCCGGAAGTGACGGTTCCGGATTTCCCGGCGAGACCGGAGGAACTGGCTCCCTGTATGGTGAAGATTTATGAGACCTGTTTTGCCCGGGCGGTGATCACAAAAGAAGACCGGGAGAAGACCGCGCAGTACCGGGCCAATGCCGGCAGAAATGCCATGGCAAAGCAGGCGGTAAGCTTTGAAGATTATGTGAAAAAGCTGGAAATCTGTCTGATTCCGGTGGATCCGAAGGAACACCTGGACCGGCTGATGCAGCTTTTAAATAAGACGAACCAGTTCAACCTGACCACCAGACGTTACACCAGAGAGCAGCTGCAGCAGATCACGGAAGATGCCGGAAAGAGGGTATTCCTGTATCAGGTGACGGATACCTTCGGGGATAACGGGATCGTGGCGGCGGCCATTGTGGATGCCGCCGGAGAACTGCCGGAGATCACGGATCTGGTCATGAGCTGCCGGGTGATGGGCAGGAATATTGAAAATGCAGTGATCGACCGTATTGAGAGACAGATGCAGGAGGAAGGATATCCGGAACTCCGGGGCAGATACGTCCCCACTGCGAAAAACAAGCCGGTGGAGACTCTGTATGAGAGACTGGGTTATCGCAGGATAGAAAGTACACCGGAGGGCGGCACCTGCTATGAGATCACGCTGGCGGAGAAGCCGGAGAGAGTCTACTGGCTGAAGGAGACTCTGTATGACTGAACCGGAGAAACCGGCAGAACGGAAGGATCCGGAGCGTCGGCAAAAAGATGACAAAACGGTAAGGAAGGAAACGATCATATGAAAGAGAAGATCATAAAGCTGATTGAAGACATATTAAAGGTTCCGGAGGGAACTATCACGGAGGATACCATGATCGAGGATGTGGAGCAGTGGGATTCCCTGGCGCATGTCATGATCATCGGACAGTTGGAGGAAGAACTCGGCGTGAGCATTCCGTTAGAGGAAGCCATTGAATTAAAGGGGATGCGGGAACTTCTGGAAAAGGCGGGCTGCTGATGAGCGTTACATTAAGAAAAGTTGCGGAGGGAGATCTGGAACAGATCATGCGCTGGCGCATGGATCCGGATATCACTCGTTATATGAATACCGACCCGAAGCTGACGCTGGAAGGACAGAAGAAATGGTTTGCCAAAGTGCAGCAGGATCCGGATGTGAGCTACTGGATCATTGAGATTGACGGCATGGCGGCCGGCGTCATCAACTACACGGGGCTGACGAACCCGGACGGAGATCTGGGCTGGGCATATTATGTGGGTGAGAAGAAGCTGCGCAGTATCCAGACTGCCCTGGCACTGGAGATGAGCATGTATGATCATGCGTTTCTGGATCTGGGGAAACAGGCGGTGTACAGCGATGTCTTCACCCTGAATCAGGGAGTTATCCAGCTTCATAAGATCTGCGGATGTGAAGTCGTGGAAGAGAAAAAGGAGCATGTGGTGAAGAACGGAACGGCCTATGATGTGACGTTCATGCGCATGACGGCGGAACACTGGAAAGAGATCCGGAACAGCAAGAAGTACGAGCATATTGTATTTCCTTAAAAAAGATTTTTATACGCAGGCTACGGAAAGGCAAGGAAACTATTATGAACAAAGAGATCATGATTGGGAATCATAAAATCAGTGAGGATTCTCCTACTTTTGTAATCGCAGAGATGTCTGCGAATCATCTGATGGATTTTGACAGAGCGGTAGCCATCATGCAGGCGGCAAAGGATGCCGGTGCGGATGCCATTAAGATACAGACTTACACCCCGGATACCATCACACTGGACTGTGATGATCCCTGCTTTCAGATCACGCAGGGAACCATCTGGGACGGAACCACACTGCATAAGCTGTACCAGACTGCCTACACTCCCGGGGAGTGGCAGCCGAAGTTAAAAAAGATTGCAGAAGAGATGGGACTGGTGTTCTTTTCCTCTCCCTTTGATCTGACCAGCATCGATTTTCTGGAAGAGATGGATGTGCCGGTGTACAAGGTGGCATCCTTCGAGATCAACGACATTCCCTTTATCCGCAAGATCGCCCGTACCGGCAAGCCGATCATCATGTCCACCGGTATTGCCTATCTGGCGGATATGGAACTGGCACTTCGTACCTGTAAGGAAGAGGGTAACGAGAATGTGATCCTGTTAAAATGCACTTCCGCCTATCCCGCGCCCTACGAGGATATTAACCTGAAAACGATTCCTTCCATGAAGGAAGTCTTTGACTGCGTGGTGGGTCTGTCCGATCATACCATGGGATGTGCGGTGGCCGGTGCCGGAGTGGCGCTGGGCGCAAAGGTGGTGGAGAAGCATCTGACCCTGCGCAGAGCGGACGGCGGTGCCGATGCCGCATTCTCCATGGAACCGGAAGAATTCAAGGAGATGGTGGATCATATTCGCATGATCGAGAAGGCGGCAGGCAGGGTGACTTACGACCTGACACCGAAGCAGAAGAAGAGCAGAGAGCATTCCCGTTCCCTGTTCGTGGCACAGGATATGAAGGCCGGAGATGTGTTTACTCCGGAGAATCTGCGGTCCGTAAGACCCTCCTGCGGCCTGCATACCAAATATTATGAGGAACTGCTGGGCAAACGAATCACCCGGGATGCAAAACTGGGAACGCCCATGAGCTGGGATCTGGTGGATTTCACGGAGAAAGAACAGCAGTAAGGAGCGGAAATGTATTATTTTCGGGCAGACGGCAGTGCCGCCACCGGCGCAGGACATCTGATGCGCTGTCTTACAGTGGCACAGGAATTACGGAAAAGAACGGAATCCCCGGAAGAACTCTGCTTTCTGTGTGCGGAGGAGGCTTCCGCGGAACTGTTGCAGAGCTGGGATATGCCGGTGAAGGTACTGGGGACGGATCCTTCCGACCTGGAAGGGGAGATTCCGGTACTGGAACAGCGGATACAGGGAAATGACCATGTCTTTCTGGTGGACAGCTATGCGGTGACGGACGCCTATTTGCAGGCGCTGCACCGTTTCGGTAAGGTATATCTGCTGGATGATATGCAGCAGCACGCATTCCCAGTGGAGGGTGTGATCAATTATAACCTGTTCGCCTCCCCGGAAAAGTACCGGGAGTTGTATGGGGAAGAGACCGAAAAATATCTTGGGGCGGCCTATGTGCCGGTGCGGCAGCAGTTCTGTGAAGCGGCAAAACGCTACACTCAGCAGGAGGACGTGACGGATCTTCTGATCACTACCGGTGGTGGAGACAAGGATAACATTGCGGGAGAGATCCTGCGGGAGCTGTGTGAGCACAGCCTGTCGGGAGAATATGTAAAATATCATCTGGTAGTGGGAAGATTTAATCCAAACCTTAAGGAATTGGAACGATACGCTTCAAAGCACAGAGAGGTGGTTCTGCACTGTGATGTGCGGGATATGGCGGGACTGATGGCGGATTGTCAGCTGGCGGTGACCGCAGGCGGTACAACGATCTATGAACTTGCGGTGCTGGGAGTCCCTTTTGTCTGTTTCTCCTATGCGGAGAATCAGGAGGGACTGACCGAATGGCTGGGAGAACACGGCATCAGCGGCTATGGCGGAGCCTGGCATAGGGATGCGGCGGCAACGAAGAAAGCCATCGGCAGTTGGTGTCGTCAGGCCTTTGAAAGCAAAGAATTACGCCGGAATGCCTGGAAAGCGGAGAGAACCCTGATCGACGGACAGGGGGCTGCCCGGATCGCAGAGATCCTGCGGGCAGCGGAAAATAAGGATATAAGGATAATAAGATAGAAAGCCTATGAAGAAAAACGGGATCCGGAAAGGAAAAATTTTATACAGTGCCCTGGCAGCGGTTCTGTTTGCAGTGCTTTTGCTGCTGTTTTTCCCGGGAGACCGTGAATACTTAAGAATCCCGTATGATGTGGTATTTTTAGGTGACAGTGTGTATGGCCTGTGCCGGGATGAAACCTCGATTCCGGCGAAGCTGGAGGAAAAGACCGGTCTGAAATGCTACAACGGCGGACTGGGAGGAACAGTCCTCGGCAGGGCGGATACGGAGAGGCGGCTGGGATATACCAAGGATTCCATCTCCGTAGCGGGACTGGTGCGCTCTTTTGTGGTGAAAGACTTCGGCGTGCAGAGGACGGTGCATATCAGAGAGGCCGCCACGGATTATTTTGAGGATACCCTGGGGGATCTGGGACAGATCGATTTTGATCAGGTGAAGATTCTGTTCATCGGTTCCGGACTGAATGATTATCACTCCGGCAATCCCATTGAATCCACGGCGGATCCGTATAATCCCTATGATGAATATACCTATTGCGGGGCTATCCGCAGTATTGTGAAGGAATTGCGGGAAGCCTATCCGGATCTGCGCATTATTTTTATCACACCACCCTATACCTGGTATACGGTGCCGGAACTGACCTGCGAAGAATACGATTTGGGTGGCGGTGTTCTGGAAGATTATGTCAACGCGGAGATCGGGCTATGTGAAGCCCTGGATGTGGAAGTCATAGACATCTACCATGACTATTATCCCCATGAGACCTGGGATGATCTGTACCGGTATACGGATGACGGGCTGCATCCCAATGAGGTGGGACGGGAGAAGATCGCCCAGACATTGGCGGACTATCTGAATAACAACACGGAGGAGTGACAGACGGATGAAGAGTCCCTGGGAATTTTTTCAAGACAGCAGAGCAAAGATCAAAAGTACATGGAAAATCGCGTTTTTCTCAGCCTTTTTACTGGGAATCCTGATCCATCTGCCGGTGATGCTTTCGGACATTCCGAATCATGACGGCTTAAGCAGCATGTATTTTGACCAGAATATGATCACTTCGGGACGCTGGTTTTTATCCATTGCCTGTGGCTTCTCTTCTTATTTTACGATTCCCTGGATCATCGGTCTGATCGGCCTGTTCTGGCTTGGGCTGGCAGCGGCGGCGCTCACGGAGGTACTGGAACTGACGGATCCGCCGGTGATCACGGCGGTGAGCGGACTTTTGGTTTCTTTTCCGGCACTGGCGTCTACCTTTGCCTATGTATTTACCTTGGATGGTTATATGCTGGCGCTGTTCCTTGCGATTCTGGCAGTTCTTTTTACGAAAAAATATGAGAAGGGCTGGCTGGCCGGTGCGGTATGCCTGGCATTCAGCATGGGAACCTACCAGGCCTATCTGCCCTTTGCCATTCTGCTGTGCGTATATGTGATCCTTCTCTTTTTCATGGAAACAAAAGGGTTTCGGGATAAGGCTGTTTATGTACTGCGTTATCTCGGTATGGGAGCCGCCGGTGCGGTCCTGTATTATGTGATCTTACAGATCCTGCTGAAACTGCAGGGAAAGGTACTGGATACCTATCAGGGAATCAATTCCATGGAGCATGGCTCCGGACAGGGACTTTTCGCAACGGTTAAGGGAATGTATCTGGATTTTCTGGCATTTACGGTACACGGGAATGTACTGGTGAACAATATTTTCTCCCTTGCCGCCTGTGCGGTACTGGTGCTTCTGACGGCATATCTGCTGATAAGAGGCATGCTGCAAAGAAAATGGTGGAAGAATCCGTTATTTTTCGTTATAATAATTCTATTGGCCGCAGGACTTCCGCTTCTGACCAATGTGATCCTGGTGATCTCACCGAATCTGACCTATCATCTGCTCATGAGGTATCAGTGGGTACTCTATCTGATCCTGATGCTGGCATTTGTGAGCCGGGGCGCCACGAAGGAAGGAAAAGCGGATACCGGTATCCAGTGGGCTGCACTGCTGGCAGCGGTCGTTTTGATATTTAACTATGGAGTATCGGACAACATCGGATATTCCAATCTGGAGAAAAAATACGAGAAGACCTATGCGTACTGTGTACGCCTGTTAGACCGGATCGAGCAGACGGACGGGTACTATCAGGGGATTCCCATCGCACTGGTGGGTGTGATCGGGTATGACGAGTTCCCCACCACGGATATTACCGGGAATGTCACGGACGGCATGATCGGCCTCAGCGGAGATTATCTGATCTATAAGGGAGCGGATTACCAGTCCTTTATGCAGAATTATCTGGGGGCAACCCTGAATTTCCTGGATCCGGATACCGTAGGGGAGATCTATATGACGCAGGAATATATTGACATGGATACTTTTCCGGGAGCCAATTCCACGAAAGTCGTGGATGGCATCCTGTATGTCAAGACCGAGAACTGCGGAAGGGATTAGAAGATGTCATTATTATCGATTGTTTTACCGGCATATAACGAAGAACAGAATATTGCCAATACCGCAAAAGTACTGGGAGATCTGCTGGAACAGCACGGGATCGATTATGAACTGGTCTTTATCAGTGATGGATCGAAGGACGGCACTTTTGACCGCATACAGGAGTGTGCGGCGAAGAACCCGAGAATACGGGGAGCGGAGTTTTCCCGGAATTTCGGAAAGGAAGCCGGTATTTTTGCAGGACTGGAACTGACCACGGGAGATGCGGTGATCGTTATGGACTGTGACCTGCAGCATCCGCCTGAGGTGATTCCGCAGATGTGGGAGAAATGGCAGCAGGGAGCCGAGATCGTGGAGGGCATCAAGGCCGACCGCGGTAAGGAGAGCCTGGGGTACAGGCTTTCCGCAGGACTTTTTTACAAGATCATGAGCAAACTGATCAAGATGGATATGAATGCCTCTTCCGATTTCAAGCTTCTGGACAGAAAGGTGGTACAGGTCCTTTTGGAACTGCCGGAGCGCAATACCTTTTTCCGGGCACTGACTTTCTGGGCGGGATTCCGCACGGAGACCGTGGAATATGAGGTGCAGGAGCGGAAATACGGACAGAGCAAGTGGTCCTTCTGGAGCCTGATGAAATATGCCATCATCAATGCCACTTCGTTCAGCACGCTGCCGCTGCAGCTGGTGACGATCCTGGGCATGGTGTCGATCCTGTTCAGTGTGGTTCTGGCGATCCAGACATTGGTACGTTATCTTATGGGGACAGCGGTGGAAGGCTTTACCACAGTGATCCTGCTGATCCTCATTATTGGTGGATTCATCATGTTGAGCCTTGGTGTGATCGGCCATTATATTGCAAGAATTTATGAGGAAGTCAAAGGCAGACCGAAATATATCATCAGCCATGTGACGGAAAATGTGCCGGGAACAGCAGTAGGAAGCTGGAAACGGGAACACAGAGAAAATTGAAAGACAGCAGAAAAGAGGATGCGCTATGGGAGAGATCGATATTAAATTTAATGTACCGCCCTATGTGGATAAAGCAGCAGATTATATTCAGGAATGTGTAAAAAATCAGAAAATCTGCGGAGACGGAGAATATACGAAAAAATGTAATGCCTGGATCGAGGAGAGAACCGGCACCGGTAAGTGCCTGCTGACGACCTCCTGCACCCATGCAACAGAGCTGGCGGCACTTCTGTGCGACATCCAGGCCGGAGACGAAGTGATCATGCCTTCTTATACGTTCGTATCTACGGCGGATGCCTTTGTACTCCGCGGTGCGGTTCCCGTATTTGTGGATATCCGTCCGGATACCATGAATATTGACGAAACGCTGATCGAGGATGCCATCACGGAGAAGACGAAAGCCATCGTTCCGGTACACTATGCCGGTGTGGCCTGCGAGATGGATACTATTATGGATATCGCAGAGAGACATAACCTGAAGGTGGTAGAGGATGCCGCTCAGGGTGTGATGGCATCCTATAAGGGAAAAGCACTGGGAACCATCGGTGACTTCGGTGCCTACAGCTTCCATGAGACCAAGAACTACAGTATGGGTGAGGGCGGAGCATTACTGATCCGTGATAAGAAGGATGTGGAAGAAGCGGAGATCATGCGGGAAAAAGGAACCAACCGCAGCAAATTCTTCCGCGGACAGATCGACAAATATATCTGGGTCAATTATGGATCCTCCTATCTTCCCAGTGATATGAATGCGGCATATCTTTATGCACAGCTGGAGATCGCCGATGAGATCAACGAGGCCAGACTGGCCTGCTGGAACCGCTATTATGAACAGCTGCTTCCCTTAAAGGAGGCGGGAAAGATTGATCTTCCCACCGTGCCGGAAGGCTGTGTACACAATGCCCATATGTTCTACATCAAGGCCAGAGATCTGGAACAGAGAACGAGATTCATCAGTTACATGAAGGAAAACGGTGTGCTTACGGTATTCCATTACATTCCGCTGCATACTTCTCCTGCCGGACAGAAGTTCGGCCGTTTCCACGGAGAGGATCGTTACACCACAAAAGAGAGCGAGCGTCTGGCAAGACTTCCCATGTACTATGGACTGACACTGGATCAGGTGGACTTCATCTGCGGACTGGTGAAAAACTTTTTTGAATTAGAGGAGCAGTAACATGCAAAAACTTGGCAGATCGCTTGCACAGATCGCAGGCAGATTTCTGTTCCTGGGTGTCTCCGTGCAGATCCTTCTGGGCATCTGCTGGAGCGTCAGATCCTTTGGAATTTTTCCAGAATTCGGCGATAGTTATACATGGCTGAAAGCGTCAGAGACACTTGTGTGTGATGACTACATGGGGATCGGATACCCTCTTTTTCTGATGCTTGTAAAAGGGATAGAATCCATAAGTTCTATCCCTTATACTTTTTTGGCAGATACGGTACAGATTGCGGTGGCTTTTGTGGCAGGAGTCGTATTTTTACAGGCCTGCGGAGTGACCGGGAGGACATTCCTGTGTTGGGGAAGTCTGGGACTTCTGACGTTTCCCTGTGCCATGCAGACCCATCTGGCAGTATTGCCGAACTCTCTGGGATATTCTTTTCTGTTATTGGAATTGTCGGCGTTACTCCGGATTCTGCGGCAGGACGTGGCACCTTTGCACGGAATGTTCCGGGCCGGGATCTGGTGGGGACTCAGCACCCTGTTTGTAGTGGAGAACCGGTATCTGGGACTGGTGCCGCTTGTGACAGTAGGACTGATCCATCTGTGGCAGCTGCGTAAGGGAACAATCGAAAAAAAGAGAATAGGGCAGGAACTGTTGCTGCTGGCGGCAATGGTGGGAATCCTGTTTACATTGGTGCCAATGTGGCAGACACCGGGCAGCTACGGGAAAGCAGAGAATAACGTAAGTGCTGCCATGATGAGGAGATTCTGCTGGACCCATATGCGGGACAGGGAGGAATACGATGAATGGCCCGGGCAGCTGCGCGGACAACTGGAATGGGAAGATATTAAGAGGGCCGGATATTACGCAGGCACCATGGAGGAAGGCATTCAGAAGACACTGGAGGATCGTTTGGGAAAGGCGGAAGCACAGAAAATCTTCCGGGAATATGCTCTGTATCATTTGAAGACTTATACTTCCGACAATCTCCACCAGATCGTATGGGATATCCTCGGTTATGGCATGCCTACGGTACTGCTGCAGTTATTGTTGAACGGCAGAGGGTATGATTCCTTCTCCGGAAGAAACGTGGATATTATGATGACGGGAGATCCGAGACTGACGGAGGTACTGCTAAAATACAGTTACTGGTGGTTCCTGTCGGGAATCGCAGTGATGGTGATTACCGGAATCGTTGGCGGAATCCTTACTATGGCAGTACGGAAAAAGGACAGGAAGACGCAGAAGGAAAGCCGTCAGACATCCGGAAATCGGGGATTGTTCTGGCAGATGACCGGGCTTTGTGTGATCACGGCCACAGGCATGATCCTGTGGTATACCCTGCAGGATGCGGGCTGTCTGGATTATAAAAACGGATTGCTGCCGGGATCTCTGTGGCTGGTGGGAATGATCCTTGGGATCCATAAGACCATCCTGAATGACAGAGACACGGAAGAAAAGACAGAATAAAAATGTGACGGCAGAAAAACGGGAAGGAGGAACTATGACAGGGAAGACGAAGACATCCGGAATACAGAGAGCAGAAAAGGTCTGGTTCCTTCTGGGGATTCTGGCGGTACTTTTTATGGGAATTCCATATTTTGTATTGGGGAAGGATTCCATATTTGTGTATCATGACCAGCTGGACGGAGAGGTGATCGCCTATCTGCTGCAGGCAAGACATTTGTGGGACGGCAGCAGTGTACTGCCGGAATTCATGAACGGTGCGGCGAAAACGGCACTGACCATGCCGGCACCGGCCTGTGTGCTGCTCTATCGCCTGTTTCCGGCGGAACTGGCACTGGCCTGCATGCAGATCCTTGGCAGCTTCACCGGATATATGGGAATGTATCTGTTGATCCGGTGGGCCGGGGAAGGAGCTGACGGCTTACGGGAGCGAAAAGGACTGGTCAGCTTTCTGGCAATGACGGTGGGCTGCATGTATGCCTATCTGCCCTTTTTGCCGGTATACGGTCTGTCGCAGTACGGCCTGCCGCTGCTTCTGTATTGTGTACTGCGCCTGGGGGAAAAAGGACAGCCGAAGAGTTCCATGATTTTTTGTTGTGTTTATATTCTGATGTTTGGAGTCAATTCCTCTCTTGTTTTATCCGGGTTTGCAGTGCTGGGAATCTGGGCACTGGCGGAACTGGTGACGTTGCTCCGGAAGCATTTCTCAGGAAGACAGGCCATCGCCTGGGGGATTCTTCTGCTTACTTATATTCTGGAGAACGGTGCGCTGTTATCCCAGATTTTTGCCGGACAGGGGAAGGTGGTCTCCCACAAGACGGAATATACCCTCAGTCCGGTATCGTTTTCCGGCCAGTTTGTAACGAACTTCCTGCAGGGAGGACAGCACAGTGTGGATTATCACGGGGGGATCCTTGTGATATTGCTGCTGGCTGCTGTGACCTTGCTTTTGAAAAAGCGGACGGAGGGAAAGAACGGCCTGCCCGGGGAAAGACGGCTGTGTGACGCTTTGATTCTTTCGCTGGCGGTGCTTCTTGGCTTTGCGGCGGCAGCCGCGTTATGGGACTGCAGTATCGGAATCGCTGTCCGGTCCCGGCTGGGGGCATTGAAAGGCTTTCAGGCCAACCGGGTCTTATGGCTGAGCCCCTGTTTGTGGTATTTTATTCTGGGATGCAGTCTGCTGGTGCTTACGGAGCAGCTTCCGGCGAGACGGACCGATGCCGGATGGGCGGCAGAAAAGCAAAAAAAGTCCCGTAAGGGAAGCGCGATTGCGCTGGCTATGGCAGCAGCGGCATTTCTTTTTACGATGATAACGGCAGGAAGAATTCTGTTATCCAGCAACCTGAAGCCGAATCTGCAAAAGGTTGTGAACCGGAATTACGCGGCCATGAGCTTCCGGGATTATTATGCCATTGATGTGCTGGATCAGGTGCAGGAGTATCTTCGGGAACAATGTGGAGAGGAGCCGGAGGAGTACCGGGTCGTGAGTCTGGGGATAGACCCGGCAGCGGCATTGTATCATGGCTTCTACTGTCTGGATGGATACTCGAATAATTATTCCCTGGAATACAAGCACCGCTTCCGGGAGATCATTGCACCGGAACTGGAGAAGAGCGGATATCTGACAGACAGCTTTGACCACTGGGGGAACCGTTGCTATTTATTCAGTGCGGAATGTCCCGGATATTATACGGTGCAAAAGGGCGGTTTCTTTTTTCAGGATTATGAGATCAATGTGGAAAGTCTGCGGCAGCTGGGAGGACGTTATCTGCTGTCGGCAGCCTATATAGATCACAGTGAAGAGACCGGACTGGAACTGGTGTGTCCGGAAGCCTTTGAGACAGAAGACAGTTATTATCGGATCTATCTCTATCGAGTGATGGAGAGCGGAAAATAACCGGTGCTCCCGACAGGTGAGCAGACGGGACGGAGATGGAAGATTCCTATGGATGGACGGAACAAATGGAAAAGGATCCTGCCGGAACTGCTGGCAGTTATATTGTGTCTGGTATTGATGGGAGCGGGAGTGAGCCGGAAGGAAGGCTATCACATGGACGAGCTTCTGAGCTTCGAGCTGGCCAATGCCCGGTACAATCCCTGGATCGTACCTACCCAGCCGGTCGGACGTCTGGCAAAATTTGTCAATGAAGAGATTCAGGGAGACAGTCCGGGAGAGACGCTTGGCAACCTGAAGGATACGGTAACGGATGTGCTCACGAACCGGGGCAGCAGCAAACTCCTGTCCTATAAGGCGGATGTCTATGAAGAACCGGTCTGGATCACGGCGGAACAGTTCCGGAACTATGTCACCGTAGAGGGCAGGGATGCCTTTGATTATCTGTCGGTTTATTTTAATGTCAAGGACGATAATCATCCGCCGGTGCATTTTATGCTGCTGCATACCATGAGTTCTGTTTTTCAGAGAACCTTATCTCCCTGGCTTGGCTGCGGGATCAATCTGGTCTGTCTGGGGATCACTTTGTGGCTTCTGCTGCGGCTAGGGAAACAGCTGGCGGATCTTTTTGATCTGGAAGGAAAGGGACGGCAGCTGGGGATTCTGGCGGTGCTTCTCTATGGAATGAGTACAGGGGCACTGGCTACGGTATTGCTGATCCGGATGTACGGCCTGCTTTCCTGCCTGTGTGTGGCACTGTTTTCCGTGCATTTGGAAAAATGGAAGGACGAAGGATTCCACAAGAAAAATAAGGGACTGATCGCCATCACCGTATTGGGCTTTCTGACCCAGTACTTTTTCCTGTTTTATTGTATTCTGCTGGCGGCGGTTACGGCGGCACTTCTGCTGTATCGCCACAGGACCAGGGAACTGTGGTGTTATATCCGGTCCATGGTGATCGCGGCGGTGACCGGACTGGTGCTGTTTCCCTTTGCAATTTCGGATGTCTTTTCCAGCGGAAGAGGTACGGAAGCTCTCGGAAATCTGACATCCGGACTTACCGGTTACGGAGCGAGACTGCTGGCATTCGGCAAGATTCTGGCAGACCGGACCGTAGGATGGCCGCTGCTTCTCGGAGGATGTGCTGCCGGTGTGATTCTCCTTCTGGGGAAAGGGATCCGGAGACATCAGACCGGAGAAAAAGCGGAAGCTGCCCCAAAAGAGGCACTGTTAATGCTGTTTGTGCCGGTGGCGGGATATTTCCTGCTGGCTTCCCGGATGTCCCCTTATCTGGTAGATCGTTATATTATGCCGCTGTTTCCTTTTGCGGCACTGTTACTTGCACTGCTTTTGTGTTGTCTTGGAAAGAAACTTGCGCAGACTGCCTGCTGGAAAGAAACGGTGGTGGGATATGGTCTGGTGGCATTGCTTGTGGTGGTGCAGGGACTGCGTCTGGCGTCTTATGACGGAGAATATCTCTATACCGGTTATGCGGATCAGACGGCTCTGGCCCGGGAATACGCGTACCTTCCCTGTATCTGCGTCTATGCGGGGGTAGGTTATTATGAAAATCTGCCGGAATTCATGGAGTATACCGGAACTCTGCTGGTGACGGAGAAAGAACTGGAGAACCGGAAGGATACCGGATCTGTGGAGAATCTGGATCAGGTAGTGGTGCTGGTAAAACAGGGCGTGGAGAAGGAAAATGTAAGATCCATCCTGCGGGACAAATACGGATATACGACGGAAGAGGTGCTGCTTTCCGGAGGGGCCCACGGGGATACGGTCTATCTGTTCTCCGGAAAATAGATGTTTCGCGTGTCCTGTCAGAGATTATAATGCAGAAATGAGGATGAAAAATGATCGTAGTTCGTTTGCTGTGGCTTGCCGTTTTGCTGGTCGTGGTCCCGGCATGGATCGGTAATTGCTTCCTGAGTGTGGATAAACCTTATAAAAATATGGTGTTTTTGTGGATCAGCGGACAGATGCTGCTATGGGCAGGATTCCAGGTGATCTGTGTGCCGGTGATCCTGCTGGAAGGCAGATTGTGGATGGTGACACTGGGGTATTCCCTGTATATTCTGGTACTGCTTGTCTGCGCAACGGTCTTACGTCTGCGACAGCCGCGGAACTTAAGACCTTTGCGTACGGAGAACCCGGAAAAATCCGTACTTCTGCTGTGGATCCTCTTTGGTATATTACTGCTGGTACAGCTGGTGCTGGCGGTGGTGATGGTCTACAATGACGGAGATGATGCCTACTATGTGGCTATTTCCACGGCGGCGGAGGAATCCGGCAAGATGTATCAGAAGATTCCATATACGGGAATGAACACGGAACTGGATGTGCGGCACGGGCTGGCACCTTTTCCCATCTGGATCGCATGGCTGGCCCGGATGACGGGAATCAACACAGTGATCGTGGCGAAGACATTGCTTCCCATCGCTTTGATCTCCATGACCTACAGTATTTTTTACCTGCTGGGAAAACGGATCCTGTTTACAGGAAACCGCGGAAGTGACAAAAAATGGGCGCTGCCGGTCTTCCTGATCTGTACGGAAGTGCTGGTGCTGTTTGGGGATTATTCCTTTTATACGGTGGAGAACTTTATGATCGCCAGAAGCAGACAGGGGAAAGCTGCTTTGGGCAGTATTCTGATTCCCATGATATTTTTCCTTCTGCTGACATTGTTTCGAAGAATGCAGGAGCAACAGAAGATGTCCATCGCTTTCTGGGTACTGCTTGCAGCCGTAATGACCTGTTGTTGCCTGGCCAGTACCATGGGTGCACTGCTGGCCTGCATGCTGGTGGGAACCGCCGGTATCTGCGGAGCGGCCAGCTATAAAAAGTGGAAGATCCTGCTGCCGCTGTGTGCCTGTTGCATTCCCTGCATTGTCTATGCCGGAATGTATTTGCTGTTGGGATGATAAGACCGGAGGAGAAGAATGGAAGCTTTGAAGCTGTTTCAGGAATATATGGGAACTGGGTTGATCATGATCTGGTTTCTGGTAAGTCTGTTATATCTGTGGCTTACGGAGAAGAGAAAGCACATCCGGGTGATGTTTCTTTATGTGCCGTTTGTGTTGTTACTGGTGTTTTTCAATCCGTTGATGGCGAAGGTGATCGCCAGCATGGCGGATGGAGAGATCTATTACCGGATCCTGTGGCTGCTGCCGGTTACACCGGTGGTTGCGTTTGGAACGGTCAGTTTCTGTGGAAAACTTTCCGGCAGGAAAAAGTATGTGGGGATAACGGCGGCGGTAGTGGTGTTTGTGGTATCCGGAGGCCTGATCTACCGGAACCCTTTTTTCCAGAGAGCGGAAAATGCCTATCATGTGCCCCAGAGTGTGGTGGATATCTGTGATGCCATCGAAGTGCCCGGCAGAGAGGTCATGGCGGCATTTCCCAGAGAACTGCTGCAATATGTAAGGCAGTATTCCAATGTGGTATGCATGCCTTATGGCCGTGATATTGTGGTAAGCAAATGGACGGTACAGAATGATCTCCATGACGTCATGGAACGGGAGGTCATAGATACGCTGGAACTGGCGACCCGGGCCAGGGAAGAAAACTGTGCCTATGTGATCCTGCCGGAGGATAAGGAACTGGTGGGCAGGATGGAAGATCAGCAGTTCGAAGAATTTGCAAGAATGGACGGATATGTGATCTACAAGGATTCCACGGTGGATCTGTATTACTTCATAAAATAGCCGGAGATAAAAGACTCCCGGAGAGAATCCTGTGTGATTCCTTCCGGGAGTTTTGTTCTACATGAGAAGTTCTGCGGGATCAGTTATCTAAAGACGCGTAATCCTTGGAATAATAATTCAGGAAGTACTCAAACCGCTTGGCGATGAGCCTACGTCCCTCCACATTCAGATGCAGGTTATCGACCAGATATTCATCGGCATTGTCTTCGGTCACACTGCCGTACAGGTTATCCATGAAGGAGACACTGTGAATATTGGCGGAGTAGCATTCCTTGATAACGTAGGTGGAGAGAACGTCACGGTCATTGTAAATATACATATCGGAGCTTACATAATCTCCATTCTCGTCTATGGCATAAGCATAGGTCGGTGACATTACGATAATGCGGATCTGCGGGTAATAGTACTGCAATACTTCGATGCTGGCTTCCAGATTGCCGGTAAACTGTGTGGGATCCGTGGGGTTATCGTCGCTGTACATGGCATTGCCGCACAGATAGTCGGTAGCGTCATACATGATAGCTATGGTATCGATTGTGTTAAAATCCAGTGTTTTCAAAGTGTTAACTACTTCTTCGGCTTCGGGCGGCGTCTGGTCTCCCAGAGCTTCTGCTGCATCGGTGTAATAGCCGTCCAGAGGAACTCCGGCGGCCAGATTCACCAGCCAGTACAGGCAGTAGGCATCCATGGGAGCAACGGCGGGATCGTAGTTCAACTGCTGGGCAGCCAGATAACTTCCGCTGACAGAACAGTTATATACGTTGGCCCCGGTCTCTTTGGCAATCAGGCTGGCCAGATTGTCGGAGGAATCTCTGTCATCTGCAAAGGGAGCGTTTCCGAAGACGACGATATTGGAGGCATCCGTGATTATCATTTTGCCGTTTTCGTCGGTCAGCGGGAGAATGGAGTCCCAGCTGTCATCATAGGAACCCTGACCGTCCTTGAAGATCTCGGACTGGCTGATCTTTTGTCCCCAGTGGGTAACACGGTAGCCGACGATGCCGACCACGGCCACCAGGACAACGGCGAATAGAACGTGAAGATTCAGAAAACGTCGGATGTCGATAGGGGCGGAAGTTGTTTCCTCCTCCGGGAAAATGTCTTCTTCGGAAAAATCATCCGTGTAGCCAAGGTCGTCGTAGGTATCAGGATCTGTTTCTACATTCTGAAAATTTCCAGAATCTGTGTCTTGTATATCGTTGGAGTCCAGATCTACAATCTCAATATCCGGCATGCCATTTATTGAGGATGCCGGGGTATTATGGTTGTTTTTGTTTTGTTTCATGTATTCTCTCCGTTTCAGGTAAGTCTTAAAGATGCATAATAATGGTAAAAAGAGTCACTCTGATTTTACTATTATACGGAAGGAAAGTCCATAATATTAGAAAGATTTAAGAAATTCTGAAGAAATGGGTGAATGCCTTGATGCGTGGAAAATACAATGCTATAATGTTACAGAATTGTTACACCGAAGAATTATGAGCAGAAGGGAAAGAGCAGATGAAGAGATTATTTAACCATACAAAGCGTCCGGATCGGGACTGGGAGAGGGATGTACAGGATGGTTACGATTGGGATGAGGAGGTAGAATACACCGGAGAAACCGATGACGAAGAGTATTATGCCGGGGAGGAAGAATACATCGGAGAAGCCGACGACGAAGAGTATTATGCGGACGAGGAGGAATACACCGGAGAGGACGGCGGCGAGGAATATTACGCGGACGAGGAGGAATACACCGGAGAGGACGACGGTGAGGAATATTACGCGGACGAGGAAGAATACACCGGAGAGGACGGCGGCGAGGAATATTACGCGGACGAGGAAGAATATACGGGAGAGAACGACAGCGAAGAGTATTATGCCGACGAGGAAGAATATACCGGAGAGACTGACGGTGAGGAATATTATACTGAGGAAGAAGAGTATATCGGAGAGAACGATGGCGAAGAGTACTATGCCGAGGAAGAGGAATTTCCTGTGGATCGTGGGCCTGTCCGCAAAAAGCAGAACAGAAAGAAAAAGTCCGGTCTTCTGACAAAATTTCTGAATATGAGCACGATGGACCGGATCATGGCTGCTACCGGAGCGGCCGTGCTGATTCTGGCTGTTGTAACGGTCAGTGTTTATGCCAGCGCCCGTACCGTGGACGGACAGGTATCGGAATTTGTCAGCGTGGGAACTCAGTTAGACGGAATCTCCATGATCGGTGAGAAGGGACTTCTGGCGGTGGCGGATGCGCAGATGGCGAAGATCGCAGCAGCCAATGCCGTGGAGGAAGAGCCGGAGGAACAGCCGGATTATAAGGAAGCGGAATATACCAACGGCGGTACCGTGGTACTGGAACTGATCTCCGTACAGAAGGATCTGAAGATCAAATTCAACAATAAAAAGTCCGGTAAGCTGGTATCCAATGTACCTTTCAATGTAACAATCACGGATCCCAACGGCAAGACGGAGACTTGGACCGATGATGATATGGACGGTATCATCTATAAGAAGGGAATCACTCCCGGTAATTATACAGTGGCAGTGAATGCACTGACCGATGAAAAGTATAAGGATTATACTTTGCCCGCAGGCACACAGAAAGTGGAGGTCAAGAAAGACATCACCTACAAAAAGGTAGATGTATCCAACGAGATCAAAAAAGAGTCCGAGATCAACGTGGCCAAAGAGGACACCAAGAAAAATGAAACTGTGGTAGAGTCTACGTTACAGGATACGGTACAGTGGGTGGCGAGTACTTCCACCGCCAATACCTATGTGGAAGTGTCCAAGGATACCATCACCAATCCGGAGACGCTGGTGTACAGCGGTAATTTCCTGCGGATGGCAGAGGCGGAAGTGCCGAGCGTAACCCCGACGGAGACTCCGGCAGAGACTCCCACCGTGGCACCGACGGAGACCCCGGCAGAGACTCCTGTGGAGACCCCCACTGTGGCACCTGCGGAGACCCCGACACCCGCACCTGTGGAGACCCCGACACCAACTCCGGTACCTACCCCGACGCCGACTCCGGTACCTACCCTGACGCCGACTCCGGTACCTACCCTGACGCCGACTCTGGTACCTACATTGACGCCGACCTCGGTACCTACCCTGACGCCGACCCCGACACCCACCCCGGCGCCTGCGGCTGTACTTTCCAGTGGAGCAGTGACGGTGGCTGTGGACACGGAAGCAACCGTGCAGATCAGCGTGGCAGACTTTACGGGAACCCCTGTGTACAGTGTGGCTTCCGACAATGCCGGTATTGCAACGGCAGCGGTAGATGCAGCAGGTAAGATCACGGTAAAAGGTGTTGCGGCGGGAGATACTGCCGTACATGTGGCAGTTACCATGGGAACCGCCAGTACGACCATGGATCTGGCAGTGAAGGTCACGGCAAAACAGGCAGTGACACTGGATAAAACGGCAATCACAACTTATCCGAAGGCTGCGGATACCGTTACCGCCATCGTAAGCGGAAGCGGAACCGTGAGTGCAGTTTCCGGAGATACCAATATCGCAGCAGTAGCGGTAAATGGCAATGTGATTACCATTACAGGCGTGAATGCGGGAAGTACTACAGTGACCGTAACATATACGGAAGGTGCGGACAGCGTGAATGCCGGCGTTACCGTAACGGTAAAAGCCACCAATCCCAGAGAAGATAAGGTGACGAAACTGAAAGACCAGAGCGGCCAGCAGCTGTATGTGGCCGAGGGAGACAGCTACAGAGAAGCGGTTTATGCGGATTATTTCACAGCATCCAAATTCTTCGTTAAGGGTGCAATCAAATATACCGGCTGGCAGACACTGGACGGAAAGCTGTATTTCTTCACGGCAGACGGCAATAAGGTCACGGGAGAACAGGTCATCCAGGGTGCAAAATACAATTTTGCCAGCGACGGATCTCTGGTAGTCGGTTCCGGAACCATGGGTATCGATGTATCGAAATGGAACGGAAGCATCGACTGGAATGCAGTAAAGAATTCCGGTGTCAGCTATGTGATCATCCGCGTGGGATATCGTGGTTCCTCTCAGGGAGCACTGATCGAGGATTCCACCTTTAAGACCAATATCAAGGGAGCCACCGCAGCCGGACTGAAGGTCGGTGTGTACTTCTTCACGCAGGCCGTGGATGAAGTAGAAGCCGTACAGGAAGCTTCCATGGTACTGGACCGCATCAGCGGATATAAGATTTCCTATCCGGTATTCCTGGATGTGGAGAGCAGCGGCGGAAGAGGAGACAAGATTGATTCTGCCACCAGAACCGCAGTCTGCAAGGCCTTCTGCAGTACCATCCAGAATGCCGGTTATACGGCGGGTATTTATGCCAACAAGACCTGGCTGACAAATAAGATGGATGCCGGCTCCTTAAGCAGTTACAAGATCTGGCTGGCACAGTATGCCGCAAGCCCTACCTATACGGGACGCTATGATCTGTGGCAGTATAAAACCACAGGAAAGATCAGCGGCATCAGCGGAAATGTGGACCTGAACTTAAGCTATCTGGGATATTAGAGCCCGTGTTGATATCCTGAAAATTTTATGGTAAAATATCTTTATCTATAGCAAAAATGCGCAAGGCGCAGAACGGAGAAAAAATGAGAACATATCTGGTAACAGGCGGAGCCGGTTTCATCGGTTCCAATTATATTCATTACATGTTTAAGAAATATGATAATGAAATCCGCATCATCAACGTGGATGCACTGACCTATGCAGGCAATCTGGAGAACCTGAAGGACGTGGAGAAGCGTGAGAACTACACCTTTGTAAAGGCAAACATCTGCGACAAGGAAGCCATCAGCAAAATCTTCGCAGAGAATGATATTGACCGCGTGGTACATTTCGCCGCAGAGAGCCATGTAGACAGAAGTATCCGCAATCCGGAGATCTTTGTACAGACAAACGTTCTGGGTACCGCAGTGATGTTGAACTGTGCCAAGGCCGCCTGGGAGCTTCCCGATGGCAGCTTTAAGGAAGGCAAGAAGTTCCTGCATGTATCCACGGATGAAGTGTACGGATCTCTTCCCGATGATGACAATGCTTTCTTCTATGAGACCACACCTTATGATCCCCACAGCCCTTACTCCGCAAGTAAGGCAAGTTCGGACATGCTGGTGAAGGCCTATATGGATACCTACCATTTCCCTGCGAACATCACCAACTGCTCTAATAACTACGGACCTTACCAGTTCCCGGAGAAGCTGATCCCGCTGATCATCAACAATGCACTGCATGGTAAGAAGCTTCCGGTCTACGGTGACGGTAAGAATGTCCGTGACTGGCTGTATGTAGAGGATCATGCCAAGGCCATTGATATGGTACAGGAGCAGGGCAGACTGTTCGAGACTTACAATGTAGGCGGACATAATGAGAAGCAGAACATCGAGATCATCCACATCATCATTGAGACCTTACAGGAAATGCTTCCGGATTCCGATCCCCGCAAGGCGCATATCAATAATGACCTGATCACTTATGTGGAAGATCGTAAGGGCCACGACAGAAGATACGCCATTGCGCCGGATAAGATCAAGGCAGAGATCGGCTGGTACCCTGAGACCATGTTCAAGGAGGGTATCCGCAAGACCATTGCCTGGTACTTCGAGCATGAAGACTGGATGAACAATGTGACCAGCGGTGACTACCAGAAGTACTACAATGAAATGTATGAAAAGTAAAGAATACCTTCTAAATGGGAACGATGCACGTCGTTCCCATTCGGTGTGTTAAAAAACAAGTAAAAGTAAGCCCCCAAAGGGCGGATCGGAGGACGAAATGAAAGGAATAATACTGGCGGGAG
>Ga0129310_1000662_pt1 | contig 37996 bp, 32 predicted proteins | sample Go1ome_2_FD_94433 | JGI IMG/M metagenome (GOLD analysis project Ga0129310, IMG submission 94433) | Western lowland gorrila individual fecal microbial communities from Wisconsin, USA - Go1022A metagenome | ecosystem: Host-associated > Mammals > Digestive system > Large intestine > Fecal | place... | reverse complement strand
TGTGCCATATCTGCTTCGCAGCTATGCTGCCGCTTCGCGTCTGTTCTGCGCTTCACTTCGTTTGCGCAGGCATCCTTCGTTTCACTCAGGAGCAACGATTTCTTTCAGAAATCGTTACCTATTATATAGCTGAGCATAAACGCCTTGCTTTGCCATCAGTTCATCGTGTGTTCCTGACTCCTCGATTCCATTCTCGGTAAGAACCAGAATCTTCTCTGCATTCCGAATAGTAGAGAGTCTGTGAGCTATAACAAATGTTGTTCTGTCATGAGCAAGTCTCTCCAGGGATTCCTTAACGATATTCTCACTCTCATTATCCAGTGCACTTGTCGCCTCATCGAATATAAGTATCGGAGGATTCTTAAGGAAGACTCTTGCTATAGATAGTCTCTGCTTCTGACCTCCAGAAAGCTTGATACCACGCTGACCAATATCAGTGTCATAGCCCTTCGGAAGCCCCATAATAAAGTCATGCGCATTCGCCTGCTTGGCAGCCTCGATAACTTCCTCGCGAGTAGCTCCCGGCTTTCCGTATAATATATTATCATATATAGTTCCAGCGAAGAGATATACATCCTGCTGAACTATACCGATATTCTCTCGAAGACTCTTTAGCTTTACTTCACGAATATCTTTTCCATCAATACTTATACTTCCCTTAGTTACATCATAGAATCTAGGAATCAGGCTGCATAGTGTTGTCTTACCTCCACCGGAAGATCCAACAATCGCTACATATGAACCAGCCTTTACATCCAGATTAATATGTCTTAAGACTCTATGCTGTCCATCCTTATACTTAAAGGATACATCATCAAATACGATATCTCCTCTCACATTTTCAAGAGGTACTGCATTTGGACTATCCACTATATCAGGCTCTATAGCAAGTATTTCCATAAATCTCTCAAAACCTGAATATCCATTCTGGAACTGCTCAGCGAAATCAATAAGCGTTCTTATAGGATCTGTGAAAACATTTATATAGAGAAGGAATGTCACGAAGTCAGCTACATCAACCTTTCCCTTCGCCATCATAATTCCACCAAACATAATAACCACTATATTAATCAGCATTGTAAAAGCAGTCATTCCTGAATGATAAAATCCCATATAGAAGTAGCTCTGCTTCTTTGCTCTGAGGAAGCCGTCATTACCGATTTTAAACTTCTCGTTTTCAATCTCCTCATTTGCGAAGGACTTAACTACTCGGATTCCCGAAAGGTTATCCTCTATCTGAGTATTAACCTCTGCAATCTGTACACGATTCTCCTTAAATGCTCTCTTCATCTTCTTATTCATCACGAAAGCATAGATAAACATCAGAGGCAGAAGAATAAATGCAGCAACTGTCAGGTAACCGCTGATACTTGAAAGAATGATCAGTGCTCCAACTATCTTGATAAATGATATGGCCAGATTCTCAGGTCCATGATGCAGAAGTTCAGTAATTTCAAAGAGGTCACTTGTAATTCGGCTCATGAGCTGTCCAACCTTCTGATCATCAAAGAACGAAAATGAAAGCTTCTGATAATGATTAAAGATTTCCGCTCTCATGTTATATTCCATCTTTGCGCCCATTACATGACCAATATTTGTCACATAATAGTTCGATGCAAACTGAACTATGACAAGAACAAAGAGTATGGAACACAGAATTGTAATCTGCTTTACTGCAGTTTCTGTATCCATGCTAGATACATTTGTGGTAATGTATCTAACAACTAGCGGAATCACAAGACTTATGATTGAAGCTAGGAAGGCAAAGAACAGATCGAGGAAAAATGTTCCCTTATACGACTTGTAATAACTCACCATTTTCTTAATATTTGTCCTGAAACTCATATTTTGATTCATAATAAACTCCTTCAGTAAACAAAAAACCACTTATCCCGAAAGATAAGTGGTTATATAAACTAGTCTTAAACTTGTTAGGTACTTTTTATACCCCTATCGCTTATCCTTCATAATCTCTACAATATCAAAAATAGGACCATACATTTTAATATGTATTGTCTTAGTCTTAATATATGTAGTTTTGGTTACGAGATTAAGCACCGAATAATCTTCCTTTCAAATTGATATTATATCTGCAAAGTATATAGACTCATTCTATAAATGTCAATAAAAGATACGAATTAATAAAAAATTAATAAAAAAACAAGCACTATTTAAGGACTATTTAATAGCTTTTCCGGTACAATACATTCAGATGATTTAAGAAATCATCTAAACAATCCCTTCCCATCCCCACATAATGACACCAGTTCTACACTCTCATGTAGTAACTGGTGTCTTTTATTCTTATGAACCCGTGAAGTCGTATCTCCTTACTCCCAACATCCAGAACTTATAGCTAAGATAGAAGAAAAATGCACCAATCAGCGGCGACAACCATGTAAGCAAGGGTACATTATCTGGTGTTATAAAAACCAGACTTGGATAATACGCCACAAAAGCAATCGGTATGATAAATGAAAAGATAAACTTAAATACCTTGTTATAGATACTAGCTGGATACTTCGCAAAGTCTCTAAATCTGTTCATTATAACCATTACATATCCAGAATTGATTATCCAGAAGCAGGTTGCAGCTGCCGCATTCATGATAGCTATCATAAAAAGCGAAGCTGTCAGAAGAAATATAACTGCCTGAGACACAGTAACTATCGTCACAGGAATACCCAAATGACACCAGGCATATATAAATGTTCCAAGTCCGAAAGCAAATTGACCAAGTCCCTTCACATCAAATACCTCGGAAATGAAGTAGAAGAAAACATTTATCGGTCTAAAGCAATACCTGATAAAATCTCCTGATCTTACCATAAATCTAAGATTCCAGTTATTGTCGAAGAAGCACTGAACAGGAGTCAGAGCTATAAGTGAGAAACCATACAGAAAAAGCATATGGTAATAATTCCATCCATTTATACTTGGAAAGTTGTGGAAAAGAATCATAAATGTCACAAAACCTGACATATTAGATATAATCATACCAAAGTTCGATATGATGAAATCTGCTCGGTAACTCATTTTACTTTTAAGATCCTGAATCAGAATCTTTCTGTATATTGATATATAGAATAAGAGTCCCCTCTTCTTTTTTAACGTCTTTGTTTGTTCCATAATCTCAACCTCCATTCACCGTTATACGTTTTACGGCATGGTTCCAGAACAGATTTCCCGCTATGGTAAGAACTATGCACCAGATGAGCTGAGTTCCAAGCATAGATAGAAGTCCATTCATTGTATTAGCCCCATCCTTGTTCAGCAAAATAGTAAGCGGCATATCATAGACAGCTCTGAAAGGCATATATTCAACTACTCTTCTTATACTATCTGGGAAAAATGCAAGAGGTATGGTCGCACCAGATAGAAGCAGCACTATAGTCTCCTTCACCATATTGATTCCCCAGGTTGATTCTGTATAAAGACATATAGGAGCAACCAACATATCTATATTGAAGTTAATAATCAGCGCCATCGTAAGCGATATAACAAAGAAGAGAAAGTTCCATCCCAGTGGTATCGCTCCTTTTGTAATGATCATGACAACAATGAATGTTGGAAGAAATGTCAAAAAGAAGGATATCAAATGTGTACCTGAGTAACTCCAGAATGTATATAATCTATACTTCATCGGTTTAAGTAAATGTAGGATTATCTCCCCCGACTGAATAGAACGGCTCATGTCCCAGATTATAAACATTTCAAGGAAGTTGAAGATTGCTGTCGCCAGAATCAGATATATCATCGTATCGTAGAATGTCATACCATTTACTACACTCGAACCGCAGGAATCATATATCGCCTTCCATAAGAAGTATACAAGCGCCAGATATATAAGATTTCCAAAAAGTGTCACCACTGTTCCGAGTCTGAACTGTAGGGATTCCATCACTCCAGCTCTGGTCAGCGCTGTAAGTCTCTTAATACTATTCATACGCCTTACTCCCTTCATAGATTTTGCGAATTACTTCTTCAGTTGAGATTTCCTCAAGCTGTATATCCTTAATCTTATGGGACTTCTGAGTCTCCTGAATAACATGCATTACATCAGTCTTCTTCTCATCTATAACCTGTTCCTCCCAGGTACCATCCTCAAGACGCATACGAAGAGTCCTGTAAGAACCAAAGTAATTCTTAAGATGATCTATATCATTATCATAAATCTTCTTACCCTCATCTATTATGATGATTCGCTTACATAGAGCATCGACGTCACCCATATCATGAGTCGTGAGAATTACTGTGGTTTTCTTCACCTCATTTAGGCCCTTGATAAGCTCTCTTATCTTCGCCTTCATAGATACATCAAGTCCAATCGTTGGTTCATCTAGAAAGACAATCCCTGGATTATGAAGAAATGCAGCGAGTATATCGCTAAGTGTTCTCTGTCCAAGGGACATCTGACGAACAGGTTTATGTATAATAGGTTCTATATCTACCAGAGATTTGTATAACTCTAGCATATCCTTGTAATCCTTCTCAGGCACCATATAGATATCTCTTAAGAGCTTAAATGACTCAATCAGTGGAAGGTTCCACCAAAGCTGACTTCTCTGCCCAAAGACTACTCCCATATTCTCTGAATTACGGGTTCTATCCTTATAGGGAACCATTCCATTTACTTCTATCTCTCCACTGGAGGGTTCAAGAACTCCAGTCATCATCTTTATAGTAGTAGATTTACCAGCGCCATTTGGTCCAAGATATCCAATAATCTCTCCTTTTTCTACTGTAAGTGACACATCATTTACAGCCTTTACTATCTTGTAATCTCTAGAGAAAAGGTCCTGAAAACTTCCCTTAAGACCTTCATGTCGATTAAGTACCTTAAACTCTTTGCTAACATTTTTCATAACAACTACTTCATTTGCCATAACCAATCCTCCTCGGTCAAAGTAAATATTTAACTGTAGCAGTACTGCGCCTTTAAAAATCACTTGCAAGATTAACTATTTATAAGTATATTGAATATATAAATAGAATAATATAGGGTTATTTGTACATTTTAATAACAATCTTACATGGTAATGTAATATTGTTATATTATTATCTAATGAAGGAAATATTGTTATGAAAAGAGAATGGATGGGGCTTATAGTAAAAAGAGAAGATGGTTCTGAGCGAGTCAACTACGATGACGAAGCCTTTCCATCATATATCCACGAAGGCTGGGTTAAGCCAAATGTTACTTGGGAAAGGGTTCCTCATTTTCACGAAGATGTAGAAATCGTGACTGTTAAATCTGGCAAGATGGCGTATTCTGTTAATGGACAAGTTGTAACTCTTAATGCCGGAGACACCATATTTGTAAACTCAAATAAGATTCATTACAGTATGTCCATTGACGATATAGGTGCAACTTATGTTATATTCATAGTTCATCCGAATATTCTTAATTCATCCGTAGCTTTAGAAGTTGAAGCTCTTCAGCCTATTATCAATAATCCGCATCTTAGTTACCTTCGCTTCCGGGATATCAATGACCATACTAAGGAAATACGTGAACTCATGCATAAATTACCTAGTATTAAAAGAGATCCATTCCAGATTACTAAAAACCTCTTTAGCATCTGGGAGATAATTCTAAACCAGACAAAGTCCTATGGAATGATGGACGAACATGTCGAGACTGATCAACATACCAGAGCATTCAAGGCTATGATGTACTATATACAGCAGAATTATAAGAACACCATAACTTTGGATGATATAGCTTCTAGCGGCAACATCAGTAAATCTCTCTGCAACAAAGTATTCCACAAATATGTTGGTGATAGTCCAGTAAATTATCTACTTAACTACCGCATAAGAAAAGTCGCCGAGCTTCTTCGCACGACGACCTATTCACTATCAGATATTGCTTCAGAAACTGGTTTTAATGGAACCAGTTATATGTCTGAAATGTTTAAGAAAGCATTTAATATGTCCCCAAGAGAATATAAAAAAACTTGGGCTACTATTGAAGCAAATGCTTAAAAATCTATTGAAATAATAAGACTGCCCTCTTCGTACTCAGCCTCAAGGGGGCATTTCATTTTTTCAGCAAAGGTTCGAACTATCGCGAGGCCTATACCAGTTGAATTAGCAGCTCCATTTTCTACAGTGTAGAATCTATCAAAAAGTTTCTCAACCTTTACCTTATCCAGCATGCTAGCTTTGTTAGATACCGTAAGTCTTCCTTCCTTGGATAGAGACACTGCTATATCTCCATCGCTGTACTTTACTGCATTACTGATCAGATTATTAATAATACGTTCTACATATGATGGATATAACTTTCTTACTACCTTTTCCTCAGTTATATCAACATCTAGCTTAATTCCCTTATCCAGAAGCGATGGATAAAAACTCATTATAGAATCTTCCAGTACTTTATTAATAAATACCTGCTGCTTCTCTTCAGGAACCTCTATATCATTTACAACCATATATTCGAAGAGTCCCTCTGTCAGGGACTTCATATGTATGGCACGCTCCGATATAGTATCAAGATAGCCCTTTAATTCCGGAGACTTATCAAGTCGCTCAGCCAATTCCAGATATCCGCATATAGCTGTAAGTGGAGTTCTTATATCATGTGCAACATTTGTGATAACATTTCTGATATTCTTATCCCCTTGTCTATACTTATGAAATGTGCCTCTCATCTCTGTGATCGTATCATTTATAGCACTAGCAAGTTCCCTAATATATTTATCACGACTAGATACACCTATTAGAGTATCACTATCAAGTGTTACTCTCTCTCTGTAGTCTTCAGAAAGTTCCTTAAGTGACAGTCTCATAACTATCAGCTTAATTATGAGCCCCATATTTATTATAATGCTTATGATTAGAGCAACTTTCATACATTTCTCTCCTGTTAATAATAAAGCCCTGCGTAAAAAGCAGGGCTCATTTACACTAAGTATATTTATAACAATATACTTATTAATAATCAAGACATCTAATAGGTGTCACATCATAATAATATATAACAGCATCAAATCTATCTGCCTGAACAAGATTTTGACGATAAGATTTATAAATATATACTTGATCAGAATGTCCTTCTCCAACCATCCCCATCATACCTGGAGAATGAACTAGATCATACACCTTACCATCTTCCTTTGTCAGTTTTGTAAAGTCAAGCACATAGCGACCTCCATCAAAAAACTGAGCCTGAAATGCTAGTCTGTCATCTGAACAGAAATCATGATCTGCTCTTTCATACTCTTCATCGAATGTTCCCGCAGTATGAATATTTACAGTTGCATTATAGAACTCTGTTCCAACACAGAAGTAGCTTCCATCGAACTCGTCCATTATATGTCCTCCCATAGCTACTTCGCCATATCCCTTATTATCACCTTTCATTACATGGCCATTATGAGCAGTGATAATAATCTGTGAATAACCACGCTCTACCTCAAGCTCATACTCCTTCTTTAGATTCTTTGCCATACTGCTATCTCTATGCTCGCCATAAGCAACAGAGTCTTCCTGAAAACTCGGAGCAGCAATCCACTGTACTATACTTTCTGCTATTATAGATACATTCTTACATTCGAAGGTATCCTCAGAAGATAGTCTATCTCTTAAACTTTCAAAGAACTCCTCGCTTGACTCAACTGTATCATATACATCTGAATCAAGTTCAGTTTTCATCTGGCGAAGAAGTTCGAGTTCACTCTCATCTATTATATCTGAATGCTGTTCTGCAAATCCTATTAGATACTCTATCTCTCTATAAGGTCCCTGCATATCTACGCCATAAAACATAAGTGACTCTTCATATGTTTTACCCCTGTTATAATCTCGCATCCAGGTAAGTAGCTCTACCAGCTGCTCTGTATCATATATAGGATAATTTGATCTAGACATTAACTCCCTTAAATCTACATCATCACTATGTATTGCATCATTTATCTCAGCCGCTTCTCCAGTTGACATTTCAAATGCTATACTATGACATTTCCCTGTCTCAACCTGCTTCTTAAGCATTTCAAGCTTTGCTGTCTGAAACTCACAGTTACCATGAGTTGCCTCTCCTATTCCAACCACCTTTACATCCTCTGGAATCGTCAGTTCCTCAAATGTAATAGCCTTATCTTCTATACCATCAAGCTTTCTGGCAGGTGACGCGATCAGCTTAAACTTAAATGCAAGCATAAGTCCTAGATATAATACGACTAGCGCCACACAGCTTATGAATATTATCTTAAATCTCTTCATTTATCTTAATTCCTTCACTAAATTATGTCTCTCTTATCTATCTTTAATGTGCTTAAGAATATAACAGTTATCATTACTGCTAATGAGAGTAGAATCTGAAGACTTGTTCCTGGATTGGCAGATTCTGCGTACATGTCAGCTCGTGTAAACCACTGTCCCATAACATTTATATTGTATAAAATCATAACTACCTTATGAGCCATACCCTTTGTAATCATAATCATATAATTTCCAAAAAGTATCATATTAAAACAAACGTTAATCATAAGATAAGATACTATAACACTGATTATTGGTTTACGAATGCGAAATGATACTGAATAAATCACTGTAGCATAACTCATAAATCCTATAAGCATTACGATAAATGATATAAACTTAGGTGCTGTTGGACGAGCTCCAGCAATAATACCTGATAATATATTTACAAGCCACATAATACCTACACCGCTTAGCTGTGTAAAAAGTCCGCTGAAGTAAATCTCCTTCTGAGAATATCCACTAATAAGCTTATTTCTAAATACACCATCTGTATATTCAAAACATATGGTAAGAGAAGAATAGATTGTGAAGAAAGCTATTATAGCAACACTTATAAAAAATGTTCTTCCCGCCGCAGTCATTCTACTCGTATGAGAACCAAGGCCTATCGTCTCATTTGTAAATATAAATGTAGCTACAAAGGCGATAATAAGACCGATTATATAAAATACACTCTTTCCAAGTCTTCTCATATTAGCTATATATAAACTCTTCATTTCCCTACTTTAACTCCTTCTTACCAAAAATAATAAGCCCTAACACTGTAGATATAACTATGAGTCCAGAACATCCTATAATCAGGCTGGTCATATCCCACCTTGGCATTCCCGAACATCTTGCATATGGAACATACTTATCAATGAATTGATAAACCGCAAGTTTTGTTCCTGTAAGAGTAACAGGTCCTTGATCAGGATATAGCTTTCTCATAACTTCCATCACAACTATCTTAAAAAGAAATGCAGCCCCAAGTCCTACTATATAGCTTGCGTAGCTTCCGCCCATCATCATAATTATGCTTACCGAGAAAACTGCTATAGCCGTACAACTGATGGTAGTTTCCAGCATAGAGTATGCCGCCTCTGAAAGTGTCTGATTATAGAGTCCATCTGAAAAGATAAGCGCCAGTATAATCTCAAGAACCTGACAGAATATTGACATAAGAAATGCTATAAAAGCCGAATTAATAATAGATGCCAAGAATATATCGCTTCTTTTTGCTCCGCTACATAGCTTATTTCGAATAGATCCATTTGCAAATTCTCCTACATATACTATAAGAGTTGCTGCCGTAACTACGAATATAGAGGATTCGTTATATACCATTAATACATCATCCGCCTGCAAACTTGAGCCACTAGCTATTAGAGATAAAAGCACCTTCATAATAATGACATAGCCTACAATATATGAAGCAAAAATCAGCATTAGTATCTTAATACCTCTATTCAGAAGTGTGCTTCTAAAATCTGTATATAACATTCTAAGCATTTTCTTCGCCTCCCAGAAGTGCCAGATAAAAGGCCTCGAGACTTTCATCATGTTCTTCCATAGTAATTATCGTTGCCCCCTTCTCCTCAAATGCCTTTGCAATCTCAGAGAAAGTAACATCAGAATATATATCCGCTGTACTATCATCGATTATTTGATACTCTATATTCTTCTCTTCCATAATGCTTGCCAGAGCCTTTATATTATCGACCTTCATTCGCACTGACTTACGACATTCAGCACGCAGCTCATCAGCACTCATCTCACGAACTATATGTCCCTTATCTATAAACCCATAATGCGTTGCTATTCTAGACAGTTCATCAAGAATATGACTTGAGATAAGAAATGTTATCCCCTTCTCACTACTAAGTCGAAGAATCAGTTCTCTTATATCTATAATTCCCTGAGGATCCAGACCATTTGTTGGTTCATCAAGGATAATAAAGTCAGGATTACCACATAGTGCGATTGCTATACCTAGTCTCTGCTTCATTCCAAGAGAGAAAGATCTTGCTTTCTTCTTTCCTGTATCCGCAAGTCCTACAAGTTCAAGTAGTTCATCTACGCCCTTAGTATCAGGAAGACCCAGCATTAAGAACTGCTGTATCAGATTGTCTCTCGCTGATAGATCCTTATAGAAAGCTGGTGACTCAACAACCGCCCCTATACGACGCCTTGACTTTGAGATGTCAGCATCATTATTCTTTCTTCCAAGCAGTTCAAAGGAACCTGATGTTGGGCTCTGAAGTCCACAGATCATTCTAATCAGCGTAGTCTTACCAGCACCATTTTTTCCAACAAATCCGTAGATTGAACCTTTCTCTATAGTCATATTTAGGCCATTAAGTGCCTGAAACTTCCCATAATTCTTGCAAAGACCCTCACAACTAAAAATGGTTTCCATATCTTTTAAAACATCCTTTCTTTTAACTTCGTGAGAAATAATATCATAAAAGAGTCAAGAAACCATTCAGGAAATCGTCAAGATTTCGTCAAGATTTTATTAAATTGTTGACTTTTATCTATATTTAAGAGTTGAACTTAAATCCTATACCATAGATTGCTTCTATATGATCCTTACCATCAAGTGTCTCAAGCTTCTTTCGTATATTGCTGACATGCTGCTTAAGGGATCTCTCTGTACAATCAGGGGTATCATTACTAATCCGGTCCAGTATAGTATTACGTCCTACAGGACGACCATCATTTAACATAAGTATATTAAGTATTGCAGATTCAGTTCTAGTAAGCGACACCTCATCTTCGCCTATCTTGGCAGTCATAAGATCTGTATCTAATATCACACCCCCAGCCTTAGTAATATTTGGAGCAGGCTCAGGCTCTTTCTGAGACTCCACAACATTTCCCCCAGCTAGTCTAAGGATGGCTTTTACACGAGCCAGAAGCTCAGCTAAAACAAACGGCTTCGATATATAATCACTTGCTCCTTCATATAGAAGCTTTACTTTATGCTCTGTCTCCGACTTGGCACTCATGATGATAACTGGAATACCTTCAATCTTAGGAAGCACTTCCTCTCCACTAAGTCCAGGAAGCATAAGATCCAGCAGAACCAGATTGGGCTTATGATTCTCAAGAACTAAAAGAGCTTCTGTACCAGAATATGCTCTATAGACCTTATACCCTTCTAATCTAAAGGCTTCCTCAAGCATATTTCCGATATTGATATCATCATCTATCACTAAAATACTACTCATTTTTCCTCACCACAAAACTTTTAATAGTGTCAAGACATATCCAAACACATAGGACATTATAATTCTTCTACATCTCTATTTCTAGTAATATTCTTCGCCCACTTATGACTATAGAAATGCTTAAAGACCCAAGGCCACTTTACAAACTCATCTGTACACATCAGAAAGTATACAACTTTTACTGGAAGTTTCAAAACAAATGCAGCTATAAGACTAAGAGGTATAGCATAAACCCACATATCTATAGTATCACATTTGAATCCAAACTTACTATCTCCTCCAGCTCTAAATACTCCTCCAATAAGACAGGTATTTACAGATGTACCAGATATATAATATGTATTGATAAGAAGCATAAACTTTAGATAATCAAGGGCTGTCGGTGTGAGAGATGCTTTATTCATAGCAAATGGAATAATCGCAAGAACAATAAGGCCACCTAATATTCCCGTTATAACCGCTAGACGAAGTAATATATGCGCTGTCTTTATTCCTTCCTCTCTATCTCCTCTTCCAAGAATCTGTCCAACTATTATACCTGCAGCTGCACCTATTCCATAACACATTACACATCCCAGGTTTCTTACTACATTTACTATCGAGTATGCTGCAACAGCGTCGCTTTCCATATGACCAAGGATTCCAGAATATGCTGAAAAGGCCAATCCCCATACCATATCATTTCCTATAGCAGGAAGTGCCATACTGAAGAAATCTTTCTCAAGAAGTCTATGCTTCTCAAACATTGTTCTAAAGGTAAGACTGACTCCAGGATGGTTCATAGATACGATAATGCAACCAATAAGCTGAATAAGTCGGCTGAGGGATGTTGCTATAGCTACACCAACCACACCAAGTCTTGGAACTCCGAAAAGTCCAAATATAAATATAGCATTTAGTATCACATTACTAATAAGTGCCACAGCCTCAAGTACTGTACTTGTAGACACTTTACCTATACATCTAAGAATCGATGTATATACTGCACTAATCGCCCAAAAAAGAAGACCTGGTGATATAAACATAAGATACCTCTCACCAAGTGTTATAAGCTCCTTGTCTGAGGTATATATATTCATTAAAACTCCTGGAATAGTAAGACAAAGCACCATTCCTATAACTGCAACAATTACAGCAAACTTAAGGCCTATACCTTCGACTATCTCTATAGTCTTGAAGTCGCCTTTCCCATAGTACTGAGCTGCTAGCATAGCTATACCAGTTCCTATACCATAAAGGAACATAAAAAAGATACTTACCATACTATTAGCCAGTGACGCTGCACTTATAGCACTTTGTCCTACAGAGTTAAGCATCAGTACATCCACGCTATTGACCGCAGCATCTATTACATTCTGCAGAATTATAGGAAATGCAACTATCCATATATTCTTATATATTTCCTTATTACTTCTTATATAACTAGTAAATCTCATAAATCTAACACCTTACTTGCAAGTTTCTCTCTAAACCTAGCATCATGTTCAACAACTATCATAGTTGGTTTAAAGCGTTCAATCAACACTTCTATCTGCATTCTAGAAAATACATCTATATAATTCATAGGCTCATCCCATATATAAATATGAGCTGATTGAAGCAGACTGGCCGCTATAAGAACTTTCTTCTTCTGTCCCTCTGAATATTCTTCGATATTCTTTTCGAATTGCACTCTGCTCATATCAAGCTTACGTAGAAGAGTCAGGAAGATACTGTAATCCAGATTATGTTTCTTAGCATATTCCTTAAGACTTCCACTTAAATGAGATGTATTCTGATTAATGTATGAGATAACAAGTCCACTGGCAGTCTCAAGCTTTCCACTTGTCACCATATTAGATATATCACTACTTACATCATTTAATATAGCTTTGATAAGGCTTGACTTTCCACATCCATTTTCACCATTCAGAAAAAGAATGTCCCCTTGCATAAGCTGAAATGTTATCCCCTCCAGTATAGGCTTTATATCATTATCACTTCTATACCCGAGAGAAAAGTCTCTACATTCCACAAGACATTTCTTATGATGACTAAGTGGAATCAGCTTTAGATCATCCACTTTTTCGATATCATTTAGAAGCCCTTCCTTCTCTTCTATCTCGCGTTCAATCCTCTTCTCAAAGTTCTTTACACGAGACTGCATTTTCTTAGTTTTAGCACCAATATAAGATCTAGTACCTGCGCATCTGTCTGGTTCCTTTATAGGATCAAATCCTATCTTGGTACTCTCATTCTTATCAGCCCATCTCTTAGCTCTGTCAGCTGAACTTCTAAGCTTTCCTATCTCCTTCATATGCTTTTCATTTTCAGCCATAGCATATGCATCAGCCTTCTGCTTATTCTCCCACCAACTGGAAAAGTTACCAGACACAACCTCAACTGATTCACGATTAAAAACCAACATATGGTCACATACTGCATCAAGAAGATCACGGTCATGAGACACTAAGATAAATCCTTTTTTAGTATTTAGATACTTCTTAACTGTCTCTCTGCCATCTTTATCCAAATGATTTGTAGGCTCATCAACAAGAAGGAATTCGTTCTCTCCAGAGAAGAGAACTGCCAGCATCGCTTTCGTCTTTTCGCCGTGGCTCAGAGTTCTTATAGGACGATACAAAATCTCCGGATCTACCCCAAGACTATTTATCTCACATATAATTCTCCAGTTCTCGACTCCTGGCTTCCAACTTTCAGATAATTCATCAATCGTCATATCCAGCTCTGACTCAGATATCTGATATGGAAAATAATCAAATACCTTGTCAGTTGATATACTGCCTTCATAATCATACTTACCAAGTAAGAGATTCAGGAGTGTTGTCTTACCTTTACCATTTCTACCTATAAATCCAAGTTTCCAGTCTGTATCAACTGAAAATGACATATCTTCAAATATATTATCAAAACTACCTTCATAACAGAATGTAAGTTCAGAAACCTGTAATAATGACATAGCATCACCTCCGAAAAAAATCACCGCAAGGAATAATCCTGCGGTGATAATACCCTTCGAAGATGCGCCCTAAAAAGATTAGAACTAATCTATATCTTATATCAGAAACCACTTTTGAATTATTTCTTGCATCACAGTTCGAGCACAACAAAAAATGTTAAGCATCGCGGTAATATCACCACAAAATCCTTTGCTAAAACTGCACATTTAGTAAATTATCTGCAAGAAATCTTTCTCATTGGTCTCCTCCTTATTTCTTAATTCTTTTGTAGAATAACAAATCAACTTGTAAAAAGCAAGCGCTAATTTCATATTCCGATTACGGAAGGAATAATATTAGTTCTGTGGAGTTGTCATGAACTCTCATCCTTATATCTCCTCCAAGCTTACGCGCAATAAGTCTGGACTCATAAAGCCCTATTCCATGTCCCTTGACACCAGTCGAATTAGAACCTCTCCACAAGCTGTTAAATACAAATGATACTTCAGACTCCGGAAGCGGTACTCCCTTATTTTCTACAGTTATAAAATGTCCCTCTTCATTTTTCTCAAAACTGAGTGTTATACCGGTTCCATCTCCATACTTAATCGCATTATCCATAAGCTGTCTCAGTATCCTACAGACACCATCGAAATCACTTTTAATCAGCGGATTACCTTCCGATTTTACCTCAAATGGTATACGGTTCATCTTAAGCCTATTTGTATATTCTTCCAAAACATATTCAGATATTTTATCTCTATAAAATGCTTCTATCTTCGGATCATAATCAAATATAGCTGTAGTTCCTTCTTCCATAGCGCTGGAAACAAGCGCCTCTATCTCACCAGCATTCTTCTTTATCTTCTCCGCAAGCTCTGCATCCTTTTCATTTATCTTACCATCTGGTGAATAAAGACCTGTTGCTATAGCTTCAGCAAGAAGCTTGATACTAGCTGTCGGAGTCTTGATTCCATGAACCATAGTTGTTACAAACTTCTGCCTGTCAACCGTAAACTTTCTTATGGTCTCCCTATCATTTTCCAGCTTATCTGAAAGCATATTCATCCCCCAGATATATCTGCCAAAAAACTTATTTCTAGACTCAGGAAGCTTTTCGGTCAACTCCCCTTTCGAAAGTCTCTCCGGATATTTAGACAACTTATTAAATGGAGCTAATATCCGTATGCTTATCCATAGGGTATATAAGAACACTCCTACAACAGCCACAATAAGTATCACATTTAGTAATAAAGCTATTGATTGATTCGAATAATCTTTAAAGCGATATTCTACAAGTCCTATAATACTTTCTGAAGAGTCATCCGATTCCTCTTTAACAATCCCAATATCAGAAAGACTAAGATAAGTTATAATAGAGCTGCCATCTGCATAATCATCATATTGCGGCATTCCCTCTGGTTCGACAGCATCAAAGTCTCCTCCAGGAAATATATGTATTATAACTTCCTCCGGACAGGCCTCTTCTCCATACAATGCCGTCCATTCACTCTTCTTCTCATAGAATATTATATTTGCCAGTTGGCTCGGAACTATCCCATACGGATAGAGATCAGAGGTCATCGCCTGACTACTCAGGTGCTTTTCTATCTTATCAGTAATGCGATTAGTTACTACAACTCTCTCACTTCTATGAACCTGTAATATCCTGGCACTGATAACATTTGCAGAAACTAACACTAGTGCAAGAAAGAGTAAAAGAAGTATAAAGTTTTTCCATAGTTTTTTCATTAACTATCTATCTCCCAAAAACTATATACGCCCAAAGCACTTAACCAAACTGATATCCAACCTTGTAGACTGTTTTAATATACTTTGGTTTCTTTGGATCATCCTCTATCTTATCACGAAGCCAGCTGACATATACGCTGAGACTAGACAGTTCACTAAAGCAGGACTCACCCCAAACCGCATTAAATATGGTCTCTTTTCTAAGCGCCTTTCCACGGTTCTCCATAAGATAGACAAGAAGATCAAACTCCTTACCCATTATATCTATCTTCTCTTCATTTTTATATACAGTCCTTGCACCCACATCAACCGTAATCTCACCTGCAGAAAGAATCTGCTTATCCTCTGCTACATCATAGCTGCGACGCATCAAGGCTTTTATCTTTGAAGTAAGGACCGGTATAGATACAGACTTTTCAACATAATCATCTGCACCTATCTCAACCCCTAGTATCTTACTCTCATCATCAGTTTTAGCGCTCATTATCATAACAGGCATATTTCTGGTCTTTCTTATCTCACTAAGGGCTTCAAAGCCATCCTTACCAGGAAGCATAACATCAAGAAGAAGCAGTCTTACAACTTCGTTCTCCAGGTATTCCATACCTTCCTCTGCGCTTCCCCTCAGTATAACCGACCAGCCTTCTCTTCTCAAAAAATCAGATATCAGACTTCCAAGTTCTTCATTATCTTCAATTATTAATATATCGGTCATGTTATCCTCCTTCTTAAAATCAGTATAAATATGCCCCCTATATCAGTCAATTATATTAAGTCATCTAATATCACAGCATAATTATATAACAATACATTTTAAAAAGTCCTTAAATATGACATTAAAAAGTCTTAACAAAAGACAGAAATGTATCATATCGATTATTCAAAATAACCTATAATCTATAAAAATATGAGCGAAATAAGTGAAAAGTTCCGAAATTATATTTTTCACTCACATTTTCTCAATAGTTGTGTATAATATTTGTGCGGTGTCACCCATATTAGCACCGCCAAAAATATTATACAAAGTGAGGTTAAAATATGGATCATAGCGTAATCACTAATGAGTATCTGGAAAAGATGGATGCTTACTGGCGCGCAACAAACTATCTTGCTGCAGCTCAGTTATATCTGCTAGATAATCCACTTCTCCGCGAACCGCTCCAGAAGGAGCACATTAAGAAGAAGATAGTTGGTCACTGGGGAACAGTTCCTGGACAGAACTTCATCTATGTTCATCTTAACAGAGTTATTAATAAATATGATCAGGACATGATTCTTCTTTCAGGTCCTGGACACGGTGGAAACTTCTTCGTAGCAAATGCTTACCTTGAAGGTTCATACAGCGAAATCTATCCTAACATCAGCGAGGATTTAGATGGTCTTCAGAAGCTTTGCAAGCAGTTCTCATTCCCAGGCGGTATCTCAAGCCACGTTGCTCCTGAGACTCCTGGTTCAATCCACGAAGGTGGTGAGCTTGGTTATTCAATCGCTCATGCTTTCGGTGCAGTATTTGATAATCCAGAGCTTATAGCTGCATGTGTAGTTGGTGATGGTGAGGCTGAGACAGGCCCTCTTGCTACTTCATGGCAGTCAAATAAGTTCCTTAATCCTGTATCTGATGGTGCAGTTCTTCCTATCCTTCACCTTAACGGATTCAAGATTTCTAACCCTACTATTCTTTCTCGTCTTTCACATGAAGAGCTTGAAGCATTCTTCAAGGGTAATGGTTGGAAGCCTTACTTCGTAGAAGGTTCAGATCCTAAGGAAATGCACAAGAAGATGGCTGAGACTCTTGACATAGTTGTTGATGAGATCAAGGCTATCCAGAAGAATGCTAGAGAGAACAACGATCCAACAAGACCTGTATGGCCAATGATCGTTCTTCGTACACCAAAGGGATGGACAGGACCAAAGGTAGTAGACGGTAACAAGATCGAAGGTTCATTCCAGGCACACCAGGTACCTGTAATGATGGATAAGCCTGAGCATATGCAGATTCTCCAGGATTGGCTTGAGAGCTATCATGCAGAAGAGCTTTTCGATGAGAACGGTGCTCTTATCCCAGAACTTAAGGAGCTCGCTCCAAAGGGTGACAGAAGAATCGCTTCTAACCCACACGCAAATGGTGGTAAGCTTCTTCATGACCTTAGACTTCCTGATTTCCGTGACTATGCTGTTGATGTACCAGAACCTGGTACAGTTGAGAAGCAGGATATGATCGAGCTTGGTGGATACATCAGAGACGTATTCAAGCTTAACGATGATCAGAAGAACTTCCGTATATTTGGACCTGATGAGACAATGTCAAACCGTCTCAACAAGGTATTTGAAGTAACAAACCGTGATTGGAACAACCCAATCGAAGAGGGAACAGATCAGTTCCTTGCAGCAGATGGTCGTGTTATGGACTCAATGCTTTCAGAGCATATGTGCGAAGGATGGCTTGAAGGATATATCCTTACAGGTAGACATGGTTTCTTCGCTAGTTACGAAGCATTTATCCGTATTATAGATTCTATGGCTGCTCAGCATGCTAAGTGGCTTAAGGTATGTAACGGACTTCCTTGGAGAAGACCTATCTCATCACTTAACCTTCTTCTTACATCAAACGTATGGCAGCAGGATCACAACGGATTCACACATCAGGATCCAGGATTCTTAGATCATATCTCTAACAAGAAGGCAGACGTGGTTAGAATCTATCTTCCACCAGATGCTAACTGCTTACTCTCAACTATGGATCACTGTCTGAAGAGTAAGAACTATGTAAATGCAATCGTTGCAAGTAAGCACCCAAGACCACAGTGGCTCACTATGGAGCAGGCTGTTAAGCATTGTACACAGGGTATCGGTATCTGGGATTGGGCTTCATCAGATAATGGTGATGATCCAGACGTAGTACTTGCTTGTTGTGGTGATACACCTACACTTGAGGCACTTGCTGCTGTTGATATCATGCATAAGGAAATGCCAGATGTTAAGGTTCGTTTCGTAAACGTTGTTGACCTTATGAGACTTGAGCCAAAGGATAGACATCCACACGGACTTTCAGATGTAGATTATGATACAATCTTCACAAAGGATAAGCCAATCATCTTCGCATTCCACGGATATCCAACACTTATCCACGAGCTTACATATACAAGACATAACCACAACATCCATGTTCATGGTTATCATGAAGAAGGTACAATCACAACTCCATTCGATATGAGAGTTCAGAACAAGATTGACCGTTTCAACCTTGTAATCGCTATGATCAACAACATCCCATCACTTGGTAACAAGGGTGCATTCCTTGTTCAGAAGATGAAGGATAAGCTCGTTGAGCATAAGACATATATCCACGATGTAGGTATCGATATGCCAGAAGTTGCTGAGTGGAAGTGGTCAGGACTTAAATAAGTACCTAATAGGGAATCATATCCCATATAAAATATCCCAGAGAGCATCAGCTCTCCGGGATGTTTTTTTAATACTCTCCTACATCTGTAAAAACCACATCATCCGTTGGACCCGTTTCAGGTGTAAAGGCAACCTGTATTCTACCAGTATGATAATCAACTATAATCATCTGCGAAGTTCCCATATTTCTAACATTTTCTACCTTTGCTTCACCATTAACCTGTCCCTGAGATACTTTTTCCTGACAAAGTACAGTTTTAAGTTCACCAACCGTGAACTTGTCCTCTTCAGAAACCCATTCATTATATTTATTCCATCTTACTGCATTATGATTTGGAAAGAAACAATCTTGATTACCTTTAGAAACAAATGTATTTACTACACATAGGCTATCAGGATTATCCCATGTAACACCACTTAAAAGTGGCGTCTCATTATCACGAAGTATCGAGTAACCCTTCCCCTTATCTTGCAGCTGACTAACCGCATCCTCTGCACAGTAGCTAGAATCCTTATCAGTGATTATCAGATTGTGACTCCAGGTATAATTTGCACTGTTATCTACCATAAAGTCTCCGACTTCTTTTGCTGTATCATACTCTTCAAGTGCATAGCGAAGATCATATGTATAACATTTTCTATCTTTATATACATAAGTCTCATTTTGACTTCCAACATCGAGGATAGCAGCAAATACTCCATCATCATTTATAGCTGATACTATACTTTCAAAACCAAGAAAGGATATTCCCGTGTATGAATGTTCGCCCTTCTTTGCATGTATTATAGCATGCAGCTTACACATCTGATTGTCACTTCCTAGTCTCCAATCCAGAAGACGGCTCGTTATCCTGTCACCAGACTCTGTCTTACTCCCCCAAAGTGAAAGCGCTGAGCAGGCAGTTCCCCTGAGTGCTTCCGGAACAAAGCAAAATGTTACCGCTTCTTCATAGCTTATAGTTCCGTCCTGAGCATATCCATGAACACCACCGGAAAGAGTTTCAGCATACGCATTTAATTCCTTCCAATAATCACTCAACTTATCATCTTCTTCCACCACTTTTGCCAGAGTAGATATTCTCTCCCATACAGGATCATAATCATCAACAAGTGCAGGAAAACCTGCATATATATTCTCGTAGATATACGGTTCTATCGACTCATGAAAATCGGGATACACTTCCATTATCATTTCAGCATATGCTGTTCCAACCTCTTCAGGAGTATGGTTCTCATAATCCAGAGTAACATCATAGTAATGTTCCATTTTCTTTATAGTGCATGCCTTGTCCTTTGATGTATATGTTCCAAACTCCTTGTCTAGCGTACCCGCGTCCTCAAACTTTATTGGATTATCTACATAAGTATTCGACACTGCAGCAAGACTAGACTCAGAACTCTGTGGGAAGTTGAAATCATCATAAGTTGCCTTCTCACCACATCCAGTTGCAGTTGCTCCGAGTAAAACCGAAAGCGCTACTGCTGACATTCGTCTTATTAATTCTTTATTCTTCATATTTCATTTCCTCTTATCATATTTCTGTATTCTAAAGACAGTATAATACAGCAGTTTTTAAAAAGTCTTTAAAGCTACAAAAAAAGCTCTCCGGAGTATTATCCTCCAAAGAGCTTCTTCATTTCATATATTAATCTATACTGTACCGAGTTTACTCAGCTGTATCTTCCCATACATCTTCGTCTGGCTTATAGCCTTTCTTTTCTAAAGACTTCTCTATTATCTTTACAATGAAGCCACTGATGAAGCAGAGGATAAGAACAAGCCATCCTCCGATGATATTTGAAGCTAGAGAATAACCATCTGCTGCTCCATAGATACCACCTGACTTAAAGAGTGATACAAGATTCCAGATAAAGAATCCTGTAAGTGTAAGTGGTGCAAGGAACTTGATTGAGATTACAAACCACCAAGCTGGCATCTTAAATCCAACAGTGTTACGGTTTACTTCCTTAAGTACCTTATGTGGATCAAATAACCATCCTATAGTGATAGCCTCAAGGATACCAACAAGGATAAGGCTAAATGCATTACACCAATTATCTACGATATCTAGCCAAGCAAGACCTGCACCTGTGATAAACCAGAGTGAGATAATACTTGCTACTATACATAGAACAAGAGTTGTCTTCTTATGTGACAGCTTAAACTTATCTGATATTGCAGTAGATACACCTTCAATAATTGAGAAAGCACTATCTATAGCAAGTGTACACAGACAGAAGTAGAATACAAAGGCAAAGATTGCATTTGCAACACCGCTCTTTGTTAACAGTACGATAGACTGTGGATATACAATAAATGCTGTTCCTATACCTGAAGCAGTCATGTTATCTAACTGACCTGTACCGCTCATGGTTGTGAATAGAACTATACCTGACAGTACGCTAATAGCGAAGTCAGAAAATGCAATTATGATACAATCCGTTGCTACATTACTATCCTCACTCAGGAATGAACCATATGCTACCATGATAGCCATCATAATAGATAGAGAATAGAATACCTGTCCTATAGCATCAATCCAGATTTCAGCACTTGCAAGAGATGTGAAGTCAGGTACAAAGAACTTTGTAAGTCCAGCCATCGCACCTGGCATAAATATACCCTTAGCAGCAAGGATTACAAGACAAACGACTGGAAGAAATACTGTATATTTAACAACCTTTCCAACTGTACCTGTACCATTTCGGATACAAACATATATAAGTACCCACGCTATAACAAGACATCCCAGTACTGGTAATGAGATGGTTCCATAACCAGATGTTGTTCCTGTTGTCTTGATCATAGTTGCCCATATTCCAGAAGCAGCTTCTGAATCACCAGTTAATCCAGCAAACTTGTAACTAGCAAATGCCATCATGATAACCCATGCAAATACAACAGCATAGTATGTAGAAATAACAAAAGCATTTGATACAGCAAACCAACCTATAGGTTCTGTTGGCTTCTTTATAGCACGAAGCGTACCAGGTACACCTCTATGCATCTTACGACCTATAGATATCTCCATCATAAGAAATGGAATACCTATAACAAGCATTACCAGCAGATAAACCATAAGGAATGCTCCGCCACCATGCTTAGCAGCGAGTCCAGGAAATCGCCACGCATTTCCAAGTCCTACTGCAGATCCAATCGATGCTAGGATAAACTGGGAACGAGATCCCCAGGTACCACGTTTTTCATTACTCATAATACTCCCTCTCTTTCCGAGAATTATATAGAACTGACTATAGCTGTCAGCCCCAATGAGTAATAGTGTACCACAATCCTAGAATAAATCAATCCTTGAAAAGCTACCAATCGCGCTCCTGTAACCAGTTTCTAAGTTTCCTCTCTCGTACTGGCATATCATCATCTGACTCCATCTTTCCAAGGGTAAGTTCTCCCTGTATATTTCCATCTACAAGATAGATTACTCGTTCACTACAACTTGCCACCTTCTCACTGTGAGTTACCATCATTATAGATGTTCCAGCACGATTTGCTTCTACTAGTTCCTTTATAACTTCCATAGACGCCTTCTGATTAAGTGCACCTGTTGGTTCATCCGCAAATATCATCTTTGGACTATTGATAAGTGAACGGCATAGACATGCACGCTGCAGCTGTCCACCTGATACCTCAGTTATGAATCTATCGGCTGTATCTATAATTCCTAGTCTTCTCATAAGTGTCTCAGCATCTTTATTTACTTCTGTACGAGGCTTCAGCTTCGCCTGATACCCAGGAAGTATGATATTATCCATAATATTTAGCTTCTTCATCATATACATCTGTTGAAATACAAATCCCATCTTGTTAAGCCTAACCTTTGCCATAGCCTTTCTATCTAGAGATGAGATGTCCTCTCCATCGAAGGTAACCTTTCCAGAAGTCATATTATCCATACCACTTACTGTATATAAAAGTGTCGATTTTCCTGATCCACTAGGTCCCATTATAGATACGAATTCGCCTTCCTCCATGCTGAATGAAACATTTTGAAGTACATTGTTACTATATTCATCTATCACATAGGTCTTGCACAGATCCTTTACATCTAAAACCATACTACTCATTTCTAATCCTCCAAATCTCGAAATCTCTAATCTTCCTGATAACCGCTATCATGACTACCGCAATACTTATTGATATAAACACCGTCCACAGAACTGACATAAGCACTCCTCTGGTAAAGCTAAATCCAGTAAGTCCTAAAAATGCACCAAATAAAGCACCTAAGAGTTTTGCAAGCAGAGTCGGCGTAATAATCAGTGACAGTACCATACCAACTCCGAATATTATCATCATTCTGAAGAACTGCCACTTCTTTGTGCTCTTTTCATCCACACCTGTACTCATAAGAAGTGCAATTTCAGACTCTTCATCCTTCATGAATATGGTCTGATACATTACAACCAGGAATCCCAGTACTCCTGTAACTACAACCATCATAAGATTGCGCATAAATGTGAAGAGTACATCGTACATAGAGAGCATAGCCGCAATCATATCCTTATCTGTCATCATTTGACCTGGGAATAGTTTTTCAAGCTTCTCATATTCAGCCGCCTTCTCTGATTCAGGAACATCCAGCGTGAATCCTACAGCATTCCAACCTTCTGAAAAGGCATCATCAAACTCCTCAGACATTATGACATCTCTATCATTAAAAGCCGAAAGTCTGTCTACAAATCCAGTAACTACAAACTCCTCGCTCACTTCTTCGGTAGATAGACGATCCGGTGTATACTTATCATATATTATATTAACCTTATCACCTATATTTATATCGTGGCAGCTTGCTGTATAGTAATCTATTATGATTTCATTTTTAAGCTTTGGATACTGTCCACCCTCCCTTATTACAAGACCTTCTGGATCATATCCAAAACTGAGCTGAACTGGTTCAGTCTCTCCACCAATTTCCAAGCTAGCATTCTGTCTTTGCTGAGTTTCAAGCGTAGCCTTAATGCCCTCTTTTTTCATCAGTTCTGCAAATCCACGTTCCAACATATCAGGTCTCCCTGTTCCTGAAGATATCTCATCAAATGTTTTATCATCAAGATTTGGAACCGCTTCTAGTTTTTTCCAAGTATAGAACTTATACATGAAATCAGGACTAATAACAGAATCTCTAATTTGAATATTTATAAGCACCACGCTACTTCCAAGAGTAAATGCAATGAAAAGAAGTATATATCTTTTAAAGTTTCCAAATATATCTGATAACGCCAGGAACATCGGAAGCGACATCTTTCTTTTTCTGTTCAGACAGAATCTATCGCTATGCTTTATCCTTTCCTGTCTTGCCTCTCCATGCAGTACATCCATTACCGAGATTTTATTAATTCTTCTCATTGAATGCAGAATAAAGAGAATAACTAATCCTATAATCAAAACATTTGCGAGAAATGCAACAGTATAATCTACAGCTCCGATAGAGTAAGATATATTATAGTAAAAGTTTCCTACAAGCTTATCACCGATCATCACTCCACATACGGCACCGATTATTCCACCTACCACAGAAAAAGCTATATACTTAGCTGCAACGAGCCATCTAAAGGATACAGAGTCAGTTCCCAGAGCCTTCATGATTCCAAGTTCTCTCTCCTCCTTCTTTATTACTGATCTAATAGTAAAACTCAAGGTAAAAAGTATAATTAAGATCATAAAAATACATGTTATAAGAAGGAAAAATGATACGAGTCCAGAAACAAGAGCTGAATTACTAGTAATATGTCCATCTGGGAGGCACCCAGTAAAATAATCACCAAACTCATCATCCTTAGCTAACTTAGAATTAATCTTATTACGAGCCTGCTGATCAAAGATTTTCTCTGTAACAAAACCAGAACATCCCATTTTCTCAGGAGCTTCTTTACTGATTACCTCATAATCTGAATCCGATATTATAAATCTGATAATAGCGTCATGTATAGGATCTCTGGTTATATGAGATACACTAAACTCATACTGTTTCCCAGAAGGAGCTGTAATAGCTATCTTATCTCCTACCTTAACTCCATACTGCTTTGCAAATATATAAGGAACAGCCATCTCTCCATTTTCTACATAGAACGGAGTATTATCCTGGTCATAGACAAGATTCATTACTCTTGGCTGTTTCATAAGTAAATAATAATGATTTCCGTGCGCTTGATTAAGAGCATCATAATCTACACCTTCAAAGTAAATATTTGTGTAGTCAAACTCTATACCTTCTATATGCTCTATCACAGCATCCGGATAATCCTCTCTTATGATATCTTCTATTCGTTTTTTTTGTTCTTCACTTTTATCCACTACCTTTGTGTAACCTATAAATGCATCATATGAGTTACATCTTTCCTGAGACACCCTGACGCCTCTGATATTGGCTAATAAAAGAATTGCGCTAGATGCAACCAGTGCAGATACTATCACCATAAAAAGCAGTATGATAGCATTTAGGCCTTTACTGTCCTTTAAATCCTTTTTTATCATTCTGAAAAACATAAGTTCTTCTCCTAACCTATATATTGCTCCGAGCTTAAGTGTAGTATAATATATAAACTTTTAAAAAGTCTTTAAAAGCGAAAAAAAAAGAAAGAACGCTGATAAATCCGCGTTCTTTCTTTTTACACTATTTACACTATTTTTCAAAAGAGAATTATATCACTTGTTGAACTTGTATACACTTTATCATGTACTTTAAATATTGTGTTTAAGATATCGTAAAAAAACTATGAACAAATTGTAAATTAAAATTAATCATCTATACCATACTGTGATTTTAGTTCATCGCTTAGCTCGGTTCCGTCAGTAATCTCTCTAGCTTTCTCTAGTAACTCATCCACATTATATCTCTTGTAATAACCAAGCTTTGAAGTATGCTTCGTATCATAAGACTTAGTTACAAATATATCTAACTTCTTATTATAACCAAAGCAATCCTGAATACTAGCAGTCTCTACACCGCTCTTCATATCTATCATATCAGTTATAGTTTCCAACTGAAGGTACATTATTCCATTATTAGTATCATACTCAAAACGTACATCTCCAGAATATGAATTATAACAAGTAACTTTAGTTTTTTTCTTAAAGATTCCTGAATTAGAATACCAGTACAAGCTTCCATCACTATAAAAAACTACAAGCTCATCTGTATCAGGTGTAAATGACAAGCCAAGCGGAGCATTTCCAGGACACTCTATCTTAACCGCCTGTTCACCATCCTTATCTATCAGAACAATTCTTTTACCATCAGATACAGCAATATGCTCTCCATCACTGTTACCAGATACTACAGTGGTTCCATTCCATTGCTTAGGTAACTCTACCTTTTTTGCTGATCCATCTTTTATATCAACGATATATTCATTTTCACCAAGATAGTAAACTGAATTCGCATTATAAAAGTATAATGGGTCACCATATGGAATTCCCGCATCTGCTGGTAACTTTATTGTACTTAATTTCTTTAATGAGAAATCATAAAGGCCAAGAATATAATTAAAATCCTCATCATTATAGACAAATGCATATTTGTTTGATTCGTTTATCTTCTTACTATATGTGGTTACATATTTATCACTTAATATTTCTCTTTCTATCTCGCCGCTATCTATATCTACCGAAATTGCCTCAAGCGACGAGTTTTTCTCATAGTTTAAGTACACATTCTTCTCATCAATTCCTAGCAAATGATAACTATATGAAGATTCTTCACTAAGCTTTATCTGCTGAACCTTATCGCCTTCTCCAAGTCGTATTATAGTGAGTGTAGGCACAGCATCTTCCTCAGTAATAACAGCAAGAACGTTATCATTCATATAGTGATCAATCACTAAACTGGAGATGGATACATCCTCTGAGAAAGCTTTCCACTCATCATCATATACTCCAACCCCATAATATATTACTTCATTTCCAATGTTCTGTCTGACATATACACCACTATTAACTTCAACCTGTATCAGTTCATCTGCAAAGTATTTTACACTATATGCAGTTCTGTCACTAATACTTGTAGCAGGATATGTATAAGTTCCATCATTTGTAATATATATCGGACTTCCATCACCGTCTCTATCACTTACATCAATGATTGAACTGTTAACATTATGAACATACTTCTCTTCACCTGTCTTTACATTATAGGTTGCCGCTACATTTCCGGCATAATAAATCACTGATTCAGCCTCTTCTAGTAGGAAGAAACCACTATTCACATTTACACCAGTACATACAAAATCAGCCTTCCACTTCTCAGAAAAGTCCTTTGCATTTACACAGTAAATAGTATTATGATCCTCAGATAAAATATCAATATAACCAATAGACGAACTATTACTACCATCAACCTTAACCGATGAAGTCAAAAAAGTATCATTATCAATCCACTCTATATCTTTTATATATTGATCTGTTCCCTCTGAAAAATCAACTTTATCTGTGTCGAGATCTATCATACCGTAATAAGTATCCATGAGATCGTTGTTGCCTCTAAATGCAATCTTCTTTCCATCTGGAGAAAGCTTACATTCAATGATACTCTTATCTCCAAGTTGCTTTAAAGATATTTCTCTTTTAATCTTACCAGTTTCAGATTCTACTTCAATAAATGAATAACTATCCGTGGCTATATAAAAACCACCTTCATATACCATGATATTATCCTGTGATAAAAAACTATAATCCTTAAGAGAGTTCTCCCACTTCTTATCCCCAGATGAAGTATCATAACAAACCATCTTGTCATCGGACCAAAACACAAGTGACTTATCCGACAGATACTTCATCCCTTTTATACGATCTCCTAACTTATCAAGATACAGTACCTGTTCATGACTACTTGTATTCCATACAGCTACTATGTTTTCCGAATCATATATAGCAATAGTAGAAGAATCTGGTGACACCTTAAAATCCATTATTGAATTAGGCATAATATAGTTCCAGCTAGCATGTATATTTATTCCGTTATAAGACTCATACGCCAAAGTACCTTCAGTAAGAGCTCTGATAGCTTCCGCGGTAACAGGTCTTTTGTCATCTTCATCCTTTGGAAGAGCCTCAAGAACAAGTTGCAATGCTGTTATTCGCTGCTCATTCTCAAGTAGTTCTTCAGCCTCATTTGCAAGATACTTTGATTGATTGCGAAGAGACTCCAAGTAATTCTTCTGTATAGTCCTATAGCTATATAATGTATACATGGTAAAAGCGAGAAGAAATGAAAATGAGGCTGCACAACCTATCATTACCCTTCTCATCATATACTGCCTACGGCGATTCATCAGCTCATCATAAGAGCAACCAATAAGACCACTTGCCAGACGAGGCAGCTCTGTCTTCTCAGCTTTTTTTATAGACATTCGGTAATCACAAGAAAGAGGTTCTATTGGCATCCTGACAATCTGCTGATTACCCAGATTATCTGTCACAACGCGGTCTTCATACTGAAGTTCCTGTGGAATAACATCCATAGGATCTCCATTTACGAGCACAGTAAAAATCTGCTTCTTAGTATGATTCCTTAGAAAAAACTCTATCTCTCTCGGTACCCACGCCGAATCCTTGGTATTGGTTGAACATATAACTATAAGATAATCAGAATGTGCAAGAGCATTCGCTATAGTATCGGTCAAATCACTGGTTATCGGAAGTTCATCCTTATCTCGGAAGATTCGATCAATACGACGTATACCAGTATCCTTCTTAATCTTTGCTGGAATATGAAAATGCTCAAGTCCTCTTTGTACCGCTTCTGCTACTTTAATATCTTCTGGTGAATGTCTATAAGAGATAAATGCATTATAGTGATCTATCATCTTAAGCCTCTACCTCCTTATATAACTGGTCAAAAAGTCTTCCATTTATTATATATGTATCATACGGATCATCTTCCCTGACTGCGATATAATCTCCAGGTAAACCTGAATAATATTTATCCTCATCCCAGGTTGTAAAAAGCTTAATATATGTATCAAGAGGCTTAGCATATATTCTGGTTCTACCAGTACCTATTATAGACTTAGCATATTCAAGAACATTTTTACTTTCTCCTGTAATACTATTCTTAATGCTAGGTGCATACTCAAATGAACTTGTATAAGGAATATCCACTGCTTTATAACTGTTATCAAGCTTTTCCTTCATTATCGGATATATCTCGCCCTCAATTCCTATGATAAGATATTTATCATCGTCTATTCTAATATTTACATCTCCCTCCATAGTCCTGATCTCGACCATAGTATTCACAGGGAAAATATCTGTAAGCTTCACGTATCCTACAAGCTGTGGCTGTTTTTCATACATCTTCATGGATGACGTATCCATTTTTGTTTCCTTGGCATATATAATCTCAAATGTATTAAAGTACCTATCTATTCTTTGCTGGATTTCTTTAAATACAGTTTCTTCCAGAGTACAATCTTCATAACCCGAAAGCTTAGTCAATAACTCAGGCCTTATAATGCCTCCGGCCTTAGTAATATGACCACCGCCTCCGCCTATTCCATCAGCAACAAAGTGAGCAAGCTCATTTGCATGAACTTCCTTAACGCAGCTTCTTATAGAAAATCTCACTTCCTCAGGGCATACAAAGTACGATAGACACACATTTACATCTGTGGTCTCCATAGAAAAATCACTAATTACAGCCAGAATTATAGGATCACACTGATCTGCCTTTATCATAAGATATTTATGATTGCCGAAATAATTATAATCAAGAATAGCTTTTCCAGTAAGCTTCAACTCATCAAGAGATATATTTGAAGTAGTCATTTCTAATATAGTACTTCTAATAAAGGATAGTGAATCTCTCATATCTCTATCAAGTGGATGAGCTATCTCTGACATCTTGTTGGTATCAGTATAGAGTCCATAATATAACGCCGTAGAAAGAAGAGGATTATCATCGACACTCACCCTCTCAGCCCTCATCATATCCCATATAACTGTGGCACAGCTTCCTATATTACTTCTAACCTCTGATAATTCAGGAAGCTCTACTGTAACCTGATGATGATCAATAACGGCTATATTTTTAGCTTCGGTCTTAGTTACATTTGACTGACCATACTGACAATCAACTGTTATAAGAAGCTCCGGTACTTCGTCAAACTCCGGTTCGTAACTTACGGGAATCTCAAGTTTCTTAATCATTATAAGTAGATTGCTCTTATCAATCTCCTTAACTCCTCTATATATAAAACGAGGATTTTTACCCATATTCTGTAAATACCAGTAAAGTGCATATCCAGATGATAGAGCATCTGCATCCGGATTATCATGACACTGTATTACGATATCATTATATTCTAACAGTTCATAAAGCTTCATATTTCGTACCTCGCATACAATATTCTTATACAAACTATGTTACATATTACACAATTCCTGTTGCATACCTGATGTAAGAGATTTTACCACGAATATATGAATAACACAAAAAAGAGACCGAATTATGATTCAGTCTCTCTGTTCTTCTTTGAAGCTTCTTTTGCCTAATTTTTGTTATATTAGTTCTAGTTCATTGATTAATGTATTAATGTTATCTTCGTTATACTCTATCTGTTCAGACCATCTTCTTACAGCTTCTATATCATCATGGAATAATCTGGCATAAAGAATAATAAATATAATACTATAAATCGCATAGTCAATAATCTTCTCTGTTCCATATTGTTCAATAAGCTCGAGCTGCCTAAAAAGAATATATTGATATGTTATCTCATATTTCTCTATATCTATATCTTTACTATCAAAACCTTCCAGAAGCTTTTTATAATCACTCTTTATCAGTAAAACTTCATTTTTCCATTTGTCATCTATTGGTACTGTATTAGAAAAAATATCTAACACATTCTCTATCTTACCTTCTTCAAGATAATCCGGTATCATCTTTGATAAATCTAAACTATCATGCGATATATTAATATCTAACAGTTTTAGTAATTCATATATATCTATCTTTTTTTGACTGTCACAGATTATAAAGTCCAGACTTTTCTTCTCAAATATAAGTTCCGTAACCTTCTCGCAGCTAAGACCCACTCCAGCCAGACTATAATCATTTATATCTTCAAAAAATCTAGGATGTAGCCTACATATATCACATAAACCATCTTCACCAAGCTCTTCTATGAGTTTGCAAAGACCATTATCTTTAAGAAATGGGCACCTATCATCATCCGTCAGTTTGAAATGTGTATCTTCTTCCTCTTGAATATTCTGCAGGATTTCATTTCCAAGTTCTGTATCCAGATCTTTGTAATATTCCAGAGTATCTTCATCTATATCGATTTCCCAACCTTTACAGCAGCTATGCTTACATTTATCCGCCTTACACCTGAACTCATTATATATTTCTGCATCTAAATTTATCATAGTTATATATCCTTATTATATTTATCTAACGCTTTCTGCATTTTTGAATTTTCCAAATGTTCCCTCAGCTTTGTAATGCCCACACTAACCAGCATGCTCACTGCATAGGATATAACAAATCCCATCCATGCAGTAATATCATTGGTTGGAAACCAATCAAATATAGTTATCATTATAACCATAACTATAAAAACAGTCACAAAAAGAAGTACATTTCTTAAAACAATCGAGAGATTCTTTATTAAAATATCTGTGACAAAAACAACCTGTGCTCCCGTAATCATCACGGCAAGCAGTAAAAGCTCTTCAAGTATAGGTAGTGATATACCTTCTTTTCCTAGAGCAAAGAGCGGTGAATATTCCGCAGCCGACTCACCTATAAAAAGACTGAATAATATGAAAATGAGTACTATTACTCCATAGGTTGCAAATGTCTGACTTATATAATTAAAAATAGTTTTCTTTTCTTCCATCATTTCAGCCCCAACTTTCTACGGAGTTCATCCGAATACATTCGAGAAACAATAATCTGTTCTCCATTTTTAAGTGTTACTCTTATCTTCCTGTTGATGTCTGTCTTAAGACTCTTGATCATCCTTATATTAACTATACTTTGCTTACTTACCCTGAGAAAATCATGTTCCAGCAGTTGCTGCTCTATCTCATAGAGTTTTAAGTCAGATTCGAAAGTTTCTTCAGCTGTATAGATAAATGTTTTTCTTTCCACCGCTTCTATATACAGAATCTTTCCAATATCCAGCAGGACGGTCTCATCGTCCTTATGAACTCCTATCTGCATATTGACCATTCTGAGCATAGCAATAAGCCGCTCGACATCACTGTCGAGCCGCTTAGCATGGATACTTACTTTAGTATCAGAATATTTATCATCAATGTCGATTTCTATCTTCATTTATTCCAACCCTTTTTTCTTAAAAAGCCCAAGGAAAAGTAGCACCATCAGTACAGCATTAACAGCAAGAATAACGCCTGTACTAGTCTTCATTCCATCAAATGTCATCTCATCCAAAAGTCTCTTTAATTGTTCGGTATAGAAGAACTTTGCTATCTTCTTTATATTATCATTAAACATCGAAAGCATTGGTAAAAATGCAAATACCACCATAACCGGCATCACTGCAGAAGTTGCTGCCATCTGATTTTTTGCATACAGACCGATACACGCACCTGTAAGTGCAGATATAGCAAAACCTATAGCCATAACAAGCATATAGAAAGGAATATCACTACTATCTAATCCAGTAGCAATTACTCCTGCTCCCATCATACAGATAGTCCACACGTAGATGCATACTCCCAGGAGGTACTGAACAGGTTTTACATTTGCCATAATTAGAACCCTAAGAGTATTATGCTCCTTTTCTTCAGCAATAATCGAAGCTACCGATGTAAGTGGCGCCATTCCAATATACATTACTGAGAATAGATTTGTAAAGAAATGCTCCGGCATATCATTTATTTTTATTGCATGTTCAAAGATTACCGTAAGCATCGGGAACATGATAAACTGTATCAGAACAGTCTTATTCTTAAAGGTATCTATCAGCTGTTTCTTTATAATGATTAGAATATTGTTAATCTTAGAATTATTCATTTTAGTATTCCTCCTCAAGTTTTCTTCCTGTCAGTTCCAAAAATACAGTCTCAAGTGTTGGTTCTGATGAATGTATTGTCTCCAGTATTCCATCCGACAGAAGGCATTCTATCTTGCTGGCCGCTTCTCTATTATGATCAAGTTCCATATCTTCACCCGAAGTTAAATGTATCTTTATCTTTTTCTGATGGTTATATTTTCTACATACCTCCTCAGGATTTCCCTTTTCAACTATGACACCTTCATTTAGAAGCGCTACATTATCACATAGTTTATATGCTTCTTCCATATTGTGAGTCGTGAGAAATATAGTACAGCCATCCTTCTTTTTCTCTAGAATAAGCTTATGAATCTGATTCATCGTCTGTGGATCAAGGCCACTGGTTGGTTCATCTAAGAAAATAAGTTTTGGTGAATGCATAAATACTCTGGCAAGACTAAGTCTGGCTCTCATTCCCTTCGAAAGCTTCGAAGCTGGTGTCTTTGCATCACTTTCCAGTCCAACTCTTGTTAAGACTTCCTTTATCTTAGAATGGGAAACACCATAGATATCAGCAAAAATCATGAGATTGTCATAACATGAAAGTCTCTCATATACTCCAAACTGATCCATCATTATGCCAATATTCTTCTTGTCTAATCCTGTCAGAGAATCAACTGACTTATTCATAACATTTATAGTTCCAGCATCAAACTCCAGCTGACCTGTCAGTATCTTAATCAGTGTCGTCTTACCTGCACCTGATGGTCCGAGTAGTCCAAATATCTCTCCATCCCCTATCTCAAAATCAATTCCTGATAATACCTTCTTACCAGAAAAACTCTTCTGAACATTCTTACAATAAATCATGCCCGATCTCCTTTCGTATCTTGTAAGCACAAGGTACTAAAAAGATCGGGCATATTCAATAGCTCCATACATATGTTGCCATATTGCGAACATAAGATGCCATATATATTATTTTTCAAAACTAGGCTTCCACACCGCGCTTATTTTGTCTTCTCATCAATAATAGCATCATAATCAGTACAAAAGGGAAAACACTTGCAGATAACATACCCACCTGCAAGTTATCATTTGCCGACTGAGTAACTATACCGACTGCAGCTGGTCCTACAGAACCGCCTATATCTCCTGCCATTGCCAGTAGTGCAAACATAGCTGTACCACCAACCGGAAGTCTTTTTGACATTATACTGATTGTCCCAGGCCACATGATACCTACAGAAAAACCGCACATAATACAGCCTACTAGACTCAGAAGCGGATTATGAGATACTGATGCCAGTATATAACATATCAGACATAATGCCCCTGATCCCATCATGTATTTTGTCAAATCAATCCGGTTTCCATATTTTCCATAGATTACCCTGCTGACTCCCTGCATTACAGCGAACATACAAGGTCCAGCCAGGTCACCCATTCTTTTTTCAATTCCAAGTGCAGATTCGGTAAATGCTGATGCCCACTGAGACATAGATATTTCGGAGGCTCCTGCACATATCATAAGTATAATCCCAGTCCAGAAAAGTGGGGATTTAAGAAGTTCACCAACAGACATCCCCTGTCCATCCTCCACAAGATATTCAATTGGACATGTCATAAAGTTATAGATATTATAAAGAGGTAATACCGCCCATATGCATGCCATCCATTTCCAATTTGAAATACCAAAAATATTGAAAAATAGAGTAGATAAAAGAATAACTGCTACAGTTCCCCAACAATAGAAAGAGTGAAGAAGGCTCATAACCGATTCCTTTTTCTCAAAAGGGCACGCCTCAACTATAGGACTTACCAGTACTTCTATCAGACCACTGCCTATTGCATATATAATAACACTGATGATTATTCCAGCAAACGGACTTGGAAGCAGATCTGGTAAAAAAGCAAGTCCTATTAGTCCTACCGCTGACGCAGCTTCAGATACCACTACTGCCCTACGATATCCGATACGTTCTACATATTTTGCACACAGGATATCTACAATCAGCTGTGTGAAAAAAAAGGTAGTGGATATAAGAGCAATCTGACCAAGCGGTATGCCATATTCCGTATGAAATTTTAGAAATAATAAAGGCGTAAAATTGGCGACTATAGCTTGTGTTATGAAACCAAAATAGCAAGCCCTTAGTGTTTTTTTATAATTCTTTTCCATAATTACCTATAGCTTCTTCCCAGTCATTTTCTTTAAATCCAGTAAGAACCTTATCCTTTGTTATAAGTAATGGTCTCTTCACAATCATGCCATCTGAAGCAAGTAACTTAAACTGTTCGTCCTCACTCATATCTGGTAATTTCTTTGAAAGTTCCAGCTCTCTATAAAGCATTCCACTGGTATTAAAAAATCTCTTTAATGGAAGCCCACTCTTCTTATGCAGAGCTCTGAGAGTCTTTTCATCAGGATGCTTCTCCTTGATATCTATCAGCTGATACTCTACTCCCTTTTCATCCAGCCATTTTAAAGCCTTCTTACATGTTGAACATTTTGAATAACAATACACTTTAATCATATTGCAATAGTCCCCTTTCTACATTTGATATTTTTATTACTTGTTAGTTTCTAAACCTATATATTTATAAATCTTTTCAATAAATGGAGTCTTGTGCTCGATATATTTATCAATATCCCAAGGATACATCCTGGCACCTTCCTCTTTGATCCTGCTGTATTCAGCCACAGCATCTGGATTTTCACGAAGATAATCCCGAAATGCAATATGTCTTTTCAATTCTGCTGAATCCTCAGCACAAACATAAAGATGGTGTTTCTTTAGATGCTCTTTTCCGCTATATTTAAATGCTTCACGCCCCGGAACACCCAGATCACCTTCATGGATATACCCGATTTTTTGAAGGGCTGATATTACGCTCGGTAAACTTGTTCTATCCTGAATCACTACATCGATATCTATAATCGGTTTTGCTGAAAGTCCCTCCACAGATGTACTTCCTACATGTTCAATTCCAAGAACAAGACCATTAAGAACTACATTAAGTTCGTCTCTTATATCGACAAAATCCTTCTTCCAATTTTCATCATAAGTTTGTACAACGACATGTTTTTTCATAAGTTTTTTCCTCATTTTTAGTCCATAATATTTATGCCCTAGTATCCATTTTTTAATTTCAATGCTTTTCCTTATAATTTACTACTTTACTATAACATAATTATTTTTTCCTTTATAGTTTTATCTTTCAAAGAAAAAGTCCTGTAAACATTTCATTTACAGGACTTAACTATTCTATAATTCAATAATAATTCTCTCTATCTTTTTATTGAGTAAAATCTGTATAACTGCTCTTCACTATCGTCTATATCTTTATACATACGCTTCTCTTCTAATACAAATCCGGCCTTTTCCGCAGTCTTCCAGGATGGAACATTTGCATCTCGTATATTTGCACGGATTTCATTTTCCTCATAATGATCAAAATAATAATCAAGATATGCTTTAACCGCCTCTGACACATAGCCCTTTTGTCTTAACTCAGTACCAACGAAGTAAACGATTCCTACTTTATCCAAATCTTCATAATAGGAAGTACCAACACTTCCAATTACTCTTCCATCTTCTTTTAAACAAATAACATCAGCTATATAATCAGCTCTTGGATCATCTTTTTCTGAAAGCCTGATAGCTTCGTCTATCCAACCGGCTATCCACTCTGAACACTTTTCATCGAAGCCTATATCGTGCAGGCTTCCATCCTTCGCCATCTCAGCAAATACCATTTCATCCCCGAGTTCAATTGACCGTATGATGAGTCTCTCAGTTTCTATTCTCATGGCAATTCATTCTCCCAATACTTCTCCCAAATACCGAACTCTTTACAGGTAGATCACCCATACATTTAGCGATGAATGTATAGTCTTGTCATCTCAGGCTCATCATCCCCCTGCGCCATACAGAAGAATTCCCAGCCATATCTCTCATAAAAGCCAGTATGATCAGTTACAAGATATACTGGAGATATTCCTTTGGACTTTAAATCATCTACTACCATATTCAGTAGATTTCCTGCAATGCCGCGGCAGCGATAATCTTCTTCCGTATATACTGCGCAAACATTAGGACTTAGATCTTTCCTGTCATGAAAATCATTTTCGATAACTCCCAGACCACCTACAATCATATCACCGTCCATAGCAATATACCATCCATATTCGGTTTCAGAGCTAAGATATGCTTCCATACACTCGAGATACGCTTCCTTCGGCACCCCCCACTTACTGCTGAACCATTCAGCAGCCTTTTCTTTTAATTCTGATTTTTCTCTTAATGTATAATATGATGTGGGTGTCAAAAGTATCTGATTAACACCCAAATGTACTTTGACAACTGAATATAGTTATGGATGATAATGCTCTTATTTGGTATAATAAAGTCAATAAAATCAATGGTTTGC
>Ga0129310_1000661_pt1 | contig 38057 bp, 38 predicted proteins | sample Go1ome_2_FD_94433 | JGI IMG/M metagenome (GOLD analysis project Ga0129310, IMG submission 94433) | Western lowland gorrila individual fecal microbial communities from Wisconsin, USA - Go1022A metagenome | ecosystem: Host-associated > Mammals > Digestive system > Large intestine > Fecal | place... | reverse complement strand
CTATAAGGCAAATCCAGTGTAACACACAAAAATATCCAATCCATAATTATATTCAGTTGTCAAAGATCAATATTTATATCAAAGTGCGGTTAAAATCACCGACTTTTGACACCCACATCATATTATTTGGTATAAAACAAATTGCGTAATCGGTTTGAGGTGAAAAATTATGAAACGCTTAATAACACAGTTTTTGAAGTTTGGAATCGTGGGCGTTATCAGCTTTGTGGTCGATTTTAGCTTGTATACGGCATGTAACTTTTTGGGGTGTCCATACCTTATATCTGGGCTGATAGGATTCGTTGTGTCCGTAATAGTTAACTATATACTATCCATGAAGTTCGTTTTTGAAAGACGCGACGATATGTCCAGAAAAAAAGAATTCATAATATATGTAGTTCTTAGCACTATAGGTCTTGGTCTAAATGAGTTACTTCTCTATATTTGTGTAGATGTTGTCTATGTTAATTCAGCATTTTTGATGGGACTTTATGGAGAAAGATTGGCGGAAATTATTGCAAAAGTCTTTGCTACTGGAGTTGTAATGATTTATAATTTTGTAAGTAGAAAGCTGATACTTGAGAAGAAAAGTTAAAGCTTGAATATTGAATTAGGGGGTATATGTTATGGACAGTAAAGCAATGTATAAATTGTCATATGGTCTCTTTGTCTTAACGACGAAGGTTGGGGATAAGGATAATGGATGTATAACCAATACGGCTATTCAGGTTACAACAGATCCTAATAGAATAGTTTTTGCGGTAAATAAAGCAAATTATACGCATGAAATGTTGATGGAATCAAAGGCTTTCAATATTTCCATACTTAGCGAGGATGCATCCTTCGATACCTTTAAGAGATTTGGTTTCCAGTCCGGAAAGGATGTTGATAAGTTTGCAGACTATGGCGAGCCAGGTGTTAAGGGGAAGTTCGATAGGGCTGTAAATGGTATCACATACATCAAGGAGGGAACAAATGCATTTATCTCTGGAACGGTATTCCATACTATCGATTTGGGGTCCCACACATTATTCCTATGTGATGTAACAGATATGGAAGTTTTAAGCGATGCTAGTTCGGCAACGTATGAGTATTATCAGAAGAATATTAAGCCGAAGCCAGAGGCTGTTGGAACTACCTCGACTGGTAAGACTGTGTGGAGATGTAAGGTATGTGGCTACATATTTGAAGGAGAGGAGCTTCCAGAGGACTTCATATGTCCTTGGTGTAAACATCCTGCATCAGACTTCGAAAAAGTTGTTCAGTAGAATGGTTGATTATGATAAGTAGCAGAAGTATGGGCTATATGGTTGATTATAGAGGTGGAGTCACCCGTTTTAGCTATATTATGCTATCAGCAGAATGAAAAAATGTCTGATTTCGGTTATATGAAAAGATTTAGAAGAGCGGTCACCCGTTGGAGAGAGGATAAGGGGTGACTGCTCATTTTTTTTATGCCTATAAGCCGAAATGCCTGTGTTATCTGCGCTAAAATTGCTGTGAAACTGGCTTAAAATTGTGAAAACGGGTGACTCCATTTCGAAATGATTCGATATAGCCGAAGACATAGATATAGGTGGAAATGTAGCTAGAGAAATAGTTTGTGGTATAGTCGCACCGCTACAAGAATTACCGGTGGTGATGTCGCCGAAATTGTGCTAAAATGATACTGTTGTAAATCATTTAATATGATGTAGTACTGATGAAGCGAATTATATAATACTGATGAAGTGAATTATATACTGTTATGAATTATACATTCGAGAAGGAGATGGTTACATGAAGAAGATAGTAGTTGGCGATTACGAACTTCAGACTGAGGGACTTATCATGGGCGCTGTTGTTGCAACGGGCGTTGGTCTTATCGGCCTTAGCATAAAGAATCTTCTGGATGCGCGAAAGCTGAAGTATGCTAGCGAGCAGCCAATCGAAGACGACCTCGAGTTCGAGGAGTACAAGGAAGAGAAGATTCGCAAGATTAAGAAGAAGAGAGATGCGAAGCTTCGTCGTGGAATCATCGGAGTTTCTATCGGCGCTTTCGCGACAGCAGTGGGAGTAGCTGCATTTACGCCACTTAGAAAGTATGTCGTAAATGATGACTTCACCCTCCGCGATGACAGAGCTGAGCAGCTCGGTGGCGTAGTTAGTAGCGTTCGTGAACTAGGTGATAGTATTCAGGACGGCATACAGAACCGCGTGCAGACTGTTAGAAGTATAGACTTGGGCGAAATCAGGAGTAATATTCCTAGTGTAAATGAAATCAAAAGCAGTATTCCATGCCCTAAGTGCTTCAAATGTGCAAAATGCGTGAAGGCTCCTGATATCAGCGACCTGAAGGCGAACATCGAGAATATAAAGGCACTCATCGCAAAGGTTCAAAGAATTAAGGCTGTGAGCGAGAAGCTTGAGTCAAAGCTTAGCGAGATACTTGCAAAACTCAGCTAAAGATAAACAATCATAAACAAAACAAAGATATAAATGAGTCACTTAGCACGTCCGACGTAACTGGTGACTCATTTTTGAGTCAGCAGTTACGTCGAACGTGAGGGTGACTCATTTTGCCGACAAAATGTCGACTTTAAGTCTGAATATATATCAGGGGGGACGGGGAATGCTTACCAAGAACATTCGTCAGATTATCCGGAAGGAAGGCTTCAAGAATCTGAAGCGAAGGTATTATCTGAATATTCTAGTTACATTTATCTTTTCGGTCATCATCAGTGGTGGTTACCAGTTCGCGACCAGGACGGGCGACAATCTAAATGATACTGCCATTTCTACGACCGCCAGCATCGTCGAGGCGGGCAGCGGCAACGGGCTCATGGGTAAGGATTCGAACCAGTCGAACTTCGAAATCGTGAGGCAGTTCATTTTCAACATATTCGAGATTCAGGAGATTTCTGATCCGGACGACATTCCGACGACCTCAGAGAAGTATTACGGCGGCGTTGCGTCAGTCTTCGTAAATGAAATCTCGGGCAGTCAGTCCTTCGTCTTCGGAATCCTAAATGGCGTCAACCAGCTTGTGTTCGGTGGCAAGATCGCGAGCTCCATCACCATTTTTATATTCGCACTAATTTCAATATTCATTTTCCTTTTTTTGAAAAATGTAATCGTCGTCGGCAAGAACAGGTATTTCCTCGAGCAGCGCCGCTATCATGGCACTGGCGCCAGCGAACTGCTCTTTCCGTACAAGAATAAACGCCTGAAGAACATCGCGTTTGTCATGTTCTTTAAGTACATCTACCAGGTGCTGTGGAACCTCACCATCGTGGGCGGCTTCATCAAACGCTACGAGTACATCCTGATCCCGTACCTCATCGCCGAGAACCCAGAGATCACAAAGAAGGAGGCCTTCGAGCTCTCCAAGACTCTGATGAAGGGCGAGAAATGGAAATGTTTCGTGCTGGAGGTTTCGCTTTTTCCGTGGTACATCCTGTCGTATTTTACATTTAACCTGTCATCGCTGTTCTTCTCCGATGCCTACATCGAGTGCGTCCGCGCCGAGCTCTACATGCAGATCCGCACAGCCAAGAAGGAGTCGCTCCGCCTTGGGCTAAGGAAGCTGTTAAATGATGACTTACTCGCCATCGATCATGTCGAGGAGAGCGAGCATCCGTCGGGCGTCGAGGTGATGGACATCCCGAAGGTTTCGATTCACGATCTTCGATACAACTACAATCGGAGTTATCCATTTATCTCCCTCGTGCAGCTCTTCTTTACGTATTCATTTGTGGGCTGGATTTGGGAAGTGTTCTACTACGTTGCGACCATCGGTAAGCTCGTAAATCGCGGAACTATGCACGGCCCGTGGCTTCCAATCTACGGCGTGGGTGGAATCCTGATCATCCTGCTGCTGAAGCCACTTCGCAAGAAGCCGGGACTTCTCTTCGCTGGAGCGGTGGCGGTCTGCGGTATCGTCGAGTACACCACGGCGTGGGCGCTGGAGACCTTCCTTCACAAGAAATGGTGGGATTACACGGGCTTCTTCCTAAATATCCACGGCCGCGTCTGCTTCGAGGGACTGCTGGTCTTCGGAATGGCGGGGCTCGCCTTCACCTACGTCTTCTCGCCAATGCTGGACGACATCTATAAGAAAGTCGACATCAAATATCGCCGCGTGGCCTGCATCATTCTGCTGATCCTCTTCGCGGCCGACCTCGTGTGGTCAATCCTCTCGCCAAATGTCGGCGTCGGAGTAACCATGTGAGTGATAAATCAACTTCCGAACTGTGTCTATCACACGTAGTTTTCATTACTAGCTTTTCTTTTTATTATAGGTTGTGTTAGAATATCAAACGGCACTATTATTTAAATTATTTTATCTAAAATATTTGAATGAGTCACTTTTTACGTCGGACGTGCAAGGTGACTCATTTCTGGAAATGAAGATTAAAAGGAGTACATTTATGAAAAATAAAGCTTACCCATTTTACGCACCACCTCAGATGTCGGATCTGAAGGAGATGGTCAATCGTCTCGCAGTGGAGAAAGCGGATGATACTGCATTTGTCTACCCATGCGAGAGTGGTGAAATGAGAAAGACATACTACGATTTCAAAGAGGATATATATGCTTTCGGCGCGTGGATGTACAGCAAGAAGATCATTGATAAGCATGTTGCCATAGTGGGTGAAAATTCTTATGAGTGGTTAGTTGTGTTCCTTGCTGCCATTTGTGGTGGAAATACGGCGCTAGCGATTGATAAGAGTCTTCCGGATGAGGAAATTGTGAACCTCTCGAAAATCGGAGAGGCTGACATGGCATTTGCAACTGACACATATTTCGATAAGGTTAACAAGAAGGTCGGCAAGAAGGCTTACAATCTGAAGGATCTCGATGAGATTCTTACTGAGGGCCGCAAGCTCATGCGCGAGGGCAAGAGCAAGGCTTTCGAGGATTACGAGATTGATGTTGACAAGACAGCTGCGATTCTTTTCACTTCTGGTACTTCAGGTATCAGCAAGGGTGTTCAGTTGACTAACAGAAATATGGCATTCGAGATCGTTCACACAAGTATGCTGTACGAGCCAAAGGGCGGTGTCCTCGCGGTTCTTCCCTTCCACCATGCGCTCGGTCTCGTGGTTGGTATCCTGATGGTTGTTAACTACGGCCAGCCTATCTACATCAACAAGAGCCTTAAGTATGTTAAGAAAAATATGGAGGAGTTTGGTCCTCAGACTATGTTCCTGGTTCCTATGTTTGTCGAGTTCTTCCACAAGCAGATTTGGGCCGAGGTTAAGAAGAAGGGCAAGACTCAGGCGTTTAAGGGCTTAATGAAATCTACCGATTTACTTCTGAAGGCGGGCGTGGATGTTCGTAAGAAGACTTACGGTTCTATCCAGAAAGTCTTCGGTGGAAATCTTGAGTATATCATTTGCGGTGGCGCAGCACTTGATCCTATGTATGTTAAGGAGTTCCGTACTTGGGGTATCGAAATCCTCAACGGATACGGCGCGACAGAGTGTTCACCATGTACAACAGTTAATAGACCATTTTTCAAGAAGGATGGCAGCGTTGGCCACCTTGTTCCAGGTCTTGAGGTTAAGACTACCGAGGAAGGCGAGCTTTGCTTCAAGGGCGACCTCGTAATGAAGGGTTACTACAAGAATCCTGAGGCAACTGCAGAAGCTCTCGAGGATGGCTGGTATCACACAGGTGACCTTGGCTACGTGGACGAAGATAACTTTGTCTACCTCACAGGACGTAAGAAGAATCTAATCATCCTCAGCAATGGCGAGAATATCTCCCCTGAGGAACTCGAGCTTGATATCGCACGTGACGATGCCGTGCAGGAGGTTCTCGTATACGACGAGGGCGGCAAGATCGTTGCAGAAATCTTCCCAGTTGAGGAGCATTTCGGCGACACCGCTTACTTCGACAAGCTGAAGAACAAGGTCAACAAGGGACGCCCAATGTACAAGCAGATCGCTAAAGTGAAGCTCCGCGAGGAAGAGTTCATCAAGAATGCCAGCATGAAGATCGTTCGCTACAAGAACATTCCGGGCTACGGCAAGTAGACCGTTCGAAATGAATGACAAAGCTTTTTCTATTCTAAGAAGCTAAAAACAATATAATAATAAATAATAAAAGGAAACATCCGTAAGCAGAGGTACGCCTCATAGTTAGCCGATGTTTCCTTTTTTATTCTTCTTTCTTTTCATCCTCTTATTTCTTGATGTCTGTCTCGTTCTTTTTTCATTATTCTCGCTATATTTGCCGGAGGAGCTAATCAAAAGGGCAAAAACAGTCGATTAATTAGCCCCGGAGGCAGGAAATGGGTGGTTAGGAAGCAGATGGGGGCTAATCAAAGAGGCAAAAACAGTCAATTGATTAGCCCCGGAGGCAAGAAATGAGTGGTGTGGAAGGAGGTAGGGACTAATCAAAGGGGCGAAAACAGTCGATTGATTAGCCCCGGAGGCAGGAAATGAGTGGTGTGGAAGCGGGATGGGGCTAATCAAAAGGGCAAAAACAAGTGATTGATTAGCCCCGGAGGCAAGAAATGAGTGGTGTGGAAGGAGGTAGGGGCTAATCAAAAGGGCAAAAACAGTCGATTGATTAGCCCCGGAGGAAGGAAATGGGTGGTTAGGAAGCAGATGGGGGCTAATCAAAGAGGCAAAAACAGTCAATTGATTAGCCCCGGAGGCAGGAAATGGGTGGCTAGGAAGGAGGTAGGGGCTAATCAAAAGGGCAAAAACAAGTGATTGATTAGCCCCGAAGGCAGGAAATGAGAGGCTTGGAAGCGTGTAGGGGCTAATCAAAGGGGCAAAAACAGTCGATTGATTAGCCCCGAAGGCAAGAAATGAGTGGTTAGGAAACAGGTAGGGGCTAATCAAAGGGGCAAAACAGGCGATTGATTAGCCCCGGAAGCTTCCAGATGAGTGGTGGATAGCTGAGATAGCTAATTCTAGAGCAGAAAGTAGTGAAAGATTAGCTGGGGGAAGCTTCCGAGAAGGTAGTGGTGTTCGGAAGCAGTCGGTAGCAAGAGAGTGTGGTGGCAGCATGGACCGGAAATTTTTCAGGAAGGTAGTGGTAAACGGAAAGCTACGGGAAGCAAGAAAGAGTGGCGGCCGGGAGCCTCTGGGGATAATGTCGCTGTTGCGGCCTCATTTCGGTTGATGTATAATATACATTCGGACTGGTTTATGAAATATCGTGTTAATTAGCCAACAAATTAGCGGATAGATTAACTAGAAAATTAGCTTGTAAACTATATTGAAAAATATATTTATAAGACATAGCAGAATAGAGTTGCGCGAATTAAAACATACTGAGTAGGATTACATAGAAGAAAAGAATTACACAGATTATTACGGAGTTTTTTTAGATGGATATTTTGGCGATATTACAATTACTCGGCGGCGTGGGCCTCTTCCTTTTCGGAATGAGCTATATGAGCTCGTCGATAGAGAAACTGGCAGGTTCAGGTCTGGAGCGAATCCTCGAGACCGTGACGACCAGTAAGAAGAAAGGCGTTGGCGACATCAAGGGATGGGCATTTGGTACGGGAGTGACGGGAATCATCCAGAGCTCGGCGGCTACCACCATCATGCTGGTCGGTTTCGTAAATGCCGGAATCATGAAGGTTGCGCAGGCCATGCCTGTTATGTTCGGCGCAAATGTCGGTAGTACAGTTACCGCGCAGATCCTTCGTCTCGGTGATATCGGAAATGATAATATAATACTCAAGCTTCTGAAGCCTGCGTCCTTCGCGCCTATGCTAGTGGGAGTTGGTGCATTTGTCATCCTCTTCACAAAGAGCAAGAAAGCGAAAGACATTGCGGGTATCCTCGTAGGACTGGGAATGCTCTTCTACGGAATGACGCTCATGGAGGACGTCTTCGCTCCTCTTAGAGAAAATGAGAAGTTCCAGTCGCTGTTCGTTTCATTTGAAAATCCACTTCTTGGAATACTTATCGGTCTCGTGATCACTATGATCCTGCAGAGTTCCAGCGCGTCAGTCGGTATACTTCAGGCGCTGTCTGCGACGGGCACGGTGTCATACGCGCTGGCGATGCCAATCATCATCGGCTGCAACATCGGAAAGTGCTCGACTCCGATCATCGGCGGAATCGGCGCGAACAAGAAGGCGAAGAGCCTTGTTGTAGGATACTTGCTCTTCAATCTCTTCGGCGCGATTGTATTTACGATACTGATATATGTGATAAATGTAACTGTCGGCATGCCATTTATGTCGAAGCACGTGAACCGTGGTAGCATCGCGACACTGCACCTGCTCTTCAACTTCGGAACAAGCGTGATACTTCTTCCGCTGTCGAAGAAAGTGGCTGCACTTTCAGAGAAGATTGTCGGCACAGACGAAGAGAAGCAGACAGATATCGAGCTGTCGAAGCTAGACGACATGCTGCTGAATACACCAACTATCGCGCTGGAACAGTGTAAGTCACTGATCTTCCAAATGAGTGAGTTAGTAGTAGAAAACTACAAACTCGCAACAAGCATGATATACGAATACGACGAGGCGAAGTTCCCGCTTATGGAGGAAAATGAGTCTTTCATCGATAAATGTGAGACCGTTCTGTCGGCTTATATTGTAAGGATCGACCGCAAGCGTCTGACCGCAGAAGATAAGCTGACGGTAAATGAGATACTGAACTCCATCGGAGACCTGGAGCGTATGGGCGACTATTGCATGAATATCGCTTACGTTGCCAAGGACAAGAACGAGCAGGATATTCATTTCTCGCCTGCCGGACATATGGAGACGGAGAAGATAATCGACGCTGTAAAGTATACGATTGAGACTACGCATAAGGCATTTATCGCTGACGACATGAATCTCGCGGTGAGAGTTGATCCACTGTCGCAGACGGTTGACGAGCTGAAGGAGATTATCAAGTCGCATCATGTAGAGAGACTGCAGGACGGAATCTGTAGTATAGAGGGCGGCGTGTTCCTCTTCGACCTGGTCAACAGTTTCGAACGAATCGCATCCCATTCCGCAAATGTATCCCTCCACGTTATCAAGAAGGTGCGCGGCGACGACGAGTTCGACGAGATGCACGGTCATGCGAACGACAGCCACAGCGAGGAGTACAAGGCACTGTACCGCTACTACGAGTCACAGTACATTGATCCAATACTTAGGTCAAATGAAGAACTTGCCGATGCTGCTATCGAAGAAAAGAAGATGCTTGAAGCTAGAGCTGCAGCAAAGTCTCTAGAGGAGAAAGCTAAGGCCGAAGCAAAGGATCATAAAGACAAAGCCGAAGCCAAAGATAAAGAAGAAAAGGCCAAGTCAGAGGCAAAGGAAAAGGCAGAGAAATCCAAGGAAAAATCGAAGGATGATGCTAAATCGAAGGAACGTAGTGATAAGACTAGTAAGAAAAATGCAACAGAAAAGGCAAAGAAGAACACTACTAAGAATGTCGATAAGAAATTAGATAAAGAAAAGTCTGATAAGCAGGACAAAGATAAGTCCGATAAAGGTAAGAAATAAAACAAGTAATAATCAAGTAATGATTAAGTAGTAAAACAAGTAGAATTAAACTAGTTGAAGAAAAAGTAGAATAAAGGAAGTAGGGAGAAGAAAGATGTCAAATTATAATACTAATACATCGGCTGTTACGCAGGAAGAGTTTAACTATGCGCAGGAAGTTATCAAGAAGCTTTCCGCTTACTATGATGAGAAGGTGGTTGGACAGCAGAATCTGAAGTTCGCGCTGGTTGCATCAATCATAGCGGATGGACATATCCTGATAGAGTCTGTTCCAGGACTTGCAAAGACAACCGCTGCTAAGACCATTTCCGACGCAGTTGATGGAAAGTTTTCACGTATTCAGTGTACACCAGATCTTCTGCCTAGTGATATCATCGGTACACAGGTTTATAACCAGTCAACAGGTCAGTTCGATACAACACTTGGTCCTGTATTTGCGAACTTCGTTCTTCTCGACGAGATAAACCGTTCAAGTGCGAAGACACAGAGTGCCATGCTTGAGGCCATGCAGGAGCGACAGGTTACAATCGGTGGTGCCACATATAAGATGCCAGGTGATGTGTTCATCGTAATCGCAACACAGAACCCTATCGAGCAGGAAGGTACTTACCTTCTGTCAGAGGCACAGACAGACCGTTTCCTCATCAAGGAGAAGATTACATATCCAACACCTGATGAAGAGTCAGAGATCCTCAATCGTATCGAGTCTGGTGTTATCAAGAAGACTCCTGCAGTTCTTTCAATTCAGGACGTTGATAATCTTCAGGGAATCGCTGATAAGGTATATATGGATTCTTCTATAAAGAAGTATATTTCATTTATCGTAGATGCAACAAGAAATGCTGATAAGGTGCTTCCTCAGGAGCTGAGCCGTTACGTGAAGATGGGTGCCAGCCCTCGTGCATCGATAGCATTTATGAAGATTGCGAAGGCAGTAGCGCTGATCTACGGACGTACATATGTTACACCAGACGATGTAAAGCTTCTTCGTCATCAGGTGCTTCGTCACAGAGTAGAGCTGAACTACGCAGCTATCGCAGATAATGTATCAGTTGAGACAATCATCGACCGTATCGTAGGAGCTATTCAGACTCCATAGTCGGCAGGAAAGAGAGTAAGTATGGATTACGATTATTTAGCCAGAATTAAGGCATCCATAACTTTATATACGAGAAAGAAGACTTCGAACATCCTTGATGGTGAGTTCGGTTCGATTTACAGAGGTAGAAGTTTCGACTTCGATGATCTTCGTGAGTATGTCTACGGCGACAGCGTCCGCGACATAGATTGGAAGTCATCGTCGAAGACCGGCCGCGTGCTGATACGTAGATATATCGCGGATAAGAAGCATAATATCTTGTTCGTGGGTGACGCAGGTGCGAAGTTCAAGGGCGACACAGATAAGGGCGAGGCTAAGACCGCTATCGCGCTAAATGTGCTCGGAACGATCAGTTACCTTGTCAACGACCACGGCGATGATTATGCGCTGCTGACAAGTACGGATAAGGGCTACGACTTCAGCTTCTTTAAGTCAGGTAAGCAACATTTAGAGCGACTCCTTATGAGATATGAGAAATGTCTCGCGGAGGAGGAAGCAAAGCCGCTGTCAGGAACACTTGATTATATAGCCGAGAATATTCGTCGTAAGATGATCATCTTTATCATTACAGATATGGATGGAATCGCGCAGATAGATGAGACGCTGGTTAAGAAGCTGACAGTTATGAATGACGTTATGGTTATCAACGTGGAAGATGCGTATCTTACAGGCGATAATCTCTATGATCTCGATGCCAAGAATTACGAGAAGGATTATCTGCTTCATGATAAGAAGCTTCATAAGATTGAGGTTTCAGAGCGTGCAGGACGTAAGAAGAAGGCAAATGAGCTCTTTAAGAAATATCAGATAAGCATGGTGGATGTCAGCCGCGAAGATGAAGTGGTTGATAAGATAGTGGAACTGTTTGAGAGGCACAAGAATGAAAACGTCGGTTGAGTTACAGGCTCCGTTTAATTATTTGATCGTCTGGATAATTCTTGCTGTACTTTTTATCGCTGGAGTGATATTTGCCCAGATCTATCTCAGAAAGAAACTGGGAGACAGACTGAAGCGTGAGAAGCAGATTAGAATTAAGAAGATTGCTGAGGCAACTCTTGAAGGTAAGAAGAAGAAATACCTTGCAGAGCTTTCATATATTGAGACGGACCTCGTTAATAATAAAATAACGATTCGTGAGGCTTATCATAAGATCAGTCATACCATTCGAATGTTTGTGTTCGAGGTGACTGGCATCAAGGTTCAGCATTATACGCTGACTGAGATAAGGAGGGTAAATATCCCTCAGCTCACAAATCTTGTAAGAGAGTATTATGAACCAGAGTTTGCCAGAGAGACTAGGGCAGATGTGAGAGCATCTATCTTTAGAACAAGATCTCTCATCGAAAGCTGGAGGAGATAATATGCATTTCATACATCCGTTAGTGCTGAAGATTGGGTTACCTGTCCTTGCGGCAGCAATCATCGCGCTACACGTAATTAAGAGGAAAATTAAATACCGCGGCGGTACGAAGGCTGCAAATACTAAGTTCATCAAGGAATTGGGTATATATAAGTCACGTAAGGCCATGTATACTATCGTATCGATAGTGATGGAGGTTTGCCTAATCACGAGTATGGTGGCGTCGCTTGTACTTATTGCTAGACCTTCAAAGAAGGAGACGGTTAATAACGGTACTAAGAAGAGAGATATCTTCCTGTGCATGGACGTTTCTTACTCCATTTACGAGCTGAATGAGGAGCTGGTTGACAGCCTTCAGGATGTTGTAGCTGGACTTGATGGCGATAGATTTGGAGTGTGTATCTACAACACATCCACAGTTCTCTATGTTCCTATGACAGACGATTATGACTTCGTCAATCAGAAGCTGGAGGACATCAAGGTTTACTTCCAGATGCAGAAAGAGTTCATGGACAAGTATTATAACGAGTCCACTGGATATCTGGAGTACAACACTAGTGAGTACGAAGAGTATAAGGAAATGCAGGACGCCCTGGACTACTATGATGCGGGAACTCTTGTAAATAACCTGACTAAGGGTAGTTCGCTGATCGGCGAGGGACTTGCTTCCTGTATGTACAGCTTCCCTAGACTTGACGATGAGGACAGAACTCGTATCATCATCATGTCAACAGATAACGCTGAAGAGTCACTGGCTAAGCCGCTGGTTGAGCTGGATGAGGCGTGCGATATCTGCAAGAAGAATGACATCAAGGTGTACGGAATATTCCCTAACAGAGATAGCTGGAGCGGTATGAACACGACAGACTATGTCAGCTGCCAGAATGAACTTCAGAAAAATGTTGAAAAGACCGGAGGCGAGTTCTATAAGCAGAGCGAGAGCCTGTCGGTTGATGATATAGTATCAGATATCGAGAAGGAAGAGGCCCTTGAGGTCGAGGAGGTAACTATCACAAAGATCGTTGATAAGCCTGCTGTTCCAATCGTTATCCTTATTATCTCACTGTCAATTATGCTGGTTATGGGACTGGTGATTAGATTATGATAACTAAACCTATTATTCCTGTGGTTGTAATGGTGCCGCTGCTTCTTATAGTACTGGTCATTTACAGCATAGGAGCTATTAGACGAAGTGTAAAAATTAGATATAAAGTATTAGCGATACTTCGAATAACGATAATCGTGGTACTTGCATTTCTCGTGAATCTAAGGATTATGGAGAAGAAGTACGATGCCAAGGTAGAAATGAAAAACCTGGACGTGCTGTTCGTTGTAGATACGACTATCAGTATGTGGGCTGAGGATGGCTACGGCTCTGGCACGAGAATGGATTCGGTGCAGAAGGATGCTGAGTACATCATCGATCAGCTGTCGGGTAGTAACTTCGGACTTATCAGGTTCGATAACCGTTCGCAGATACTTGCTCCATTTACGCAGGATCACGAATCGGTAAAAGATGCATTTTCGACTATCAAGGAGCCAGATATTAACTACGCTCGCGGTAGCTCGCTAAATGTTTGCTACGACGATATGAAGAGTCTTCTGGATTCTTCAAATGCGAAGGACGAGAGGCTTACGATTGTTTTCTTCATCAGTGATGGTGAGATTACAGACGGTTCAACGCTTCAGTCATTTGCGGAGCTAAATGAGCTCGTCGACGCAGGTGCTGTACTGGGTTATGGTACAAGTAATGGTGCTGAGATGGCTTATGGCTCATGGGGCTCAAAGGTTCAAGATCCTGAGACTGGCAAGAATGCTATCTCGAAGCTTGATGAGGTTCATCTGAAGTCAATCGCAGAGGATCTCGATGTGGACTATATTCATATGAAGGGCACATCAAATCTAACATACCTCCTGGAATCAATTAAGAGCGGTAGCTCACTTACTGTTGAGAAGTCAGACACAGTAACATATGAGGATACATATTTCAGATTTGTAATTCCTCTACTTATTATGCTGATGATCGAGATGGTACTGTTCATCAGACGTGGACGCCTGTAATATTAGTATATAAAGGACCCGGCGGACCTACATCCGCAAGTGGTCATTGGGAAATGATATGGCAACAAACAATGAGGAAAAACTAGATAAGAAGGAGCAGCGCCTGCAGAAAAAGGCTGATAAGAAGGCTGAGAAGCAAGCGGACAAGGCTCGAATCCGTGAGGAGAAGAGGCAGGACCGCGAAGCGCTCTTTAAAGTTGAGAATCCTATAGCATTTATGAGAATCGTAAATGTTATAAGCGGGATACTTCTTTTTATTGCGCTTTTCCTTGGAATTAGGTATATAATAAATGGTGTATTTCTTCTGCAGTACAAGAATGGAACTTATCTGTATAAGGCAGAGGTATTCCTCGAGAAGCTGAATGCTCCTGAGGGTTACCTTCCATACTATAATGCGGGAAATGCTTACTATAACTTAGAAGATTACGACAATGCAATCGACAGCTACAAGTCAGCTCTTGAGTCTCATCCATCTGACAAGAAGGAAGCTGATATCAGAGTAAATCTTGCACTGGCGATGCTGCATAAGATTGATTTTGATAATATAAATACTGAAAAACAGAAGGCTGCGGCCGTTAGAACTCTTCAGTCGGCGAGAAATGTTCTCTGTGAGAAGGGACATGCTGATCCTTACGGAACTGATGGACGTGATCCGGAAGCTGAACAGCTGAAGCAGGATATCGATAAGATGCTTGAGGAACTGGATGCTGAACCAGAACCACCACAGGAAAGCGAAGAAGATGAGAAGAATCAAGGTGGTAGTGGTTCCGACGAGAAGGAGAAGAGCCAGAGAGAGAAGCAGCTTGAGAAAGAGCTTGATGATCAGAAGCAGGAGAACATGCAGGAGAGACAGGAAGCTCAGGATGAAGCTGATGCTAAGCAGCAACAAGGCGGAAGCGGCAGTAATAGTGGTAGCGGAGGAGGAAGCGACTTCGATGGCAAGACCTGGTAAGGAAAAGACCAGTAAGAAAAAGACTGTAAAAAAGAATAAAAGAGAGACTACTCTCAAGTGGGATAAGCTGGACAATACTGCCCAGCTTTTTCCCGTTATTGCGAGAGAGGGTATGAGTAACGTATATCGTGTGTCTGTGGTCCTTAAGGAAGACATAGATGGTACCGCTCTTCAGCTTGCACTTGAGAAGGTTTTACCTCATTTCGATATATTTAAAATGACTATGAAGAACGGCCTCTTCTGGCATTATTTTGAAGAGAACAAGCGTCCGGCTCCTAGAGTTGTGGAGGAGAGCGAATATCCGTGTCTCTTTATAAATCAGTATGAGAATAATCATTATCATTTCAGGATGTCATACTATAAGAACCGCATCAATCTAGAGGTTTTTCATGCAATAACTGATGGAAATGGTGCGCTTAACTTCCTGAAGGAGATTACTTATCAGTACATCAGACTGAAGCATCCGGAGCTTGTGGGCAAGGTAAAGGATAGTCTTGCTACTGAGACTTCTCTCGATGCGGAGGATAGTTATCTTAGTAACTATAAGAAGAAGGAGAAGAAGACCTACAAGACTGAGCGTGCTGTTATCATGAAGGGTGAGAAGCTGGCGGCAAATCAGCTTGCTATCACTCACGGCCAGGTTCCTATTGCTGAGATTAAGGCGGCGGCAAAGGCGTATGGCGTAACAATCAATCAGTATATTGTAGCTGTCTACACCTGGGCTATCTACAAGAGTTATCTGAACGGCAAGCAGTCAAGTAAGCCTATTACAACCTGCGTGCCGGTTAACCTTAGACCATACTTTGAGTCGGACACTAACAAGAACTTCTTCGTGGTAGTGTCTGCGGTCTTCAAGCCAACAGAGGAGACGTATACATTTGAGCAGGTTCTTGAGATTGTGACAAGTAGTCTGAAGGACCAGATAACCAAGGAGAATCTTGAGAAGCTCTTCTCATACAATGTGTCAAATGAGATGAACACTCTTCTAAGAGCGATTCCTCTGTTCCTCAAGAATATAGCTATGAAGCAGGTTTATAATGCTTCGGCTAAGGCAAATACGACTACTGTTACGAACCTCGGAATCATTAAGACCTCCGAACCTTATTCGGAGTATATCGAGAGATTCCAGGCGATACTTTCTATGTCCAAGGGTCAGAATATGAAGATGACCGTGCTTTCGTATGAAGATAAGCTGACGATGACATTTAGCGCAGGTATCATGCTTCTAAATGTGCAGAAGACTTTCTTTAGAAAACTGACCGAGGACGGTATAAATGTAACTATAGATACAAATGGAGTTTATTATGAGTGATGAATCCGCAAAAAAGGATGAACTTAATATAGAGGATTCGAAGAGTGAGGCGGCGGTTCTTAGGAGATGTCCAAGGTGCAAGATAAGCATTGTGGATGACACGATAGAGTGTCCTCTCTGTCACGGCGTAGTTGAGAATACGCCCGACGACCGTAACATGGACGAGGCTTCGGTATCCTTGACATATCCTGATATTTCAGTCAGAATGAGGACGCTCAGGCTGATCATTCGAATCGTCCTGTTCCTTGCTATCGCGACTGAGATAATCGTTGTGCTTGTGAATTACTACACATTTACGGGAATCTACTGGTCCTGCATCGTGGGACTTGGTCTTTTCTACGGCTGTGTGACACTGCTTTATTCCGTAAGGAAGAGGCGGAGTATGCAGAGGATAGTTCAAGTACAGCTCTTTTTAAGTATAGTATTTGTGGTGCTGCTGGACTTTGTCCTCGGATTTAGAGGCTGGTCCATCAGTTATGCGGTGCCAATCGCGCTGCTCAGCGTCGATACGGGTATGCTTGTTCTGATGATAGTTCGTATCAATGGCTGGCAGAATTTTATTATGACCGAGATTGTTGCATTTATCCTCAGTATTGTTGTGGTTGTTCTGGATATCACGGGAAAGTTTGGTGGAGAAATCTTCGGTATTATAGCGGTGGTAATCACTGGACTCATCCTGCTGGGAACTGTAATGATCGGCAACAAGATGGTGTCAAATGAAATTAAGAGACGATTTATGATATAAGCAGCGTCAATAAATAATGTGAGGGAATTATGGCTGACGAGCTAAGTCGTAGAGCCAAGATAGTAAAGTATCTTGTGGCAGAATTTAATAGTAATAGAGCCTTTGCTGATAAGTTCGCTCCGGGACCTAACTTGAAGAGTGAGATGGATGTGGATTATAATTATCCAGATCATCTGGTGGCAGAGCGAATCCATATGGATAACTTTGAAATGGAATATCTCAGATGTAAGGATTCTAACTCGCCTTGGGTTATACTCCAGCTTCATGGCGGAGGATATGTGGGAGCTATGCGGCGCCAATACAAGGTTATGGCAGGTCTATACTCTGAGGTTGGAAAGGGCTCATCAGTCCTTACTGTAGATTATAGAGTCGCGCCGGAGTATCCATTTCCGGCTGCACTTGAGGATGCAATGGCGGCCTATGAATGGCTTCTTGATCGAGGAATATCTGAAAATGATATAGTTCTAGCGGGAGACTCCGCAGGAGGTGGTCTTGCGATGGCACTGTGCCATACGCTGAAGTCCAGGTGGAGAAAGCTTCCGGCCGGAATTGTAGCCATGTCGCCGTGGACGGATCTTACAGCCAGTGGTCCATCGTATAAGGATAATTACGATATCGATCCGGTCTTCGGAAATGACCGTGCAGAACTCATTTTCAATAATCCATATATCGGAGATGCAAATCCAAGAGATCCGAGAATATCGCCGGCCTTCGGTGACTTCACAGGATTTCCTCCGATGCTGATACAGGTGGGTACAGATGAAATGCTGCTAAGCGACTCGGAGCTTGTGGCTGCAAAGGCACGTTCCCAGGGCGTAAAGGTACGCTTCACGAAGTATCAGGGAATGTTCCATGTGTTCCAGATGGCGGGCAAGATCATGGAGGAATCTGGCCATGCGTGGGCGGAAGTTAAACGCTTCCTGGAAGAAATATAGTATTAAATAATTTAGGAGATATATTATGCAGAAGTTTTACTTAGAAAATATGTACTTAAAGGTAACAATCAATCAGAAGGGTGCTGAGGTTGCATCTATTCTCTCAAAGGAGAATGGACAGCAGTATCTGTGGAATGCTGATGAGAAGTTCTGGAAGCGTAGCTCACCTGTTCTCTTTCCAATAGTTGGAAGCCTGGCAGATGGCAAGTATACAGTAGATGGCAAGGAGTACCCTATGTCACAGCACGGCTTCGCTCGTGATATGGACTTCAAGATGATCAAGCAGCCAGATGGCAAGAAGATTACATTTAAGCTTGATTACAGCGAAGAGACTCTTAAGATGTATCCTTATCCATTTTCCCTTGAGATTGAGTATACCCTTGAGAAGTATAAGCTCAGCTGCAAATGGCGTGTGACAAATCTGGACAAGAAGCCTATGTACTTCCAGATAGGCGCGCATCCTGCATTTAACTGCCCACTCAAGAACGGCGAGAAGCAGAGCGATTACTATATAAGCGTAGACACAGACAAGGATCTTACATATTCACTTCTGGGCGAGGGTGGTCTTGTTTCAAAGGATGGTCAGACTCTTAAGAACGACGGCGGTTCTGTGAAGATTGATGAGCATATGTTTGATAATGATGCACTTATCTTCGACGGTCAGCAGGCTACTAAGGTAAGCCTATGCAAGCCTGATAAAATGTCATATATCACGGTAGGTTTCGAAGCACCGCTCTTCGGCATCTGGTCACCAGCAGGAAAGAATGCTCCATTTGTATGTATCGAACCTTGGTACGGCCGTGCAGATAGAGAAGGGTTCAGCGGTGATATATCTGAGAGAGAACATATAAATAAACTGGCTGGTCACAGCATTTTTGAAGCAGGTTATTTTATAGAAATAAATGTGTAAAATATCAATCTGTTTACATAACTGAAAATATGACAAAAATATTACGAAAAACCGCTTAAATTATTACAAAAAGCCCAATAAACGCTTGACTTTTAAAGGAGAAAACGTATAATTTAATAGAGCGTTTTAGTTCGAAACTAAGGGGGCTAGAATAGCAAAATATTAAGTATTTTTTAGGAGGATTTCCAAATGAACAAAACAGAACTTGTAGCAGCAATTGCTGAGAAGACAGATCTTTCAAAGGCTGATTCAGAGAGAGCTCTTAAGGCTTTCATCGAGACAGTAGAAGGCGCACTTAAGAAGGGTGATAAGGTTCAGCTCGTTGGCTTTGGTACATTCGAAGTTAAGAAGCAGGCTGCTAGAACAGGTCATAACCCAAGAACAGGCGAGAAGCTTAAGATTAAGGCTTCTAAGGCTCCTAAGTTCAAGGCTGGTAAGGCATTCAAGGATGCTGTAAACTAATCTGTTCATAGATTTAGAGTATACACTGCCGCGTCTTATAAAGGCGCGGCAGTTTTTCAATTCTACAAAGTTTAAGAAGAAAGATACTAACAAAGGAGATCCGTATGAGATTAGATAAATATCTGAAGGTTTCACGTCTTATTAAGAGACGTACAGTTGCTAACGAAGCCTGCGATGCAGGAAGAGTAGCAGTAAATGGCAAGCCTGCCAGAGCATCTTATGATGTGAAGGTTGGAGATGAGATAGAGATTACATTTGGTAATAAAACTGTTAAGGCAAGAGTCCTGAAAGTGGCTGAAACAGTGAAGAAGGACGATGCCGCAGACATGTTCGAACTTATATAACTTTCGGTTTGTACTCATTTGACAAAAATCATAGTATTTATTGTAAAAAGTGCTTGCACTAACGGTTAACATAAATTATACTATAGAAGTGATTTTGTCTTTAGTGGGTGGAAGCTAGCTATGCAGCAGAGAAAGGTTAGAAAATCGAATAAACAGTCGAATGCCGGCCTTATGCTTGTATTCTTGGTAGTACTTATCATAGTATCTGCCTGCAGTGTAAGAAGCGTATCGCTGTACCATAAGAGCAAGGAACTTTCGGTTACACAGGCTCAGTTGGAACAGCAGCTCGAGGATGCGAATAACAGATCTGCGGAGCTCGAGGAACGCGAGAAGTACATGAAGACTAAGAAGTATATCGAGGACGAAGCAAAGAATAAGCTAGGACTCGTCAACAGTGATGAGATACTAATTAAACCTAAAGAGGATGATGATTAGAAAGTGACACTGGTGCCTCGCACCGATGTCACTTTTTTAAAATGTAGGAGATATATGTCACTATTTCAGAATGTAACTGAATATATGCAGGATAACGGAATGCTGACGAACGTTAAGGCGGTGGTTGTCGGCGTATCTGGCGGAGCCGACTCTGTGGCTCTTCTTCGCGTGCTTTGTGAGTTTCATGAGCTAACTATAAAGGTAGTTCATATCAATCATATGATACGAGGCGAAGAAGCAGATAGGGATGAGGCTTTTGTGACGCAACTATGTGAGATACTAGGTGTCAGCTACACAGTCTATCGTGAGGATATACCGAAAATGGCTCGCGAGAAGCATATGACTGAGGAAGAAGCAGGACGTATATTTAGATACGAGTGCTTCAATAAAGAAGCTGAAGCTTTGAAAAATCAGCTGAATGATGATTCACTCAATAAGTCGAAGGATACTAAGGATATAGATAAATCTGTAAGGATTGCGGTTGCCCACAACATGGATGATCTTGCAGAGACGGTACTTTTTAACATGGTACGTGGCAGCTCGCTCCTGGGTCTTGCAGGTATTAAGCCTGTAAATGACAGGATAATTAGGCCTCTTCTTATGACGTCTCGTGTAGAGATAGAAGAGTACCTTGGTTCACTGGGACAGAGCTATATAACGGATTCCACGAATCTAGTGGAAGATTATACAAGAAACAAGATCAGGCTATCTATAATACCACAGCTTAGGGAGATAAATGACGGTGCTACAAGTCACATAGTCGAGATAGCCAAGGAAGCGAGGCAGCTAAGCAGGGATATAAACCTTGAGATAGCCAGGGATTATTACCAGGAGATAAAACAAGAATCAAGAGGTAATATAGCTGATACATCTCAGCGGCGTGAGATAGATATAGTTGTCTTTCAGAGGCTTAGCTCGCTGGCAAAGGGAGAACTAGTTCTATCTATGATGGAAAGTATCTGTGGGCGTAGAAAGGATATCACTAGAGAGCATATATCTCTGGTATCGGGTCTGGCCGGCATGGAGTCAGGCAAGAGTGTGAATCTTCCTTATGATATGTATGCATATCGCTCCTACGATAAGATAGTAATATCGAAGAATCCGAGGAAGAGTGACGCGGCTGATTCGACAAAGGTAAATGAATCTGCTTCATTTGGAGTCATTGAGACTGAGGTGATTCCTTATGACGAGTCCCTTGACCTAAGCAAAAAAGAATATACGAAGCTTATAGATTATGATAAAATAAACTTCGTGCCTGTTCTCAGGACTCCAGAATCAGACGATTTTATCGTGGTGAGTCAGGACGGCGGCAGCAAGAAGCTGTCCCGATTCTTTACTCATTCGAAGGTAGACCGAGAGGCACGTATAAGCTTTCCTGTAGTGGCAGATGGGGCAGAAATCATCTGGGCGGTTGGTCTAAGACTGAGCGAACGCTACAAGGTGACAGCTGGTACTAAAAATGTGATGAGAATCACATATAAAAAGTAATAAATAAGAGGTAGAGTTTTGGAAAAAAGAACAAGAAGAGGCGCAGGAAATCTTATTCTTGCGTACGCATTGGTAGGAATCCTCTTTATGGGTGCGTGGGCATTTCTGTCCCGTCCTATAAATGTGGATAAGACCTATAATGATCAAAAGCTGAAGCAGGACGTGAAGGAAGGAAAGGTTACGGCTGTAACAGTTCAGCAAAATGAAGAGATTCCGACAGGAACAGTCGAAGTAACATTTAAAGAGGGCGTGAAAGTATATTATACGCAGGATGTGTCGCTAACTATCGGTATTCTGAGTGGCTCCGAGGTGGAGTACGAGATAACCGATGTTAACAGAGCAGGCCTCCTGGAGAAACTGGCTCCATACATCTTTATATCGATACTTTTTGTAGTATATATTACAGTAACTTCGACTCAAATGGCTTCTATAAGCGGAGGTATCGGAGGTGGCGGAGCAAATAGCAACCTCGCAAACTTCGGAAAGAGTCGAGCTAAAAAAGATTTGCAAACGGGCGTTACATTTGACGACGTAGCAGGTCTTGATGAAGAGAAAGAAGAGCTGGCGGAGATAGTTGATTTCCTTAAGGATCCAGCTAAATATACTGAAATTGGCGCTAGAATTCCAAAGGGTATCATCCTTGAAGGTCCTCCGGGAACAGGTAAGACACTGCTGGCAAAGGCAGTATCAGGTGAGGCTGGAGTTCCATTTTTCTCCATCTCTGGTTCTGATTTCGTAGAAATGTTTGTCGGCGTTGGTGCTTCTCGTGTGCGTGATCTCTTCGCAGATGCACAGGAGAATAAGCCTTGTATAGTATTTATTGATGAGATAGATGCGGTGGCTCGTCAGCGTGGTACTGGCCTGGGTGGCGGTCACGATGAGAGAGAGCAGACACTGAATCAGCTCCTTGTAGAAATGGATGGTTTCGGTGATAACGAGGGAATCATCGTTATGGCTGCAACAAACCGAGTAGATATCCTCGATACAGCGATTCTACGACCTGGTCGTTTCGATAGACGTGTCAAGATTGGCCGTCCTGATGTAAAGGGACGTGAGGAGATTCTGAGAGTTCATACAGCGAAGAAGCCTCTTTCAGATGATGTTAATCTTCATGAGATAGCAAGAACAACTGCTGGATTTGCGGGTGCAGATCTGGAGAACCTTGTAAATGAAGCAGCTATTAAGACTGCTAAGGAGAACAGAAAGTTTATTACTAAGAAGGATATTGATGACGCTTTCGTAAAGCTTGGTATCGGAACTGAGAAGAAGTCACGTGTCGTATCCGAGAAGGATCGTAAGATAACGGCCTACCATGAGTCAGGCCATGCAATCCTGTTCCACCTCTTAAGCGAGATGGAGGAGGTTTATACCATTTCTATCATACCAAATGGATCAGGGGCAGGCGGATACACTATGCCACTTCCAAGTGATGATGAAATGTTCTACACTAGGAACAGAATGCTTCAGAACATTCAGGTGTCCATGGGTGGACGTATCGCTGAGTCGCTTATATTTGATGATATCACTACGGGCGCATCCCAGGATATCAAGCAGGCAACTAGCGTTGCCAGAAGCATGGTTATGAAGTACGGCTTCGCAGAGAATATGGGCTTCCTCAACTATGAGGCAGGTGAAGGCGAAGAAGTCTTCATAGGACGTGAGATAGGCCATCAGAGACCTTACAGCGAGCAGGTTGCATCACAAATAGATGCAGAGGTTAAGAAGATAATCGACTACTGCTATAATGAAGCAGAGCGTATCCTCAAGGAAAACATGGATGTTCTTCATAAGTCAGCAGAACTTCTCATAGAGAAGGAAAAAATCACTGGCGAGGAGTTTGTGGAATTATTCGCCTAAACTTGTGAATATTGCACAACAAACCGGAGTAAAAATAGTTCAAAATATATAACTACTTGTGACACTTGCATAAACTGTAGTTATAATAAACAAAAAAGATATAAAAAAAATGTCTTTTTTGTGAACACTTTTTAACAATAATCCGTATAATAACTATTGTAACCCCCCAATACATTATATAGTTTTTTGCTACACCCCATAAGTAACAAAATACCTTCTCCAAAAGAGCGTGTCTACCCCGACACGCTCTTTTACTTTCTTCAGTGTTTATGCGGGTTTGCGGGCTTTTAGCCTTATTTTTTTGACTTCTAAAATAGTTTACATAAACGTCAATATTATGTCTACTGATACAATTACTGATACAATTGATGCAGAATTTTCTGCAAAAACTACACCCTTTTGATGTGGCGATATTATGTTAACTGATACAAAGTGTGACAATTTTGAATTATTAAAAGTCTCAGAACCCGCATAAATAAAGGAAAAATCCACCTTTCGAGGAGGTGGATTTTCTGCAAGATTATTTATTGGTTTGTATAAAATTGGCTATTTTACTTGATTTTCTTATCTGATGTGAGCAGGTTTAATAGTTCATCATCAGATTCTTTATCTAATTTCAGGTATTCTATTAGGGCATTATTTATCCCTTTTCCCTTAAAAGCTATTTTGACAGTATCAGGGATATATTCACCATTTTCATCTTTTTCAGCAGTAATTTTCATATTAAGCTGTTCATCAAGAGTTTTTATTATTGTTATTAGTTCTCCTACAGTAGTAATCTCTGACTCGTAAAAGTTATCTACACTTATTCCGAGTGCATCTGCTATTTTTTCCAGCTGTTCATACTTCGGGTTTCTAACACCTGTCTCATATTTTTTTATCGTTGATAGATTAATGCCGGAAGCCTTCCCTAGATCCCCCTGGGACATATTTTTAGCCTGTCTATAGTATTTCATGAGTCTTGCAACATTACTTATCTGTTTTTCCTTTATTTCGTCCATAATAATCCCTCTTTTCTTGGATTTTCGTTTATTTTTCTCACTGTTTCTATATATAACTTAATCTGTTGGTTATATCGTTTAAGTCCATATCAATTCTATCACAAGGTTCACAAAAGAGAAACTTTTTTCTGAATATGCTTGACGGTTCACAAAAAGGAACCTATAATATACACAAAGGTTCACAAAGAGGAACCTAAATTATAACTATCAGTGTCACAGATAGAAAAACACCCAAAACAGGCTGAAATTTGGCAGTGTGACAGACTTCTCGAATCAGTAAATCTGATGTACCATTATCACACAATTTAATAACACAGCTGCAGTTCAAGTGAAAACCTTGGGGTGCTGCCTGGAGGGGAAGCAGTCACTGTTACCACATTAGTAGCCTGACGGATCGAAAGATGAAGGGTGAGGAACAGGACAGCCAACTGATAAAGGGAATAACAGCATTGCTTGGAGATAATGAACCACAGAGGATATAGAAGAATATCCTCATCCTCGAAATGGCAGTAGAGGAGATAGTTCTTTTTTATAAAGAGCGTCGTGAGCGAAAGGGTGAATCCAGAAGTAGATAAGGATACAGCGGAAAAAGAACCGGAGAAGAAAATTGAAGAAAAGAAATTAATCAGACAGCCAAAGATAAGATAGGGCTGTTTTTTTTATGGAGGTAGTTGAATGGAAGAATTTGTGATAAATGAAGCGAAAATAAAAGAAGATCTTGAATATTTAGATAATGTTAATGGTCTCACTAAAGATGATAAGAAGATGGCAAGATAATCCGTTTGCCTATATCCGTCAGGAGACAGATGTTGTAAAGCTTATTACTAACCTTATTGCTAATACAACACCTAAGGGAAGTAATCCATCGGATCCGTTTTGGGAGAAGGCTGAAGGACTCTTTCTTCAGTCAATTTTCTACTATGTATGGATGGAAATGAGGCCTGAGGAGAGAAACTTCAAATCAGTACTTAAGCTGATAGGTGAAGCAAAGGTAAGCGAGAAGGGTGAGCCTTCAAGACTTGATATCAGAATGCAGTATCTTTCGGATAACAATCCACTTGGGGAAAATCATCCAGCAGTAAAACAGTACAATAAATGTATGAGAGGTGCTGGAGATACAGTAAGATCCATTATCATAAGTGCTAACTCAAGACTTGCATTTCTAGAGAATCAGCAGGTGCTTGATATGCTTTCGCAGGATGATCTGAAGCTTGCAGAACTTGGTATCGGAGTAAATGGAGATGGTCAGACCAAGACAGCTCTTTTCTGTGTAATACCGGATAATGATAAATCTTATAATTTCATAATAGGAATGCTTTACACACAGATATTTCAGGAACTATATTATCAGGCGGATTTTAATTGCGGAGGAAGACTTCCTATCCATGTAACATTTATGCTTGATGAGTTTAGTAATGTAGCACTTCCGGATGATTATTGCAGTCTGCTTTCCACAATGCGAAGTAGGGAGATATCAAGTGTGATAATCATTCAGAACCTTGCTCAGATTAAAGCTCTGTTTAAAGATACCTGGGAAACAATTCCTGGCAACTGTGATACGCTTATCTATCTTGGTGGAAACGAGCAGAGCACGCATAAATATATTTCTGAACTGCTTGGAAAGGCTACTATTGATAAGCGTACCAATGGAGAAACAAGAGGCCGTCAGGGTAGTTCTTCAAGAAACTATGATGTACTTGGAAGAGAGCTTCTGACACCTGATGAAGCAAGAAAATTTGAAAATGAAAAGTGTCTTATATTTATACGAGGATTCGATCCTATCATGGACGAAAAGTATAAGCCAATGGGACATCCGGCTTTCAGTCAGACAGCTGATGGTGGAGCGCCAGCATATGTTCATACACGTTGCAGCAATACTACAGCGACTAAAGAATATGAGATCCTTACACCAGAGTCACTTAAATACTACGAAGGTCTTGCTGAAAAGGGCGAAAATGTATTTATAGACAAACTCAGTATGGATGAAATGACAATCCTAAGTGAAGTTGGAGTTCAGAGAAAGCTCATGAATAACGATGAAAAGGAAGCAAGAGCAAAGATGTACGAAGAGGTTGAATCCAGTCTTGAGTATGTTGATCCTGTTGCAGAGGAAGAGATAACCACGGATATGAAGAAGGTTATGAAGGAAGAACAGGAGGCTGATAAGAAGGCTGGAACGGTGATTCCAGATAATTCCAAAGCTTCATCAAAGAAGCGTAACAAAGTTAACAGAAAGGCACAACAGCTTAAGTATCCTTCCGAAGCCTTCAGTGATGAATCAAGATATAATGCTGATCGTTTTGAAAAAGATCTGGCGGATAATAAGATAAGTGTAGAATCTGGTTCTTCAGATTCTGCTTCGAATGCTGATGGTGGTAAAGCCAGAGTAATCCATAGAAATGTTGGCCCTGAGGCAACTCTAATTGGAAATAAAAAGAATGAAAATATTGCGAAGAGTATTGATGCTGATGCTGAGAGAAAACGACGTATAGAAGAGTATAACAAACTTAGAACTGGAGAGATGCTTCCTGAACTTATTGGAAATGACACTCTCGTTAGCAGAATAGGTCAATGGCATTATTCGGCGGAACAGAAGGCTGAGATGCATACGGCGTTTGAGACTGGTATGTCATCTGAACTTATACTTGAATTCTTCTATCCTGATATGCCAGTAGTGGCAATGAGAAAGATTATTACAAGGTTTAAAGAAAATGATGGAAATATACTTCGCAATAAGTAGTGAAGCTTAATTTTGCGAAATGAATTAATACTACAACCGGGAGACGTCCCGTTCACATAGATAACTGAATACAAATCTTAGGTGGAGCATTTGCTTCAAATAAGTCGGAAACAGACAACCAATGATTATATGACAAGCATAGAGATTGCGGAAAAGCCATATGATCTGAGGTTGTCTTTTTCTGTTCAAATGATACTTATCGATAATTTACGAATGAATAAATAAGGAGACGAAAATGAAGAATAAGAATAGGTTTTTTAAGAACATGAAGACAAAAGTTGTTTCACTCGCAGCTGCGGCTGCTGTAATTCCGACAATGCTTCCAAGTGTTGTATATGCGGCAGGAGATACTTCTTCTGTAACTGCACCACTGGACAGCCTTAAGACACTTGTTATCGCCATAATCGGTGCTGTAGGTGTGATCATTCTTGCAAAGAATGTAATGGAGTTTGCTCAGGCTTATCAGCAGCAGGATTCTTCCACAATGAACTCTGCACTTAAGGGTATAGTGGCTGGAATTATGATGGCAGGTATATCAACTGTACTTTCCTTCCTTGGATACTAGAGTTCTATCGGATATTCCGATAAAAGTACATGAAGGGAGTGAAGATAGATGGATATATTCAAACTTGGAGATAAGATCCTTGCGCTTCTTGAGATGGTATTTGGCTTCTGGAACAACCAGGTAAGTCTGGTATTTGCGATGCTGGGACAGTCACCTACAGCTTTTAAGGGTGGTGGTCCTTGGGCTGCCATAGAGAAGATCAATCCGCTGTTTGTAGCAGTTGGTTCTTCTTTGGTAGTTCTGTTTTTTGTAATCGGATTCTGCGCTGAGAGTGTAGATATAAAAGAAGATATGAGATTTGAAACGATTCTAAGAATGCTTATAAGAGTGGGGATATCTGAATGGCTTGTAACCAATAATGTAACGATTATGAAAGCATTCTTTACAACCATTGGAAATATAGTCAATTCAATGTCAGCTGGTAGTGTGTCGGAGCTAAAGATAGACAGCACTCAGGCAGATATAATAAAGGATCTCGGCTTTGGAGAGAGTCTTGTGATGCTGATACTTACAGCCCTGCTCTCAATAGTAATCATAATATGCGGATTCTTTATCATATATACAGTATATTTCAGATTTCTAAAGCTTTTGGTGATAGTTCCTCTTGGTTCTGTCGCCTTTTCTACTCTTGGAGGAAACAGAACAGTAGCAAATACAGCAGCAACATATGCTAAGCATTTTCTGGCAGTGACATTTGAGGCTGTCACGATGGCTATAGCAATAGTGGTCTGTAATGCATTTATCAATGCAGGCCTGCCAACATTTACAGGAAGTTATTCGGACTGGGCACAGACACTTATATACCTGTGTGAGATGACATTTTCAATAGCTATGACTGTAGGATTTGTTAGAGGGGCTCAGAACCTGACAAGTAAGGTGTTTGGATTATAAGGAGGAAAAGCATATGCAGAATTTATTTGAGATTAAGGACTGGTTTGGTGAGACACAGAATGTATCACTTGAGATAAACCAGTACATGAATAATGACAACATTTATATCGGACTTAGTCTTCCAAATGAGGAAGGAGAGTTTTACGGAGATGTGACAGTGAATCTGTCAAATGAGCTGCCACCATACTGTGGTTATCTTGATGTTGATGGTATTCCAAGTATTGAGGATTTCATCAAGGATAATAAGCTTGGTGAGGATACTGGTCTTAAGAAGCAGAGTGGGTTCGTAGAATATCCACTTTATATTTTTGATCCGGAGAAGCTGAGAGATATCTGTCCAAAGCAGACTGAAAGATATGAGAAGGACATGAGAGCAAAGGGTAAACTCACAGATGTGGAGATGAACATCCTGACAGATAGGAAGGTGAGACCATGATCATAGAGATTAATAAGGATATAGATAAATATCAGGAGAGTATCGTCCTTGGTCTTACTGCAAGGCAGCTTATATTTTCAGTTGCCAGCATCATAGTTGGTGGTGGAATAGTTCTCCTTCTCTATAAGTATATAGGACTTACAGGGGCTGCATATGTGGCAGTTCCCTGTATAGCACCTATAGCACTTGAAGGCTTCTATTCGTATAACGGGATGAGCTTTATGCAGTACTGGATGAAGAAGATATATTTTATGATAGGCAACAGAACGTTGACCTATATTTCGGCTGAAGGTGAAGCTGAAATTCAGAAGTATAAGCTTCAGGAGAATAATACTAAGGCAAAGAAGGGCAGAAAAGATATTAGTGTATCGGATGATGATACTAATATAGAAGAAAATAACAATAGCAATAAGGAGGAGTTTGAAGCTATGAAGAATAAGATGAAGAAGACAATAATCGGAACAATAATTGGTGTAGTGCTCGCTGTGATCGGCGCAGTGGCATATAAGTATTTCAGAGGGTAACTAGAAATCATATACCCACGGGTGGATGAGGTGGGCATTAACAGGAGGAAATATAAAATGGGAATATTTAAGGATGGCTTTAAGGAACTGAAGAAGGCCAGTGAGCCTCTCTACAGAAGTCCGAAGTCTATACAGGAAACAATAGAGATAATGGCAGTAGCTGAAAATGGAATATTTGAGGTTTCGAAGAATCATTTTTCCAAAAGTTATAAGTTTCAGGACATAAACTATACAACTGCCACAGAGAATGAGCAGATAGGAATCTTTGAGAGATACTGTAAGTTCCTTAATTCTCTGGATTGTAACTTTAAGATTACGGTCAATAATAAGAACAAGAACATGATGGCGCTTAGGGAGTATGTACTGCTTCCGTATACTGGAGATGCCTTCGATAAGTTCAGAAAGATCTATAATGATATCATTGAAGAAAAAATCATAGAGGGAAGACAGGGAATAGAGCAGGAAAGATATCTGACTCTCACAATCGAGAGAAAGAATTTTGAGGAAGCTAAGGCTCAGTTTGCAACCCTGGAAGCAACGATCCATAAAGCATTTATAGAGCTTGGTGCTGAGATAGTACCTCTTATAGGAAATGAGAGACTCAAAGTGCTACATGACTTCTATCATCTGGGAGAAGAAGAGTCATTTGACTTTGATATCAAGTCAGCTAAGAAGGTAGGTGCTGATTTTAAGAATGATCTCTGTAATGGAATGCTGAAGTTCTTTCCAGATCATTTTGAAGATGAAAGTAAGTTCTGTAGGGCTCTCTTCATAAAGAAGTATCCAAGCAGCCTTTCTGATAGGTTCATAAATGAAATTACATCACTTCCGGTTCATTCTATAACAAGTATTGATGTGGTTCCGGTTCCTAAGGACCTGACAACTAAAACGCTTCAGAAAAAGTATCTTGGCATTGAATCGGATATCATAAAACAGCAGAGAGTCCGTAATAGGAACAATGACTTTTCAACTGAGATATCCTATGCCAAGAGAACTGAGAAGAAGGAGATTGAGGAAATCATGGATGATGTCAGAGAGAATGACCAGTGCCTCTTCTATGTGGCAGTTACAATCATCCTTATGGCAGAGACCAAGGAAGAGCTGGAAAGTATGACCGAGACAGTTGAGACTATCGGAAAGCGTAACAGCTGCACCATAGAAACACATTTCCTGAAGCAGAGGGAAGCACTTAATACTGCACTTCCAATAGGCGTAAGACAGGTAGAGACAATGAGAACAATGCTTACTCAGAGTCTGGCTGTGCTTATGCCTTTTAATGTTCAGGAGCTGAATGATAATGGTGGTAATTACTACGGTATCAATCAGATAAGTAAGAATATCAATGTCGGAAACCGTAAGAAACTTATCAATGGTAATGGATTCGTATTTGGTGTTCCTGGATCAGGAAAATCCTTCTTCTGCAAGATGGAGATGGGTTCTGTATTCCTTCAGGGAGAGGACGAAATAATTATAATTGATCCAATGAATGAGTACTTCGATATAGCCTATACTTACGGTGGAACCGTAGTGAATATGTCGACATACACAGATAACTACGTGAATCCGCTTTCGATGGATGTCTGGAATCTGGATGTAAACGATACTAAGGGCTGGATCCGTGAAAAGGGTGAATTCATGCTTGGCCTTTGTGAACAGTGTATAGGTGACAGTCTTAACTCAAGGCAGAAGTCCATCATAGATAGATGTGTCAGAAAGCTTTATACAGATATAGCAAAGCTGCCGGTAGATGAAAGGTATATTCCAATCATGGAAGACTTCTATGACTTGCTCCTTATTCAGTCAGAAGAAGAGGCAAAGGATATAGCACTTTCACTTGAGCTTTTTGTAAGAGGTTCTCTTAATATCTTTAATCATCAGACTAATGTTGATGTAGATAACAGACTTACTGTTTATGGTATCAGGGATCTGGGAACAGAGCTTAGTCCGATAACTATGCTGGTAATGATGGAATCAATTCAGCAGAGGATTGTTGAGAATGGTCGCAGAGGAAAAGCAACATGGCTCTATATTGACGAAATACATGTGCTTCTTAATTCTGAATATTCTGCTAAGTATTTACAGCAACTTTGGAAGAAAGTAAGAAAGCAAGGTGGCCTCTGTACTGGAATTACACAGAACGTCGTCGATCTGCTTCAGAACTACACGGTTACAACAATGCTTGCTAATTCAGAGTTTGTAGCACTTCTGAAGCAGGCAAATACAGATAGTGCAAAGATAGCTGATGTAGTTGGAATATCTCCAGCGCAGCTCAGATATGTAACCAATACTGCGTCCGGCATGGGACTTATCAAATGTGGAAATGTAGTTATACCATTTGATAATCAGATCAGTAAGGATACAGATTTATATAAGCTTTATAATACCAATATCCATGAGAAGATTGCAGAACAGAAGGCAAAAGAAGAAGCTGAAGATTATCATGAGGATGATGTGAAGGAGTATAAACCAACAAAACCAGTTCAAAGGATAGATACTGCAAATGATGAGATAGATGTTCAAAAAGTATCATATGAGAAGGTAATAAAGAAACACTCAATGGGAACTTTTGTTGGATAGGGCAATAAAAGAAATCTGCGGAGCGAATATATATAATTTCGCTGTGAGAGGAGGATAACGTGAACCAGGAAGAAGCGAATATGATAATTCATAAGATGTCCCAGATTATTGATAACAGTCAGATGATTATACTTAATACGGTTCTTGAAGAGATACTTGCAGATAACAGAATGCAGGAACCTCAGAAGTCCTCTAATGATTTGCTTGATAATTTTATAGCGACAAAAAGACTCGAGGGAAGATCTGAAAAAACGATGAGATTATATAGGTTCACAATCAGTAAGCTTATTTCAGCGATAGATAAAAATGTGTGTACCCTTTCAACAGAAGATATAAGAAATTACCTTTCTACATATCAAACCGAGCATGGTATAAGCAAGGATTCCATAGACAATATGAGGCGAAATCTTTCAAGTTTTTACAGATGGCTTGAAGATGAAAACTATATATTCAAAAGTCCTCTACGGAGGATTCATAAGATAAAGACGAGAAAGGTTGTAAAGGAACCGTTTACGGATGAAGAGATAGAAAGACTGAGAGATGGCTGCAAATATCCGAGAGACCTTGTCATAATAGAATTTCTATACTCTACTGGGGTGAGAATCGGAGAACTATGTAAGCTTAATCGTAGTGATATAGACTTTGAAGAACGTGAATGTATCGTTCTTGGAAAAGGTGATAAAGAAAGGGTAACATACTTTGATGCAAGGACAAAACTTCATCTGATTGAGTACCTGAAATCTCGGGATGATAATAATCCTGCGCTATTTGTATCTATTAGAAAACCGGCAACAAGACTTGAAGAAGGTGGAGTAGAGGCAATGCTTAGGAAGTTAGGAGAAAGATGTAATGTCACTCGCTGTCATCCGCATCGGTGGAGACGCACATGTGCTTCTGCAGCCCTTTCAAAGGGAATGCCAATAGAACAGGTACAGAAAATGCTTGGTCATGAGGAAATCTCTACGACACTGACATACCTTATGATTACAGACTCGACAGTAAAGAGTTCGCACCGTAAATATCTGGGATAATAGCATTGAAATAGGTTAGTTCCATGTTATAATAGAGGTGTTTTTCTGAAACAAAAACTGTTTTGTTTCAGATGTAGCTTGTAAATGTTTATTTCAGTTTTATAGACGATGACAAATCGGAATTTATTAATCTATGCATTGTAAGAAATTATCAACCGGAAGAAAAATACAATGCAGGAGTTCGGAGGTTAAAAATGAATTATCCTTATACAGTAGGCTTTGGCAAAGTCGATGAAGAAAATAAGCCTTATTGGAACGAAGAGGCACATGAATATCTGATCATCACCACCGACGATGAACAGAACTGCTACAGTCAGACAATCAACGGTAAACAAACGAATTATAAAACTTCAAGAACCGTTCTCGGACACATAGACCTGACCACGGGTGAGCAATACAGTGGAAAGGATGCTGTTTTTTGGGAAATGACTCCTGAGGAACACGATACGGAATTATACAAAAAACTGTTCAAAGGCGGTGTCGTTTATCATATCCGTGCTGCAATGCAGAAGAAAAATGTCGTTCTGTACCCGATTGAGGTCCTCGGCATTGCAGACAGCAAGCCTTTTTTGGAACAGCTATATGCTGCATATGTTGAGGAACGTGACCGTCCTGTATATCTTCAGACAAAAATGTTCGGAGACCTGCTGCTCAACAAGAGGTACAACAGTTTTGACGGGACTTTTGAATATATGGGACATAAAATTGAATTCAGCATCGACAACAGCGATGACGCTACAAAAACTGTTTCCAAACTCGAAGCTTTTGTTCAGGATTTCAAAGCTCATGATGAGAAAATGCGCCGTTTCGCAGCAGAAAAGCTCACTTCTCTTGCAAATGAATGGGCAGATGAAGAAGGCGAAGCACACATTACCGAAGAAGAGTTTTATTCGCTATTAGTTCCGGAAGGTATAGATATGAGGAGCACCGGTCGGTATATCGTATACTATACGGACGGAGGAGCATTCGGCGGTCATTCCGTAGAAGTAAGCGGTAATTCAAAGGGACCTACTAAAGCTCAAATAACTGGCTGACAAATTCAAATTTAATGATGTGATGGGCAAGAAAATCGGAAGTTAAAAACTTATAGGGGATTATCTTACAGTTTATTAGGCAGAGAAAGGAATGGGAATATAAATGTTTTGCAAAATCGATTCGCTTTATATATGCGTTAATGATATGGAACGTGCAATTAAATTCTATGAAGAATTCTTTGAGCAAGAAGTATCGGAAAAAGGAGATGTTGGCAGCTGTTTCGAAGTAGATGGTTTTCGATTCAACCTGTTTGCTTATAAGGTTGTAAATGAAAAGCACATATTTGGCAGCAACTGTCTTCCGAGTTTGCATTTTGATACGCTCGAGAAGATGAAGGAAAAACTTGAAGGTAAAGAGATATGTTTTCCGTTGATGCAAATCGGTAAGAATTGGGTTGCGGAATTTGTCGATTCCGAGGGCAATCATATAGAGGTATACACCGCAGTTTCACAGTGAGTTTTGATCTGGTGGCAGATATATTTATCTTGAATATAACGTAGCTTGAAAAATCGGGGTTTGGAGAACTGGACATAGGTGTCTAATTAATGAAATGTGGCATTTTCTCGCTTTATGTCGTGTTCAATTACGTTGACTTGTATTAAGCTGACAGCGAAAGGAGGAAAAATCGGTGGATCAAATTAAGATTGCTACTTTTCTGAAAACACTCAGGAAAGAAAAGAATTTGACTCAAGAGCAGCTGGCAGAAAAGTTGGGTGTGTCCAATCGCACAGTATCCCGATGGGAGACCGGAACGAATATGCCCGATATCAGCTTATTGTTGGAAATAGCTGAACTTTATGGAGTCACGATTCCGGAATTGATTGATGGAGAAAGGAAAAGCGAGAATATGAATGAAGAAGTAAAAGAAGTCGTTAGTAAGATGTCCGATTATGCAGAAACGGAAAAGACAACTATCCTAAAGAATGTTAGAACAGAGAGCCTGCTGGGTGTTTGCGCTTTGGCTGTGGTGATGCTGCTTGATATCTTTGGCATCCGTTCCTACAGCCAACTGACTGAAATGGTTTTTCTATACTGCCAGGTGTTTGTGTATGTATCAGTGGTGATGATTTTCTTCCATGCCACCGGTTTATTGTATAAATTTAAACATGGGGATAGAGAAAGCAGCTTGCCAAAACCATTTCTTTTTCTGATTGCCTTGGCAGCTGCAGCCGCAGCTGCATTTGGAATATGGTTTCTGTTTTCATTGATAGGACGATAAACGGAGGTATGCGTATGTATAAGATTTGTATGAACTGCGGAAAGAAATATGACTTATCAGAAAAGAAATGCCACAATCGAAAATGCCCTGAGTGTGGAGGCAAGATGAAAACTCAGTATTCGGAAGAAGAACTAAAGGAGATTCAAAAGCAGAATGATGATATGGTCGTAATCAATACCTTGTTGATGTAGGATAGTGCTTATGGAGATTGTAAGAATAAATTCAAAACACAAAAAAACTGTTTTGTTTATTACCATACCGATTGTCCTCGTGGCGGTTGTTGTGGTGCTGCTTCAATTCACCCGGTACGGTTATCTGATGACCCTACCATATCGGTCTGCTTTTACGGAAATCGATGAGCATGTCTATATCAACAAAGACTACGCCGGAGACAGACAGGAACTCATGGAAATGATTGGGCAGGCTAAGAATCGTGTAAATAATTTCTTTGGAGGATTGAGTTTTCAGGACAATACGATCTTTATCATTTATGATGATGAAAATCTGAGGCAGAAAATCGGCGAAGATCATGCGGCGATTATCTTTAGTTTCCCTTCCGAGATACGCTATATTTGTGTATCTGATGAGTATCTTGAACTTGATATTCTGGCACACGAGATTACACATGCAGAACTTCATGCACGTCTTTCAACTGAAGCACAAAAGACAATTCCGACATGGTTTGATGAAGGGCTTGCTATGCAAAACGATTACCGCGAGAGGTACAGTGAAGCACAATGGACCCAGCAGACCAACAATGGGGAAAATGCTGTTGCCCTTGAGGATATGGACACGCCGTCAGAGTTTTATGCGGGGGAAGCGGAGGACAGGCGTTTCCGTTATCTGAACGCGAAGCATGAGCTCGATGTATGGATGACAGCACACGGACAGCATGGTTTATTGGAATTACTTGATAGGCTCAATGGTGGAGCAGATTTCACCACTGCGTATGAAGATTAAATTCGGGTTTGTCGGGATGAACGATAGAGCGTTATCCCGGAAGTTATCTAAACAGGTGTAAAAGGAGTTTTTATGAGCTCCTTTTTGATTGTTTCTAAAGATGGTTCAGCAATCGTAACGGTGACCATAAGGTTGCTGCTAATATAGGAGTTGATAATATGATACTATTGGTTGTAGATACACAAAAGGGTTGTTTTAATGAAAATTTGTATTTGTTTGAAACAATAAAGAAGAATATAAAACAACTAATTACTTTAGCAAGAGAGAATAATGTTGAAGTCGTATATGTTCAGCATGATGATGGACCGGGAACTGATCTTGATAAATCTGCTGATAACTATGAAATATATGAGGAATTCGCTCCAAGAGATGGAGAAAAGCGTTTTGAGAAAAATGTAAACAGCGCCTTTCACCCTATGACCGGACTTACAGAATACCTGCAGTCTAAAGGAGAGAAAGATATTATAGCAATAGGTGTTTCAACAGACTATTGTATGGATGCGACGGTCAAAAGCGGATTTGAGAAAGGTTTTAACATAATTATTCCTGAGTATACAAATTCAACCTATGATAATCCGTACTTTGATAAAGAAGCTGCTTATCATTATTTTAATGATTTCATGTGGAATAATCGATACGCAAAGGTTATTTCATTTGAGCAGGCAACTGAGCTTTTGCAATCTATAGATAATAAAAAGAATCCATGGGAAGAGATAAGCCTTGAGACTTATGAAAAGCATATGAGTTTGGATAGTGTTAAGCAGTTGCAATTGATGAATCGGATAATGAAAAGTCAGTTTGAAGATTATCCCGTTGATACAGTAATGATCCTAGGTATTGCCGGTGGTAATGGTTTGGAGCATATTGACATTAAGAAATACAAAAAAGTATATGGAGTCGATATAAACGAGTTATATCTTCAGGAAACACAAAAGCGTTATTCTAATCTTGCTGATATTTTGCAGTGTTTACATCTTGATATAGTTTGTGAAACTGAAAAGTTGCCTCAGTCACAATTGCTGGTTGCAAATCTGTTAATAGAATATATTGGATATGATGCTTTTGTTAGGGCGGTTAATATAATCAATCCAGAGTATATTTCCTGCGTGATTCAGATTAATACAGATGAAGAAATGTGGGTTTCAGACTCGCCGTATATTCATGCATTTGATGGCCTGGATGAAATACATCATCAGATGGAATCTGATGTTCTTAATGAGAAAATGAATTCGATTGGTTTTAAATTGATATTAAAGGATATGACAGAACTTCCAAATAGTAAAGCTCTCGTAAGGCTGGATTACCAAAAAATGATATGATTTCAAAATTGTTTATTCCAGCATAACTCACTAAGGGGATATTAGATGAAGCATATTATTACAGTCCAACATACACAGTCAATTCATCATACGAATGGAATGATAGGTTCGTGGACAGATTGGGATTTAACAGAACTTGGGAAAAAACAGGCAGATCACATTGGAAAGAAATTGAGCAATGAACTTGCCGGTAAAAAGGTGGTTTTGTATTCTTCGGATCTAAAGCGTGCTATACAGACAGCTGAAGAAATAGCTAAATATCTAGGTATAGAACCGATTTTTAAGCAGGAACTAAGAGAAAGAAATCTTGGAAAATGTTGCGGTAAGTCGGTTCAGTGG
>Ga0129310_1000660_pt1 | contig 38083 bp, 28 predicted proteins | sample Go1ome_2_FD_94433 | JGI IMG/M metagenome (GOLD analysis project Ga0129310, IMG submission 94433) | Western lowland gorrila individual fecal microbial communities from Wisconsin, USA - Go1022A metagenome | ecosystem: Host-associated > Mammals > Digestive system > Large intestine > Fecal | place... | reverse complement strand
GCCGTAGGTATCGCCGGAGAAGATGAGCTGCCATGTTGCGTAGATGTTACCAGCAAGGGTCGGAGCGTAGAAGATGTATGTAAATACAGTCTTGAGCGGACCGGGCATCTCATTGATGAGCCATGCCAGCAGGAAGCACATGATGTAGCTGACAGGACCTGTGATTATCGCGAATACCAGGGTGTTCTGGATAGCGATAAGGAATACGTCGTCCTGGAGGAACAGGGTATAGAAGTTGCTGAGTCCTACCCACTGCGGGAACTGAACCATGTTGAAGTTCGTGAATCCGACAGGGAGGGAGATGACAACAGGAATGCCCGTGAATACCAGGAACAACAGGAAGTACGGGAGAGCCAGTATGTAGGCGCTGCCGTTCTTCTTCATTTCTCGCGCTGTATATCTTAACTTGCTGTCCTCGATATACTGCGATTTTTCTTTACCGAACAAGCTGATTCCTCCTATTTTTGTTTTGGTAAGCCGTAGCCGTCCCTCCGTGGAGCCGGAGGGAGGCCGTCAGCGATCAACCTTTGTAGTAGCCAAGATCTGTCAGCTTTCTTACGATCTCAGAGTTGATGTCTCTGTTGTAGGAGCTGAGCTGGTATCTCGGGTTCTTCTGGTTGTTTACTACTGCTCTGAAAGCGTTGTATACGTTTCTCGTTACAGCATAGGAAGCAGGAATGATCGGTACTTCCTTAAGATTTGCCATCTGGTCGCTGATCTTCTCGTACTCGGAGGTGGACCAGCTGAGCTTGCCGAGTGCTTCAACGTTTGCGGTGTCGTAACGTCCCATCGGGCCCATGATAGCCTCGATCGTGGTACCGTACTCTACCTGTACGTCGGTGGTTGTGAACCAGTCGATGAAGTTCCAAGCAGCGTCTACGTCCTTGCAGCTTGTGAAGATAACTGCGCCGGAGGAACCAGAGTTCGCGGTGTAGTTGATCTTGTAGTTGCCGTTCTCGTCCTTGATCTTGTTGCCGTCCTCGTCGGTGACATAGGAGCCGGGAACATGTGCGAACGACCACAGACCCTTGATCTCAGGAGCCGCAACACTCAGCTGGTTGTAGAATGTGTAGTTCTGGAGGAGTATGGGCATCTCACCGGTTCTGAAACGAGTGAATGCGTCATAGGTCTGGTCGAAGTCGTAGATAGTGTAGAAGTCAGTCCACTTGGTGAATGCGTTTACAGCAGCCTCAGTATCGAATGTCGTGGAGATGTACTGACCGCTTGCCTGATCGTAGTTGTAGAAGTCCTGACCAGTCTGAAGCATCAGCAGAACGAAGGTGTTACCTGCGTCGAATACCTGAGAAGAGATGTTGGACGGAAGGATAAGACCAACCTCCAGATACTTTCTCTGGATATCAGGCAGCATGTTGATGAGTTCGTCCCATGTCTGGGGAGGATTGGTGTAGCCGAGCTCTTCAAGTACGTCTGTTCTGTAGAACAGCATCGGGAAGCTCTCGGTCAGCGGCAGGCCGTAAATACCGCCGTTGAATTCGTAAAGTGTTGTTACGTCCTCTGTGAATCTGCTTACAACGGATTCATATCCGGGCTGCTCCTTGAGGTTTACGAGAAGTCCTCTGGAAGCGCAGACTACAGGGAAGTCGCCGCCGATGAACAGTGCGACCTCAGGACCCTTGCCGGCGAGAGTTGCCTCAAGAACGGCGCCCTGTACCAGGGAGATGTTTACCTTAGTGTCGTGAGTGGGGTTGTACTCGGAGCTTACCAGCTCGTTTACAACGGTAGCCTGGTCACGGCCGAGGGAAACCCAGACGTTCAGTGTTTTCTCAGCGCCTGTGGAGTCAGACACGGAGGTGTAGTCCTCGAAGAAGGAACCGATGAATGCCTGGAAGCCGAAAGCAAACGCCTGGAAGAAGTTGCTGCCGCTTGCGCGGAACTCGTCCTGTGCAGACTTCACTTCGATGTAGTCGATCTCAAGGGGCTGATCACGGTAGTCTCTCATCCATGCGGAAACTGCGGAGATCTGATCCTTGATAGAGGAAAGCATCTGCGGAAGATCCTCGGGGTGGTCAACTGCCATCTGGAGGATAACCGCCATTGTCTGGAGCGTGGAAGCCTCAGAACCTGCGCCGGTCAGCGCCTCGATACCAGCCTTCTCATTGTAGAGGGTCTCGATAGCTCTCTCGAAGAACGGGAACAGACCTTCGATCTGATCCTCGAGGTAGTAGTCGTTGTACTCATCGGGGCTGGGGCCTGTGATCATGAGTATACGTCTATAGTAGTAGTTCAGCTCGAAAATGAGGTCGTCAAGACGCTCCATAACTGCGCCGATGTCGCCGGGCACAGCCTCGAGCATTATCTCGTTCCAGCCCTTGTTGAGCTTAACGTAGATCAGATTACCGTCGCCGTCTGTAAGGTCAACGGTCTGCCAGTTCGGATCGTACTGAATCTTTATGTCGTCCAGCTCCTGGCATGGAACTTCGCCGTTTATGTAGACGCGGCGGTTGGAGAAGAAGCCGCGCATCGTGCTCTGGCGTGCTCTGAGACGGATCTTGTAGTAACCGTCGTCAGGAACCTCTACCTTCCATGCGATCATCTGGCATGCCTGATCCCAGGTGTCGGCGCCGATAGTGTTATAGCGCTTCTTTACCGGGTCGTTCGGATAAACGGAGCTGTCCGTTCTGTCGTATGTAGGATAGAGAGTGGAGGAAGTGGTGTATGCAGGGGTCTCGCCCTGTACAAAGCCACCGCTCTCGCCCATAGCGGGAGTTGCGTCGATCTCTGCCTGGGAGGGCGCGATCTCAGCGTAGGTGGGAAGCTCTTCCGTGTTGTAGAAGTTCATTCCCTTAATGTAAAGGTTCGTCTTTACACCGGTGAGGGAGATCTCATGGGAGCCCTCGGAAAGATAGAAGAAATAAGGCGTATTGATAAGTCCGTCCTTATCCTTGATCGGATAGTTGATCCATGTGTTGTACTGGATCTGCTTGGGACGCTGGTCGTTGTCTCTGGAGTCGCGGGTGATCGCGGTCTCGTTCTGCCAGTATCTGTCGAGTTCAACAAGCTTTACCTCATCGAACGGATACTCGCCGTCGATCTTCATCTCGACCTCGATCGTGGTGTTGTTCGCCTCGACCGGGTGATAGAACATCTCAAGGTTGTAAAGACCGGCTGTCTTTACGTCGAAGTGCCAGGTAAGCGTGCCCTCGGAGCCTACCCACTCAACGCAGTCTGCCTGTCCGTCGTAATCGGCAAGCTTGACATCAGCGCCATCGCTCTGTTCGAAATCGGTAACGTCGATAGTCACCTCTTCCATCGGCTTTGATGCGTCAGGATACCTTGCTATGTACTTTCTGTACGCGTTTTTGTTGCTGACGATGCTCAGGCTGTCAACGTCGGTCTCCGAGGCCAAGCTCGAATCCTCCGCGGCAGCACCGGGCGCCAGCTGAATCTGAACCAGTGATGTCACCATTACTGCCGACATAAACAGTGATGTGACCCTTTTCAGCTTCATGTTTCGCTCTTTTGCCACAGTGTAATCCACCTTTCCTAAAATGCTTTGCAGCAAATCGGGTTCTCCCTCCCGATCGTTTACTTTTCATACCCTCTAGGGTAGATCAATATCCGTCCGTCCTCAAGCTCTACGCGGACCTTGTCGCCGCCCTTAAGCCCGAGTTCTTCAAGATACTCTTTCGGGATCTGAAGCCTGCCGGCGCGGTCGAGAACCGTAAGCTCTTCATGAACTTCCTGCTCCTCTGACAGCTCCCCGAAGGACTTCAGCGCCCCTGCCCTGCGCACAAGCTCCGTCGATGTCTTTCCGTCACGGATAGCCACCACGCGGTCGATCTGCGCAGATAATTTTGTATCGTGCGTAACAATGATTATCGTTACGCCCATGGACTTATTCAGTTCTCTGAACACGTCCAGGATAAGCTTTGATGTCGCCGTGTCAACCGAGCCAGTCGGCTCATCAGCAAGAAGCAGCTTCGGATTGTTCGCAAGCGCTATCGCGATTGCCACCCTCTGCTGCTCGCCGCCGGACATCTGATCCAGACGGCTGTTTTTACGGTGGGACAGCCCCACCATGTCAAGCAGTTCGTTCGCACGCTGGCTTTTTCCGGAGTACCCGGAAAGCAGCATCGGCATTTCAACGTTCTGCTTTGCGGTCAGATACGGGATAAGGTTTCGTGCGTTGTTCTGCCACACAAATCCGACCGTCCTCCGCTTGTACTCGATGAAATCCTTTTCCGTGAATTTCAGCAAGTCCACGCCATCGACGTACAGACTGCCCGCCGAGGGTCTGTCGAGTCCGCCAAGCATGTTGAGCAGCGTTGACTTGCCGCTTCCGCTTGACCCGATAAGACCCATAAGTTCGCCGCGCTCGACCGTGAGGTCAAGCCCCTGTAGCGCCATTACCTCAACGTCCCTGGATCTATAGATCTTCACCAGGTTTTCCGCCTGCACCATGATATTTTCGGGCGGCGCCAGCATCACCTTTTTAGGCATCGGCACCCTCCTCCGGCTGCGCGTTCTCTGTAACGTCAGAAATCACGCCGTCCTCCAGCGTGTAAACGATATCAGCCATTTCCATCATTGCCGTATCATGCGTTGTCATAACTATTGTCAGATCATTCTGTCGAACAAGGTCCCTGAAAAGCTTCATTACCGCCATCGCCGTCGGGGAGTCAAGCTCCGCTGTAGGCTCATCCGCGAAGATGATCTTCGGCGAATGCGATATCGCACGCGCGATAGCAACTCTCTGCTGCTCACCGCCGGACATCTCGCCGGGACGGTGGTGCATACGCTTTTCAAGTCCTACCTGGATAAGGCTCTGCTCGGCACGCTCGACCCTTTCCTTATACGGCAGGTCCGTCAGACGCAGCGCAAATTCGACATTCTCGAAAGCGGTCATCGTGGAAATTAGCGCCACGGACTGAAATACGAATGCCATTTCGATACGCCGGAGCCGGTCGCGTTCCTTATCAGATATCTTCGTTATATCCCGGGATTCGTCCAGGAACATCACCTCGCCCGATGTCGGACGGTCAAGTGCGCCGAGAATATTTATCAGCGTCGTTTTGCCGGAACCCGAGCGTCCTCTCAGAACAGAAAGTCTGTTCGGAGGGATCTGCAGATTTATGCCTTTGAGTGCATGGACAATGCTTCCGTCCCCGATTTTAAAATCCATACAAACGTTCCTGGCGTCAATAATATTTTTCATATTTTCCCCTCATGTCTGTCTGAATTCGACGGAATTTACACCATTCCATAACACCGCCATCATAAATACCCTATTAATTATATCAAATTCAACCGTCAATGTCAATAAGATTTGAATTTTTTTAGTCACTTTCAATAAATTGCGAAAAACAACCGTTTTTTCAGCTAATGCTTATCTTCAAAACCTTTCCATTCTATATATAGTGTTCGTCCGCATATTTTATTCATCTGATGTCCATATATTGTTTCGGAGCACTTAGTTTTCTTGCCACAATTAGCTAAATTTACTCGAATTAAAGTGAACATTGTGTGTGTTCGTCAAATTGCACAACCAAAGCTCGAAAAGTTTATTAAAATACACCACCCTATTATTACCAGCAAAATACCTGCAAATAAAACAAAAACCCGCTCCTTTCGGAGCGGGCCGTTGTGTTTAAGTCCGAAGACTAAAAGTTATCAGCGTTTGCTAATTACTTTCTCTTCTTAGCAACTACGATTGCAGCGCCAGCCAGAACAGCAGGAACTACAGCCAGAGCTACGCCAGTGTCAGGGTTGCCCTTGTTGTCGCCCTTGTTGTCGCCGTTGTTAGCGTCAGAAGTATCAGCGGTGTCTGCAGTATCAGCAGTGTCATTAGTGATACCAGGCTCGTCAACAGTGTCAGTAGTGTCAACAGTGTCAGTAGTGTCAGCAGTGGTGTCATTTACATCATCGCCGTTTGCAACTACAACAGCAGCTACAGCGTCAGCGGAAATGTCTGTGAAGCCAGCATCGGGAACGAGTGTTACGGAAACTTCCTCGTCAGCTGCAGCGTCAACAGTGTAGGTCAGAGTGAGCAGAACAGTGCCGTCAGCAGGAACAGAAGAACCAGCCCAAGCAAACTTGTTGGTCTCAGTGTTGAACTCAGCAAGGCCGGACTCGGTCTTGGTGGAACCAGTGAGAGTAAGGTTCTCAGAAGCCTTTACAGTGAAAGTAGTAGCTTCCTGAGTCATGCCGTTAGCAACGATCTGAACAGTCAGTGTATCACCAGCAACGGGAGCGTCGGGGGTGAAAGTAGGTGCGATAGCAGCGGAAGCAACAGCAGCTGTCAGGGACAGAACTGCAGCAGCAGCGCCGAGAGAAAGAATCTTCTTCATATAGTTTTCCTCCATATTTTTTTATAGCTTATTTAATAAGCTCCGCCTCGGGGCTTGCGCCCCGGGGAGGAACAGATTAATTAAACAGTGTGTGTCAAGCGATTAAGCCTGTGTAACAGACTTCAGGATTGCAGATGCATCAAGAGCATTTACAACGCCATCAGCGTTAAAGTCGCCGACCTTAACATCAATAGCGGTGCCAGCAGCTACAGCCTTCAGGATTGCAGCAGCGTCGAGTGCGTTAACAACGCCATCCTTGTTTACATCGCCGAGCTTAACCTCAGGATTGAGCTGCTTGTTAACCTCAGCTACGAGAGCCTCGTAAGCCTTCATGAGGTTGTAGTGAGAAGCAGCGTCAGCACCGTCGTTTGCCTTAGGCAGGGATACCTTATCAGCTGCGGTTACCTGCAGGCTGTAGCCGTTGCCTGTATCGGTGTGAGTGTATACACGGTTGAAACCCTGGAAATCACGGTCAGCAGTGAATGCGTCGTTGTCATCCAGATTCTCAAGGGACTCAATGATGGACAGTCTGTAAGCAGTCTCAGTGAGAGCAGCAGTCAGAGCGTCTGTAGCAGCCAGATCACCATCATCGATCATGGACTTAACGTCAGCGATCTTGTTGTATACATCCTCGAAGCTGTACTTGAATGCGTTGTAGTCCTTCTCAAGGTTATCATAAGCATCCTTCAGAGCCTTGTAAACATCAGTGGATACCTTGCCGTTGAAGGAGGTCTTGTTGTCCTTGTAATCCTTGATCTTGTTTACACCCTTCAGCCAGTCAAGAGCGTCCTGACGAGCGTTTACGAGTGCCATGTGGTGGAAGTTGAACAGAGCAGCGTCACCGGTCTTTTCAGCCAGGTCGTATGCCTTCTCAACCAGTTCCTGTACGTCCTTCTTAGTGTTGGTGCCGTAAGTAGCATCATACTTGTCGGACAGAGCGTACTTGAGGTATCTGTAAACCAGAGTCCACTCAGCGGAAGAACCACTAGCAGAACCAGACTTGATAGCGTCGATTGTGTCGATGCCCTCGATAAGAGCATTGCCCTTGAGAGTCTTGGTGTCGTTGTTTACATAGTACAGAGCGAGTGTGATAGCGGTCTCGAGATCTGTATAGGTCTTGTAGCCGTTGTGTGTTGTGCCATCCATCTTCTGGTTAGCATAGTCAACGCCCATGTCGTCAACGCCCCACTGACCGATCTGGTTAGAAAGGCTGCCAACAGTGGTCTGTGCAACAGTAGCAGACAAGAACTTGTAAACAAGAACATCATTCCAAGACTTCTGGTTCTGAATGTAATTTGCAATCTCCCAATCTTCAACGCCATTGCCATTGGTATCAGGTGCTGCAGCTGCTAAAGCATTGAGCTCATCAACATAGGAAGTCTTGAGCTTACCGTCTTCATCAACTGCGCCAAGTCCCTTGAGAGCGTCCATATTGAACCAATCCTGCTGAGGAAGGGCCTTGATGTATGTTACAGCGTCGCTTGCGCTTGTCTTGTCAAGGTTGAACTGGAACTCGAAGTAATCGCCATCAACAACATTGTTGAGGTAGTGGTTATCAACTGCGCTTACAGAGTCATCAATATCAGCAGCCTTGATTTCGATAAGGCTGGTCAGATCAACCCAAGCCTTCTTGCTGATGAGCTTGTACTTGTTCATGCCGTCCTTCTTGTCGGCAACATTGAAGTTGTAGTGGCCGTCAGCACCAACAGTATAAACTGCATAGCCGTTATCGTCAACCTCGATGTAGAAAGCCTTCTCGGTGGACTTTACAGAGATCTCTGCAGAGATGAGCTTCTCAGGGTTGTAGTTAACCAGGTTGTTCTTCTCATCGCTCCAGGTATATGCACTGTTGTATCTGCCGCCGTTGGGGTTAACCTCATAAGAAGCAGAGTCAACATACCAGAAAGAATCATCGGTGATGTTGTTAGCGGTCTTGGTTGTGGTGGAGTATTCGCCATCAGCAACAGTAACCTCTACCTTATCAGCGCCCAGAGTAGCTTTAACCTTTGCATACAGGTCGTTAGCAGCGGTTGTTGCATAGTCGTGAACCAGTCTACCGTGGTACTCGTTGAGCAGGGACTTAACGTTAGCCTTTGTAGCTCTGTTGGTGTCGTCTGCCTTGAAGCCGTTGAGCAGAGCAGCAGCCTGCTTAGCAGCCTTGTATGCCTTAACGATGTTCTCCTGAGTGGTCTTGGAGAGAGCCTTGATGTTGTCCATCTCATCGTAAGCCTTGTTAACCTCGGTCTCGATGGAAGAAACGTGATCATACAGAGTGCCGTATGCTACGTTCTGGTTGTAACCCCAGTAACCAGCGTCTACAGTACCAACTCTCCAAGCGTCGTATGCGTACTCCTTCTGGAGTGCGGTCTCATAGTCCTTCAGAACAGATCTGAAAGCAGACTTTGTTACAACGTCGAGGGACTTGAGGTCCTTCTTAGCTGCGTCCAGAGTCTCGTATGCATCGGTGATGATACGGCTGTCGGAAGAGCCAAGTACGGACTGTGCATTCTCAAATGCAGTCTCAAATGTAGCGAACTTGTCAGCGTCATAGATAGCGTCGCCCAGTTCCTCGTTGAGGATGTTTGCGCTGTCATAATCCTTCTGGCAAGCCTTAACAAGAGCGGTGAGCTCTTCTGCGCTGTAGATTGTGAGCTTGTTGTAAACAGACTCGAGCATGGAGTATGCTACGGTGTAATCATCAACGCTGGACTTGTCGCTTGCAAGAACGTTGTCTGCGTACTCGATAGCGTCGAGGAAGTCCTCGCCGGAAACAGAGCCGTAGTCATAGATCTTGTCGGAACGGAAGCTGTCAAAGCTCTTTACATAAGCTTCGAGGTCAGCCTTAGTCTTTACCTGCTTGGTAGCTACTGCGGTGTCCTCTGCGTTAGCTACAACGGCGATAGAGCCGATAGCCATTACAGAAGCCATAGCAGAAGCAAGAATTCTTCTTCTTAACATAATAGTCCTCCTAATGTTTGTTTTTTATAACATCTCTGAGTTATCGGGCACTCGGATGTAATAAACGTTTTGTGTCGTTCGTGACAGTAGTCAACCAGGATCGAGAAAAAGTTTCAAAAAATTTTGAATTTTTTTATTTTTCCTGATTGCACTACGGTAGTCACGGACAACGCCGGAAAAGTTTCAGCCTTTTTTCAAAAAATCTGAAATTTCCGAAAAGATTTTGTCAATGTATCGGCGCGGATTACTTTCTCTTCTTGGAGAGAACAACAGCGCCAGCAGCTACGATAGCTACGCCAGCAACAGCAGCTACGCCCTCAACGCCTGTGTCAGGAGAGCCCTTGCTGTCAGAAGCAGTGGTGTTGCCTGCACCTGTAGCGTCAGAAGCGTCGGTAGCGTCAGAAGCAGCATCGTCAGCAGGAACATAGGTGTCATCAGCTGCAGCAGCAGAACCGCCGAGTGTGAGGTTGCCCTTAGCGTCGAATGTAGCGAGAACGGTGCCGTTAGCGTCGGACAGCTCGGTCTTTACTACTTCGATATCGGACATTGTGAAGCTCCAAGCCTGCATGAAGATTCTGTACAGGGAGAGGTTGCCGATGTCGCCGTTAGCAACAGGGTTGATAACGTCAGCTTCGATCTTGTAGGTGTAGTCGCCAACCTTAACAGCGTTGATGCCCTGAGCTGCGTCCTGAGTCTCGAGGCCGAGATCCTCATCGATTACGCCCCAGAAGTTGCCAGCAGATGCCCAGTTGTACTTGTTGTACAGATCAGCGTCTGTAGTTGTGAGGTCGGAGTGTGCGGAAACTACGATAGCGCCGCCGCCCATGCCGTCCCACCAGTCACGGTTGTCAGCATCATCGATTACGTCGAATGTGAATGCAACGTGTGTGATAGCAGCGAGATCCAGACCATCGATGGACATTGCAGGAACATTGTCCTTGTTGGTGCCGTCGGAGAACAGGCAGATACCATAGTTGCCTGTGCCGTCAGCCAGCAGATACTGGGTACCATCAGTGATTGCACGGAAGTCAGCGCTTGCGCTTACTGCAACAGCAGATACAGCTACAACAGCAGCAGCTGCAGCGGAAAGAATCTTTGCGATTTTCATGATAAAAATCCTCCTTAATAGTTTCGCCCGTCCGTATATGATCGCCGGCGGGGAATTCACCTTGTAAGGCATATATGTGCATCGGGACACAGATATCCTTGTAATACACTATAACATTTTCGGGGTGCTTTCGTCAATGTGCAATTTGTATAAATCTTTCCGAATTCTTTTATTCACAATTGTTAACGCTTTGTAACCACTTAATGGAGTATGTCCGTAAAGCTACTGAAACAGCGGTTTTAAACATGTTGCTTAATTTAGTTAATTCATATTTTACCACAGTCCGCCGCTTAATTTATTGCAGGTTTTTGTGTGTATTATCTCACTCATTATTGCGTCTATCCGCGCGGATATACAAAATCCGCCGTCAATTTTATGCAAAATGTCCAAAATTTCAAACAATGCTTGAATTTGACCGCCTGTTGTGATATACTAAATAAGTATCCAATACGCCTCTTTAGTTAAATGGATATAACAGCCCCCTCCTAAGGGGCAGTTGTAGGTTCGATTCCTACAAGGGGTGCCAAAGTTTTGCCGCGATATACATCGCGGCAAAACAATCCGATTTTTCTCAGCCGTCCCGGAGTGGGACGGCTGTTTTGCTTTGTTTATCAAGCGGAACACCTACATGAAGCCGACCGCAAAAACCGAAAAATCTCGTGCGCCTGCTCCGATACTCACGCGCTGCCCTGCGCGAACTAGTGAGGCGTAATACTTTGCCTGGCTCTGAAATCACTGCTTCATACTTTGGAATCAGTGAATACACGATACTATATTAATAGAACAATAATTGATCCCGCCTTTTCAGACGGGATCGTTTTTATTTCACGCTTTATTGCTTATAACCACTTTATAGCCGTCCGACGACCTGGAATATGCGCGCTTTGCCTTTGCACGCTTTACCTTCAGCATCTCCGGGGAATTTTTCGCCTGCTCTACTGTTTCGCCGGGTCTTATGTCCTGGAATAGTTTTTTGGAGTCCTCGTCAGTTTTTCTGCTTTCCTTGCGGGTGGCTATCGCTTCGGCTCTTTCGGAGCTTTTACGTTTCTGCCGCTCCTCAGCCTGCTTCACGCGTTTTTCAGCGACTGCCTGCTCGTGCTCCGTCGGGAGCGCATGGTACTCCCCGCCTCTGACGAACTCTCCGGAAGCCGACTGTATCCCGTTCATTTTGTACACGGCGGTCGCTTTATCCGCCTTTGCAGAACTCAATGCACCTGCGGTATGAGCCAGTTTCAGTCTGTGGACTTCATCGCGGGTGCGGCAGCGCCTTAACTGCTGTTTGTATGCATTCTTTTCCGATTCGGACGCCACAAGCCGCTCGTACAGCATAGGATTTTTCGATTTCAGATACTCGCACTCGGATTTAGTCAGAGTCCCGCCGCTGTAGAACTTGGTCTGTATCCCGGCTAGCTTCTGGTCGCCAAGGTGGTCGGTGATACTGCCGACGATGTCATTCTTATCCCTATCGGCGGCAGACTTCGCCGTATCTTCCTGCTGCTTTATCCACTCCTTGATGGTGGACGGCTTCTTCCCGGAGCTTCCCTGGCTCCGCTGTTCTGCCTGGCGCTGGTAATCAAGCGCCTTTACATAGCTTGCCACCGAGCCGATATTCATAAAGTTCACGGAAGGATCACCTCCATTTTCCGTGCTGTTTCTTATTCTCCGCAGAATATGATAGAATTGGCCGATATGCACGGAGTTCACCAAAGGTGAACGTACGTTTTTGATCTATGATAAGCGTTTTCGTTTATTATATCGTCAAGGCGGTTAAAAACTTTAACTATCCAGATAAAAAAAGAACGTCTGCCCTTTTCAGAGCAGACGTCATATTACTCAGATCATCTTACGGAATTTCTGAGGATAGCGGACGCGTCAAGCGCATTGACCTTACCGTCTTTATTTATATCACAGTATTTCAGCTTTGCGCTGTCAAATGTGACCTTATTTGTGACATATCTAAGAATTACCGCAGAGTCAAGGCTATTCACAGCAAGGTCTCCGTTAGCGTCACCCTCAAGCCGTGAAATATCGTCTACGACAACCGTGTATTCTCCGCCCTCGCTGATCGCATAGGAAACAGAACCACCACTGCTGATCTTTACAGCAGCCACACACTTTGATGTACCACCGCTGGTTCTGTAGATATTTGCGATTTTACCTGCATTCGCAGAGCCAAGATTGAATTTTACGACGCCGGTATAACCGAATGTGCCGTTATTGCCCACTGTAAACGCAGTTTTGCTGAGCCCGCCGGAAAGCTCCGTTGAACTCGGAACAGTGCTGCTGCGCTTTATCTCAACACCGGTATTCTTAGCTTCGGTCACAGTTCTGCCATTTACCGTAAGCTCGCCGTCATCTGATATAAGGACGAGTGTAATATCCTTGCCCTTTATCAGTGATGTCACATCACTGGAAAGCAGAGAGGAACCGTTCATGTCTATGTTTATGGTTCCTGTAGTCATGCCGGAAATACGCTTCTTTATATCGTCCCAGCCCTTGGTGCTTCCATCAAGCAGACCGGGAGTACGATCCACGTTTGAATTATGTCCGGATCCTCCGGCAGAACCTCCGCCGACGTTTCCACCAGTGCTTCCGCCGGAGTTACCTCCGTTGCTGCCGCCGTTATTTCCGCCCTTAACATTGATATAAACATTCTGCGCTGTCCTGCGGACCTCGTTGGAGCCGGAAACACGGAACTCAGCCGCTATCGTATTACCTGTTTTGGATGTAAGCTTGTTCTTGAGCGTCTGGCTTCTGATAGTGATCCTTGTACTTCCTGATTCAGAAGTATAGTCAACGTCAGGTGTCATCTTCTCACCGTTTATCCAGAGTGCCTGGAATTCACCATACGTACCATTTGATACAAAAAGCTGATCGGAGTCGATACTTCCGATACCAAAGTCGTACTTACCATTGTTCTGCTCGGTACCGATAGGAGTTATCAGATCATAATCGGCATCGGTAGCCTCATAAACATTGTCATCGGTGTTGTCCAGGATATTGAGCTTAAATGCCTGATAGCTTCTGCTGAAAGAGCTTTCGCTGAACTGTGCACATATGGTGAAAGTAAATGAGCCAGTTTCCTGAGGAACACCGTACAGCTCGCCGGTCTCACTGTCAAATGATACGCCTTGTGGAAGACTGCCGCTCCAGAGTCTGAACGTAACCTTGTTCCAGTCATGGATATTGTTCGTTGCCACGACAGCATAATACGGAACATATTTTACACCGTCAGCCAGCTCAGGATTGGTGACGATCTTAGGGTTACCGGCGTTACCCTTGAGTGTGATCTCCACAGGCTCCTGACCGTCTGCCGAAATCGTAAGCTTGCCGCTCACCTTACCCTCTCCGTCGGGCAGGAGGCGTATCTTGGCAAGGTTGCTTACATTGCGCACTGAGTAATAAGAATCAGAAACCTTAGTAAACGGTGCGAGCGTATCATTTTTCTCGCCGCCGATCACCCAGTAGCTGTCGAGCTTTACATTCTGAGCGTCGGAAAGCTCGACCTTTAATCCTGTCAGCTCCTGGTCTCCGATATTGGCAACCAGGATATCGTGGAACATATCATAGGAATTATCAAAGAACACTTCGCGCTCAGAGGGGCCGTTAACGAACAGCTTTGCTCCTCCTGTGGTATTCTTGACTGCATGTACGGTATAGTTGCCCTGGTTATTTGAAGCGGCAACGGTGTACTGCTTGGGTCCGCCGGAAAGATCCTGCGGCTCCTCGTCAAGCTTTACGAGCTTGCCGGATACGGAATCATACACATTAACGCTGGTCGGCGAGGAAACATTGAGCATTACCGTGCTCATGTCATATGTGTTATCCTCGTCATAGATGAACACTGTCTGGTAGTTGTACTTATAGTAAGAATCAAGATAATGATAGTGAGAATCGACCTGGGTGGTCTTGTCATCCAGTACAAAGTATTCGTTAGTGTTATTTACGCCGGAAAGTCTGAAGAACGCATTCGTCTTATCGTTTCCAAGCGTGCTGTTTCCGATAACGGGCCCGTTATTACCACCGTCATCGTCATATTCCGACGTAACAGTTATTTTCAGGTGAACGACATAATCCAGGTACTCGTCGCCGTCCTTTGTTGCAATCTCGGGTACGTCAGAACCATTGATGAATATGGTGAAATCAACGCCGCTGCTGTAATCGGCTTCATATCCATTTCCGGTAAGACTGGAGGTTATATCCTGGGCATCAGCGGCGGCTTCAATGGTATCAAATCTTCCGACAACACTCTTCTTTAACACTGATTTCAGATTCGTCCGGTCGGGATAGTAAATTATGCTGGACAGCTTATAATTATACGTATCATTTGCAGGATAGCCGGGATCAAGGTCATATGTAAGCTCTTCATCAAATACTCCAATGGAATCAGAGTTCATTTTGGAGCTTATCGACGAATAAATATAAGCGCTTCCAGACCTTATCGAACCATCGACAGATATACCGACGCCGTAAAGATAGGCATAAACAGTATGTGAATTGGTTATCTGTGTACCATCGTCCAGAGCATAAGTGTAATCAACATCGATGAAGCTGTTAATGGTATAGTTAGGATTATATACTACATTTTTGTCTCCACTGTAACCATAATCATACTTGAATTCTGCCTCGACCACTTCGTCATTGTCAGAACGCTTCAGCTCGCTGGTCACTTCAACGTATATGGTTTCTCCCTTTACGAGTCTTCTGTTCAAATAGGTCTGTACATTTGTATATGTTCCTAAATAACTGAGGGAAACACTCTGATCCGCCAGATCAAGATAAACCTTGTTTCCATCTTCATCAAGGCTATAATACTTTACCGAAAATGTCGGAGTATATTTCAGAGCGTCTACATTGAAAGTGATAATATAAGCAACATTGCTGGGATCAAGCTGCTTTCCGCTGCCAACGATAAGGGTAGCTGTGCCACCGCTCACAAAGTCGGAAAGGTCCACGGTGGAATCATCGCCGACTATGCTGTACTGGCTGCCATCTATCCACACCTTCACAGCGTCAGCGGGGAACTGCACAGGATCGCCACGCTTATATGTGATCTCAGTTGTGCCGCTTGTTTCACCGCTGAATGCAGCTATATCGTCTGCGGAAGCGGGAACCTCTTCAGTGCTTTCAGAGGTTTCCGCCGTGGCCGCGGGAGTCTCTGCTGTATTCTCGGAAACCTCTTGCGTACCGGCAGATGCCTCTGCGGTATCGGCAGTAGATTCTTCGGTTTCTGCGGAGGTTTCTGCTGTATCTGCGGTAACTTCTCCGGTGGAAACACCATCGACTAAAATTTCAGAGCTCTGCTGACTTGCAGAGCTATTCTGGGACACGGTCACAGTATAATCCGCAGCATACTTGAGACAATCCATCAGCGACTTTACCGGATAATTTTCAAGCTGCTCAACGGTAACGCCTGAAATGTCTGCTGTAACATTGTACTTCTCGATGGGAAGCAATGTCGCGAATGCGCTGACAGATACGGACGCTGCGGCAACTGCCGCTGCGGTCACCGCAGCCAGGACTCGTTTAAGGTTCATAGTTCTCCTCTCCTTTTTTATTTATCTTCCGGCGGCGCTCAGCAGCTCCGCCAGATCGTAAAAGCGCGTTGTGCGCAAATTACCATCGGGATAATCAAATACGGCCGTGCCGTTATATACATCACACAGATACGGGAGCCGCGCAAGCTCCTGGAACTCACTACTCATAAGTACGCCGTAATATTTTCCGTCCGTTGTGATATACTGCATTACCAGTCTGCCATCGTCAAGCTGAGTGGCATAGGTCAGGAAAGCGTCCTCGTCAAGCTCAGCAACCTGTGTTTCATCAGACCGTCTGAAAACCCTCGCTGCACCATGCAGATCGGATTCTATCCTGTAATCTGCGGTGTCAAGCTCCTCATAAAGGGAGCTGTCGGGTTTGTCCTTAAGCTCCTCGGATATGAGCGAGCCGTCAGTCGCGCTGTACGCGAGCACCTTACCTGAATAATATGTCACTTCCAGCACAGAGCCGCGAGCGTCTTTGTAAAACTGCTGGTCGTAGATGCCATCGGGGTCGTAAAGCCCTACTTCGGTAATAACGCCGCCGTTCATGTCAAGAATACGGAATCCGTCCACACTGAACAGCATTGCCGTTTTCCCGTCGGCACTCAGCCTTGCTTCATCATGCGGATAATAAGCGTCATATGCCAGGACCTGCGTTCCTTTCTGTTCATTCAGTTTCAGTATGCGCACGGTGCATGAATCCGTCGAAGCCGCGGCTGCTGTTCCGTTGGATATGTCGGTCAGCGTCATCGGAACAGAACTGCTTACCTCCGACAAGTAAGCTGAATTACCCCAGAAGCTAAGTATCGGGGAGTTTCCTCCGGTGCAGACAATACTGTGCGTTCCGTCCCAGGCAAATCCTGTGATTTCCTGCTCAGCCTGTGCGACGGGAGTCTGAGCGCCGGTATACGGGTCTATCTCTGCAATGATTCCGCCGGAACGAACAAGTATACCATTCTCATCAGCACAGACCTCGTATTTGCCGTCCGTCTGCTGATCAGTAAGGACAGTACCTTTTGCGCAGTCCGTCATTGAGAACACGGAAGAACCGCTGCCTGCCGCCGAGTAAGCGAATATATCCGAGAAGAAGCCTCCGCTGAACTCATCATATCCGGAGCCAGGTGAAGTCAGTATCATCTCTCCGGAACCGTCAAACGAGAACACGGACAGAGAGCCGTCCGCAAAGCTGACCGCAAGACGCGAACCGTCGTTGTCCAGCTGAAAGACCATATTCCCCGGATCAACGAAAATATCGTTTCTGACGACCGCCTGCTTCCTGCTGCGGAAATCCACCCGAGCCGCTTCCCTGCCGGAAGCCGTATCGTAAAGCACTGCATAGCTGCTGTCTCGGTAAACGCACGCCGCATACGCACCGTCAGAAGATACGCTGATATATGTTGCCGGCTCACCTGTCCACAGCTCATGACGTGAACTGAGCGAATATGCCCTGACGGATCCATCACCGGCATATAACACCGTATCGTTGTCGATATACCGTATCTGAGAAAGCGCTGAACGGTCCGCCGGAAATTCCACGATAAGCGCCGCGTCTTCGGTGCTGTAGACCTGAGCCTTTCCCGAGATAATGCACGCGAACGTATCGCCCTCCGGCGACAGCTCAACAAACAATGCTTCTGACTCAAGTTCCACAGTCAGATAACTGCGGAATCCGTCAGAGAGGTCATAAACTCCGAGAGCGTCCGCCAGAGCCGCCTGTACCTGCGGCGGCGTCTCAGGGATCAGAAGTCCCCCGCGCTCCGGAATTGCGTCAAGTGCATAACTTACGGCCGCGGCATGATCTCCGTCCGAAAGAGCGGTACGTGAATATTCCGCCAGCTTCAGCGATGATTCTGTCATCTGCATTCGCTTCAGCCCTATAAATCCCGCAGTAAGGCTTACGATAAACAGGAATCCCATGCACGCCTCAAACACCGCAGTTCCGCATTTAAGCCTTTTCAGCCGCGGATCGTTTTCGTGCAGGTGATCAAGGTCGTACAGCATTTCTGCTGCGGTCTGATATCTGAGTTCCGGATCCGGCTCCATCGCCCTGGAAATTATTCTGACCAGCTGAGGACTGAATTCCTTGTCAGACAGCGGTACCACATTCCTGGCATCCGACTCCGGGCGTCTGCCGCTCATCAGATGATAGAGCGTTGCTCCTGTGCTGTATATATCAGACCGTACATCAGGGACCACCATTCTTTTTGTAGAACCGGACACCGACGAGCTTCTCGCAGTATCAGATGTACCCAGACCGCTGGAATAGTCAAGCCCGTAATGCTCCGGCGAGGCATATCCTGCGCTGCACCCGACAAAGTTCAGCTCGCCGAGCGCCAGGGAAATGTTGAAATCGATCAGACATATCGTGTTGAACGGCGTGCGCATAAGGTTCGCAGGCTTGATGTCACTGTGCACAAATCCGCGCGGCGGATCACCGTGCGTCGGAGAGTGAAGGTAAACAAGCGCTTCGAGAAGCTGCCTTGCCCACTCTACGACCTGCTTCTGAGGAAATCTTTCACCGCGCTTCAGCGGTTTGTCGAGGCTCTCACCCTCAATATAGTCCATTACGGTATACACCGTATCATTTTCAACAAAAAAATCGTATACCTTTGGTATGTATGAGTGCGTAAGATCCTTCAGTACGTCGACCTCTCGCCGCAGAAGCTCCGGACGAGTATTAAGCTTTCTTTTATCCGCCTTAAGCACCACAAGCTTGTCGAGCCTGACGTGGCGGGCAAGATATACATTTCCTCCGCCGCCGGCACCGATGTGCCTTATCAGCTCATACGTTGAAGCGATGATCTCTGCCATAGAAGCCATTCACGGGAGATATTCACGCCTTATTCCCGTTTCTCCTTTCGCCGTATTCACTGTTCATTCTGAACGTCAGCGCGGAAAGTCTGAATCTGTATACAACAAAACCGATACCCCCGGCAAGCAGCGCCGCAGCTGCTGCAGCCCCTCCGGCCACGCACAGTATCCTATCCATACAGCCTGTCCCCTTTTCAAAACAACTTTCAGCATTTTTCTAATGTACTTTGTATATTATATCACAACCGCAAGTTGTTGTCAACAACAAAATTCATTTATTTCCAAATAAAAAACATCCGTCTTAAATTACTAAGACAGATGTTACCTTACTTTATTTTTTTGATCGTTTCCTTTATCAGCAGGGCGTGGATCTGCTGTATGTCCTCCGGGAGCCTGTGCCAGTCCGCAAGATGCTGCCTGTCCTGCGCTGAAATATCCTGCCCTGCCTGATCACAGCCGCTGCCTATAAGATAATCCACAGATACGCCAAAGATACATGCCATTTTTATCAGAGTTTCTATATCCGGTTCAACGGCAGTCCTCTCGTACTTATAGACCGCCTGTTGAGTTATGCCCAATTTCTCAGCAAGAGCCTGCTGAGAAAGTTTGTTTTCTTCCCTCAGTTTCTTTAAATTCTTAACCATTGTTTCACCTTTCATTATTGTATAGAGCGCGAATTACAGATTCCTACTTATATTTTAACAAAATCATAATACAAAGTACAAAGCTATATAGTTGTCCTTGACAACAACCATAAGTTGTGATATAATACTCATAAATAGTAGACAAAATTGAAACAGCCTGTTCCGTTCAGCCATCTTAATTATTAATGAGAGGTAACAAATCCATGCCAGTTATCAATGTACTGCTGCTCACCAAAGATCATGAATACAGCGAAAGAGTCACAAAATTCCTCAGCGCAAGGTATTCAAATATCCGCGTCACATCACTGGACCGCATCTCCAACATAAGCGATGTGATACGCACTGCGTCCATAAGCGTGCTCCTTTTCGGGGAGGAATTCTCCGATGCCGAGCTTCCGGAGACGCCCGGCACCGCCCGTGGAAAGCTTGTCAGCAGACGAGCCGTATGCTCTCTCAGCGACAAGATATTCTGCAAATATTCCAGCGTGGACGAACTGTACAGGATCATTCTCGGACTGTATGCCGAGGTCTCGCTCGTGTCTGACGACACCGACGGACGGAGCCGTATATTCAGCTTTGTCAGCACCAACGGAGGAGCAGGCTCTACTGCGGTATCCGCAGCTTTTGCCGAAAATGCGGCACGCAGCGGCATTAAAGTGCTTTACCTCACACTGGACAAGTTTGAATCACCAATAATTGGCAGTGATGGCGATGGCGAAGGCTGCTTATCAGATCTGATACTCTCTGCCATAGCTTCCGGAAAAACAAGAATAAACCTGCCGGCAAAGGCAGCTTCGCTTATTAAGACCGATCCCGCTGGCGTAAGCTACATTCAGGGCTGTAGATATCCCAACGATTTCGACGAGATGAACAAGGAAATGCTGGAAAAAGTAATCGGTGCCTGCATATCGTCCGCGGAATACGGCTGCGTCGTGATCGATGGCAGCCTCAGCAGCGAGCTTATCAGGGATTATATATTAAAAAACACTGACAGACTCGTTCTTGTTGCCGACGGAGACCTCTCCGCAGCAAAGAAGCTCCGCCGATATATCATGTGGCTGCGTAACCTTGACCAGAAGCTCAACAAGGATATTATGTCCCGGACCTCAATAGTGATCAATAAGGGGAGCATAACCGCCAGGGACGGAATGATCGACGGGACACCCATTGCAGGCGCAGTCCCCAGATATAATGATAATAACATCAGAAGCATAGCCTCGGCAATATCTCGCCTTGACCTGTGCGGGAACATTCGTTCCAGATAAGGAGCCATCATGAATGCAGAGCTAGAACAGCTTGCCGAAAAAATACGCAATTCCATAAGGAATTACGCCATATCAAAGGACATCAGCGACGATGAGCTTCGCAGCCTGATAGAAAATACGGTTGCCGAACAAACGGCAGACAGATACATAAGCCTTTCCGAAAGAGTCGGAATGACTGAATGGATATACAGTTCCATACGCGGTCTGGGGCTTCTTGATGAAATAATCGGTGACGAAAGCATAACAGAGGTCATGATAAACGGGCCCGATAACATTTTCATTGAGAACGGCGGTAAGCTCGTCAAGCTCAACAAGCACTTCGAGAGCCGCGAAAAACTGGAGGATATTATCCAGCGCATAGTAAGTACCGCCGGACGTGAAGTCAACCAGACAAAGCCGATCGTTGACACAAGGCTGCCGGACGGCTCGCGTGTGAATGTGGTCATGCCGCCGATAGCGCTCAACGGTCCTATCGTCACGATACGCCGCTTCTCCAAGGAACCGATGACCTTTGAAAAACTGATAGAATACGGCTCCGTGACACCTGCAGTACGCGATCTGCTGAAAGAGCTGGTCGAAGCCAAATTCAACATATTCGTCAGCGGAGGAACCGGCTCAGGTAAAACTACATTTCTGAATGCACTTTCGAACTATATTCCGTCAGATGAACGAGTGATCACCATTGAGGACTCCGCCGAGCTGCAGATCGTGACGATACCGAACCTTGTAAGCCTTGAGACCAGAAATCCCAACTCCTCCGACGAGGGTGAGATAACCATAAGGGATCTGATAAAATCCGCCCTGCGAATGCGCCCGGAACGTATAGTCGTCGGCGAGGTAAGAGGCGGCGAAGCGCTTGATATGCTCCAGGCAATGAACACCGGTCATGACGGATCGCTGTCCACGGGTCACGCGAACAGCGCCGAGGATATGATGTCGCGTCTTGAAACAATGGTGCTCACCGGAGCCGCCGGGCTGCCGCTCCCCGCGATACGCCAGCAGATAGTATCGGCAATAGACATTGTGATACACCTGTCCCGTCTGAGGGACAAATCACGCAAAACCGTATCCATATGCGAGGTGGACAGAATAGGCGATGACGGTCAGATAAAGCTCAATCCGCTGTTTGAGTTCGTGGAGGACGAGGAACGGTCAAGAGAACAGAAAAAGGTCGTCGGTATTCTGAAACGGACTGACAATCCGCTGCACCACCCCGAAAAACTGAGAAATGCCGGAAAGGACGTGTCCATCTTTGATAAAGCAAGGTTTGAAAAATATTATTGATCACCCTGAGGACGCTCAGGCAGTATCCACCGGATACGATTACCACACCTACACCATGACCCTCCGTGACAGGCTCATCGCCTTTGTCATCGGCGCGGTCGGTGCCGCAGTAGTCATGCATATATTCTTCGGAAATATAATGGTAGATATTCTTGCGATGGCTGTGACAGGGATCGTGGCGCAGAAGATCTATCGGAATGTAATGATAGAACGCATAAAGAACAAACTCACGCTCCAGTTCAAGGATATGCTTGATTCTGTCACATCGTCCATCTCCGCCGGAAAGGTTGCCCAGGCGGCGTTCATTGACGCCGAAAAGGACATGAGAATGCAGTACGGAGAAGACAGCTACATTTTTAAGGAGCTTCACAAAATAAATATCGGAATAAGCAACAATCTGACAATAGAAACGATCCTCAGCGACTTTGGAAAAAGAAGCGGAGTAGAGGACATAGAAAGCTTTGCGAATGTATTTGTGATCGCAAACAGGCAGGGCGGAAACATAAAAACGATACTGACCGAAACCAAAAGTATCCTCTGCGATAAAATTGAGATCGAGCAGGACATCAGGACGATGCTCGGAGCGACCAAAAATCAGCTCAACATTATGATGATAATGCCGCTGCTGATCGTTCCGATGAGTTCGGGATTTACAGAGGGCGCGGAGAACTCCTTTTCAAATATAATGGTCAAGATCGGCGCGCTGATTGCATTTGTCATCGCCTACATCATCGGCAGAAAGATAACCACAATCAAAATGTGACGGAGGATATCATAAATGAATGTGATAATGCTCGTACTCGGAATTGCTGCGACGATCTTTTACTGCGCCGTATATTTCCGCAATGCCGATAAATACGACCAGATGGTGCAGGCTGCCGATGAAGAAATAATAACATTTCGCGAACTTCTTCCCGTCGGACTTGCACTTGTACAGAAATTAAATATCAAGACAGCGGACACAAGCATAAAGAAACGTCAGAAATTCGCCGAGCTGTATACCAGCCAGTACACGGATTATTACTGCCTCATCTCGCGTGCGGCGGCGGTCAGCTATTTTGTGACGTTCCTGCCGCTCGGGCTGCTTCTCGGAGCGCTGATGAACTCCGTGCTGGTACCGATCCTGGTACTTCTGCTGACGGCATTCATGCCGTACTATACCACCATGCGCATGGATTCCATGATTAAAAACCGGCGTGAAGAGCTGCTGCTGGATTATCCTACCGTGCTGTCCAAAATGGCTCTTATGATAAACGCCGGAATGATGCTTTCCGAAGCATGGAGGACAGTTGCTTCCTCCGGCAGCCGCATTCTTTACAGAGAAATGCAGAGGACTATCGTCAATATCAACAACGGAATGCCAGAGATACAGGCGTACAGCGAATTCGGCATGGAATGCAGGATAAACGAGCTGAAGAAATTCTCATCTATCATCTGCCAGAATGTCGAAAAGGGCAATTCCGAGATCGTGCAGGTAATGAAACAGCTTTCGATAGAGGCATGGGCTGCCAAGAAAAACATAGCCATCTCCCGCGGAAAGAACGCAGAAACCAAGCTCATAATCCCGATAGGCATAACATTCCTTGCCATAATCATTATGATAATGGTGCCGATAATGTCCAATATGAGTTTCTGACGAACAGACAGGTTTGGTGATTTATATGAATACAGACGGCAAAAAGGACGCTGATAAACAAGGGACGTCATTTGGGGACATATTTTTAAGTTTACTGCCATTTTTAGGAGCGATCGCATTTATGCTCGTATTCAACGCTGCGATGGTGGTGGGTCTTCAGACGATAGACTCGGGTCTGGAAGGAACGGAAGTGTCCGAGTTAGTGTGGAAAACACTGGTTATAGTTGCTGTAGAGTTCGTGTGTCTTTCACTGGCAAGTGTGATACATAGGAATCAGGTAGTCCCAATAATTATATGTATTTTCGGGTATATCCTGACGCAGCATTTTTCACTGGTGACCCGTCTTTTCAACTTTATCATCGGATTGTTCGGACAAGGAGAAAGTGGATGAAAAACAGCACATGCAGATTTCTCGTCCTGCTTCGCTCAGAAAGCGGCGGCGCTAACGCTTCGGTTTTCCTTTTCACCGGAATCGTTACTGAAATCGTCCTGCTGGCAGATGTCCTTTGCGTGATATTCGCGACTGATGGTCTGCAGTACAGCCCTGACCCGCTCGGCACAGGGTGTATCACCGGAGCAGGCTGTATCGTACTTATAGTGCTGTGCGGGGTACTTCTCCGCCGCAGTGAGCAGATAATGTTTTTCATCGTCTCAGCCGTGATCACCGCAGTCGCTGCGGCAGCAATGCTTATATTCCGGGCGGAGCTGCTCATATTCTGCCGTCAGATACTGGCTTCACTTGAAATGCTGAACACTGATTTCACCTCAGTTGCGGAGATACGGTGACGCTCAGATAATGGACGCGGTATGCGTTTGTTATAGATATACTTTATGAAGGGAGGTAATTATATGAAGGACTTAGCTTTCAGAATGTGGTGCAAAGCTCAGTTTGCAAAGCAGCAGATCAAGGAGCGCTTTACCAGCGAGGACGGCGGTGCTGATGGTATCATTATCGCGATCATAATCATCATTATCGTTGTGGCTCTTGGTATCGTGTTCAGAGATCAGATCGGTAAGTGGTTCAGTGATCTTGCAGGTGCAGCTAACGATCAGATCGGTGATGCAACCAAGGATCCGGCTTATACCACCATATGATGTCACGGCGATCCGATCCCGGCATAGACTGTGCCGGGATTGGATCATATTTTCTTGATTCATCACAATTGTGAGGATATAAAATGAAACCTAAAATCGACATTCGCTCAGAAAACGGCGCGGCATATGTCCTTGAAGCTGTTATCGTTTATCCGATCGTCATGATAGCGGTAATATTCCTGATAATGGTCGGAATGACATTTGCACAGAAATCCATGCTCCAACACCGCGCTGCCGAGCTTTCGACATATATCGCCAAAGTAATACGCTATCCCGGTTACCAGAACATTGAAAAACCATTCTACGATGAATCTTCCGATGGAGAAGTGACACGTGAAATGGTGGATCAGGCAATGAAGCAGATCGACCCTTACCGCTATATTCTGCATATCGTCGGAAACCAGGTGCGGTCCTCCACAGATTCGGACGGCAATGAAGTGGTATCCGAATGCGAAAAGCAGATAGTAAAATACCTCGACGGCCACGGATTCCTGAAACCGGCAGCGGGCGCTGCTCCGAAGCCGGACTCTGCGACATACAGCGGCGTAAAGGATCCGGCGGAACTGAACGGACGCTCCTGCTACATCTCCGCAACAACTTCCCGCGTGGCAGTGTATCTGGGTCAATACTACGTGTTCGCGGACTTTTTCAGAATGATCGGCGTCGGCGGCAAACGAATGACGATCACCGGAGAATGCACGACATATGTATGCGATTCCGTAGAGCTTGTCCGGATAACAGACATGGCTTTTGATGTTGTGAATTTCATCGCCGGCAAGCTCGGGATAGATCTTGACAAAATAACAGAAGCAATACAGAAAGTCACCGGAAATTCCGGCAAATAAACTCATGAGAGGTATGCTATGCTAAAGTTCCTAAACAAAAGGGAAGCGTCAGTCTCGATATTCCTGTTGATAATAATGCTTCCCATGTTCGTGTTCTCATTCGGCATCGTCGATATCTGTAAAATAATGATGGCAAAGGACGTCATGCAGGACGCCTCCGACCTTGCCGCCAGCTCCGCGCTCACAGCATATGACAAAACTCTCAAGGACATCTACGGACTGCTGGCGACCTCCTCAACCGAAGCCGAACTCACAGATAAAATACAGGAATACTATGTCACCACCCTGGAAGCAAGCGGTGTTCAGCTTTCCAAAGATGACAAGCAGTTTGTCCAGAATCTCCTAAGGGATCTTATAGGCTCCGGGATAGACGAAGAAGCTCTCAGCAACAATCAGAACCTGCTTAACGTCCACTCAGAGCAGAAGGATAACAAGGCGATAACTGCCTCGCCGGTAAACGCGTCTGCAATATCAAATCCGGCCGTAATGAAGCGCCAGATAATCGAATACTCCAAATACCGCGGACCGGTTCAGCTGGCTTCCGGAATGCTGGAAAAACTCGGAGTGCTTTCGGATACGCAGAACCAGACCAACGCCACACAGAAAAAAATAGAATTTGAAAAGGAACTGTCCAGCGTCGGTGAGACCGCGCAGGAGCTTTATACACTTTTCAGAATATACTTCTACAATGCTGAACGTCTTGAATGCTTGTGTGAATACTACAAAACCCCGCACACGAAGCACCCTGCATTTGAAATGATATATTCGGGCACTGACTATCAAAAAACGGAGCAGACAAACGTAAACAAATTTGCGTTCCCCGCCAACTATAAGATAGACGAGTCTCATGAATCCGTGTCCGCCCCGCTGACGCGCTCGCTCTCCTCCTACATGATAGATGATCATCTTAATACCTACATCGACGACATAGGCGGAGCGCTGGAGCTTCTCATAATATGCTATCCATTCTACAAAAGTCACGGTAAGCTCAGAAGCGCCGACGCCATTTCCGCCGGAGATATACCGGATTCACCCGCCGAGCTTGAAAAAAAGATCACCGAGCTTACAAAAACTGATTCCCCGCTCTCAAACGCTGTTCAGATCGCAAGCAAGGCACAGGCCGACCAGCTCGGACAATTCTGGTTCGGAGATATTTCACAGGCTTCATACGACAGCAGAAAGCTTGATATAGCCAAAAACAAGCTAGACTTCCTGAATATCTATCTGCCGATATACAACAGCCAGTTCAGCGACTCCGGAATATGCGACGGATTCGCAAAGGATCTTGTAACGTTCAGAAAATGCTATGAGAAAGCAGAAAAGCTCACCGAAAAATTTGATAAGAAAAACAAAAATTATGACGCGCTCGTAAGCCTGAGCGCTGCCCTTTCAGACCCAGATGTAAAAAGCGCGCAGAAGTTTCTTGATTATCAGGAAAAGATCGAAAACAGCATATGGGCGCTCAGTTCTTCCGGCGAAGGAATATTCGACTACTATTCCGGTCAGATCCTCGAAATATATTACGAGATCTATCAGCAGTATCTTCTGCTTGACAAGATAACAACTGACGGCACGCTTGACAAGCTGTATTCCAAGCTCGACACAGCCAAGACAGCTGCTGAAACATACAAGAATGCAGTCAACAATGTCGGAACAGACAGCATCAAGACAAGCATGTCCAGCCAGTGCGATTCTGAAACCAGCACGCTCGTCGATCTCAAGGAAGAAGACTGCGAAAAGCTCAAGGCAGAGGTCAACAAACAAAAAGAAGAATACAAAAAGTGGCTCGACTATATCCGCGGAATAGCCGTGCTCAATAATGCATTTGTGGGAAAGGCAAACTCACTGAGTTCCCCGGTATCAGCACAGAACAATACTGCTGATATCTCCAAGTACCTGCTTTCGTCCTCAGACATGTTCCAGCGTATAGTCAACTATACGACAGACAAGGGCAATTACCATCTGAGCGGCGTATTCAATACTGGGGGATATCTTATCACAAAGCCGCCCGTTCCGTCTTGTTCAATGAAATCATGGACGAGTGGAGAAGAGCCTATTCAGAAAAATCCGCTTTTCATAAAGCTCAAGGAAATGGCAGAACCATCAGATAAGACCAAGAAAAACCAGACCGCCAAGAACGAAGTCCAGAACCTCGGAGAAACCAAGACAGACGGCGATGGCAACACCGTTTCCTCCAAGAACTCCGAGCCTAGCACGGACAACACCTCTGCTTCCGGCAGTTCCGGAGGTTCAACAGGCGGTTCATCCTCCGGAAATTCGACTCCCGAAAAGCAGCTTCCGGATTTCTATGAAATATCAAAGGAGATCAAGACCTTTGAGGAGTACTACTCCTCAAATGCAGGCTCTTCTGGAAGCACTGTGAATAAGAACACCAGCTCCCTCAACGGCAAGGGCAGCGATGATCAGGTGTCCCAGGGCGCTATAGATTCGCTCGCTGCGGTCGGGAAACAGCTCGCAAGCCTTGCAGAAGCCGCGCGCGACGACCTGCTGCTGACAGAATACATGACCAGTCAGTTCAGCTGTCACACGACCGACCTCAAGGACGGCGTAAAGAATACCGACAAAAAAACAATGGAAACCACCATGACCGGTATGCTTTATCCCGAATATTCCAGCCTGTACAAATGCGAAGTGGAGTATATTCTTTACGGTCAGGACAGCAATTTAAAGAACGTCGCGGCAGCCAGTGCGATAATTTTCGGAATACGCTTTGCACTTGACCTGATCTATTCGTTCACAGACCAGGAGATACGCGCATTCACCCTGTCTGCGGCGACTGCTGCCAGCGGTATATTCCCGTTTGCGATACCGCTGATACAGACAGTAATACATATCGGTCTTTCGATAGCCGAAGCAGGATTTGATGTGGAGGAACTCCTGAACGGATATACGCTGCCAATATTCAAGACAAGCGACACATGGGTTTTCAAGCCCTCCGGTCTGGCTAAAAAGGCGGCGGAAAAAACGCTGACCACGCTGGTGAACTACGGTATAGACGCCGCTTCAGAGGGTGCGTTGAAACTTATCGACGATGTGAAGAACAAGGCAGATGGCAAGATCGACGAAACATCAAAGGAATTCCAGGATTATGTGGATAAGCAGGCAAACGAAATAAAATCCAAAATCAATTCCGAAATAAAACAGCCCATCAACGAAAAGATACAGCAGCTTATGCTGACTGCACGTGATAAGAGCGAATCGGCAAAGGCGCAGTTGAAAGCTGACTTAAAAACCGAACTTGGGAATCTCAAGACCAGCCTGTACAACTCCCTGGGGCTTAACGACATCGGAGATGACCTGCTGAAGCGCGCCGAAAAATCTGTGCTTGACAAGCTCAACACTGACCAGATCGCAGAAAGCGCCGTAGATAATCTTGAATCACTGATAACCGCAGCAACCGGCGCTCCATCCTCCGAAGAGGAGTGGTCCGCCGCAACTCAGAAGCTCCAGGATACGCTCGATGAAAAGGTATTCCAGAAGCTCAACAAGCTCATAGACGACGCAGTCACATCAATAAAGAATGCCGAGGACGGAATAAAAACCCGTACCAAGAACACCCTCAACAGCCTTTCCGAAAAAGTAAAGGAAGGCACGATAAACGGCGCAGACGAGCTGAAAAATGCTCTCAACGAGGAGATAAGCAGCGCATTCTCAGGTTCATCGCAGAAGGTGTCGCTGCAAAAAGGATCCCAGAAGGGATTCACACAGTCGTCAAAGCTGTCTAATATACTCACCATGAATTACAAGGACTATCTGTATGTGTTCATGCTTATCGGTTTCTGTACTCCCGCAGAGACCGGCATGCTTGAGCGCGCGGCTAAGGTCATGGAAGTGAACTGCCGCAAGGGCGGCGCCGGGGACAGCTACTCACTTAATTCCACTGCAACGCTCATCACCACCGACGCTTCAGCCAGCGTCCGGACAGTTTTCTATGGCGCGGTATTCAAGGACGGGAAGCTGGATCTCTCCGGAAAGCCCGACCGTTACACATTCTCATGCAGATCTTATGCGGGGTACTGATACAATGGAAAAATTGAGGAAACAGAATGGCTCGTATACTCTGGAAGCACTTATATCACTGACTGCATTCGTGCTGGTCATAATGCTTGCATACATGCAGGTCAAAGCAGTGATCGCTGAGCAGATAATGCAGCACGCAGTGAATAACATTTCACAGCAGGTCGCTTCCTATGTCTATGTTCTGGACCGCGCTGGTCTTGTCATTCAGCACGCCGAGGACGAGCTTTCAGACACGAACACCCTGGTGAACACGACTGTATCCAATTTCAATGAAATGTCAGAGGTAGTTTCCGGCATATTCTCCTCAAAGGAGATAAACAGCGGCACCGCAAAGGACGTTTCAAGCTCGTTCACAAAATTCATAGAGGGGATCGTGAACGGAATACAGAACAACGACTGGAAAGCGCAGGGTAAAAGCGCGCTTCTGCTTGCCGGAGACGACATGACAAAGCAGATCGCCAATTACGGTATGGGAGCGCTGTATCCGCTGTTGCTGGAAAACTACCTGCCAATGGACAAAGCGTCATTCTGCAAGGTGTTCAACATCAAAGAGGATTCCATTAGCTTTGAGCTTTCCAAGGTGTTCCCTACCGAAAAAAACAACAGCATATTTGTCGCCGTATCATACGACGCTTACCCGGCATACAGATTTGCGGATATCGGGGAACGCAAGGTCATAAAATGCGCATATTCTGCGGCATGGGTCAAATCCAACGCAGGAAAGTGACAACAGAGGAGAGAGAATAATTTGACACTCGTTTTTTCGCTGCTGACAGCCACGATCATCGGAGCCGGAGGATTCTGGTTCACCAGATGGTACTTCAAAGACAAGCACAGTGACGACCAGACAGAATATCCACGCAAAAAAAGGATCCTATTTATTGTGATCACACTACTGATATTTGCTGCTGTATCAGTATGCCTGCCGCTCATGACGGATCTCCAGGAACGAAGCATGTTTGAGGTCCTCCGCGCAGTATCAGCCATACTCGGTCTGTATTACGCAGCTGTTATCGACTGGAAGTTCCAGCTCATACCCAACAGATATCTCCTGGGATTTCTGGCTCTGACTCTCGTACTTCTGGCAGCGGAAGCACTGACGGATTTTTCCGGATTCCGTGCAACGATCGTTCTGAGTCTTATAGGAAGCGCAGTCTGCGGAGGTATTTTCCTGCTCACGAATCTGCTCTCACACAATGGTCTTGGAATGGGAGACGTAAAACTTGTGTTCATTCTGGGACTTCTACTGGGACTTGACGACACATTGGCGGGTCTGCTGTGGACTTTTGTTTTCTCCGCCATTGCCGGTATAGTCCTGCTTATCAGGAAGAAGGCAAAAATGAAAACCAAAATAGCCATGGGACCATTCTTTTTTCTGGGATTTCTGTGCAGTAATATAATGTATATCATTTCGGGCTTTTCGGAGGTTCAGCTATGAAGTTAGGCAAAACAATGGCGCTTGCCATGATAGGACTATCTGTGGTCTCAGCGGCCGCAGTAGCGATGTCATTCAGCTCATCGGGCGATGAAGCAAAATTGGAACAGCAGCTGCTCAGTCAGTATGAAATTTATGACAAGAAAAAAATGTACCAGGAAGCGGCATCAACATACAAAGAACTTGTGAATGCTCACCCGGACGACAATGAATTGTTCCGCACATATTCCGACTACTGCACTCAGCACGAGTTCTACGACGAATCATACGCGATATGCAAGCAGCGTATCGACAGGCAGGCAGCTGCGGAGGGACGGAACACCGAAACCGCTCTGCTGGTCGACGAAACCTGGCCCTTTGAAAGAGTACTGGAATACATGTACTCCCGCGAGGACGAACAGTTTTATATCGAACTGCACAGATACATCAGCACATTCAGTGCAGACAAATACCCGGAGGTAAGCAAATACCTGACGGATCTTTACTCCGCCACCCGCGGGGATCTGAAGTACATGTCCGGTAAATTCACAGAGGTCATGCCGTGGAACGACAGCTTCACCATCGCCCTGGACGCCGACGGGCAGTACTCCGTGCTCAACTCCACGGGAGGTGCCGCAGGCACCAGCAAATACGGCAGGATCTATTCATACAGCCCGTACGAGAACCTTATCGCATGCATACATGAGGAACAGATGGTTTACGTCAACTTCTCCGGCTCGCGAAAGAGAGTGCCGTTTGACAAGGATAAAATGCAGCTCGTTAATTATGAATACCTCGGAGCGTTCTCAAACGGAATAGCAAATATCCGGCTTTCTGAAAATGACTGGGGTTACATCAGCTGCGACCAGTCAGGAAGCATAAATCTTGTCATGGCAGGATATCAGTACGCCGCACCGATGAAAAATAATGTCGGCGCAGTTAAATCGGACAATGCATGGAAATTCTTCATACGCGGCAGGAATGGATTTACCGCTATTGACGGCAGCTACTACGACATATATCTCGATGATAACCAGAACGCGCTTTCCGGTTTCTACATAAACGAAAACGGAGAAAACAAATACGTTCTTTCGGCATTCGTAAAAATGAAGTCCGGTGACGGCTGGACGCCGGTCATCATTCGTACCTCGGAGGACGGCGCAACAGTTACTCCGGCAGGCACGGAACAGTACACCGAAGTCACTCCGCTCACAGGGTACGCCGCTGTGTGCTCCGGTGGAAAATGGAAGGTCATAGACTACAACGGAAACACAGTCCTGACGACTGATTATGAAACGCTCGGCGCATACGGCTGCGGCTTTGTGGGCTTCAAGTCCGGCGGGAAATGGGGATATATCTCCGTTGACGGAAAAACCAAAATCGATCCTGTGTTTGACGGGATAATTCCATTCAACAGCTCCGGCACAGCTTTCGTCAGTGAGAATAGTCTGTGGCACCCGATAAGACTCAAGGAATATGTTTTCAAGGAGGAAGCCTGATGTATAGCAACAAAATCAAGGTAATGACCGAAGGAGCACTGATAAGGCTCGTATACGAAATAGCTCCGGGAGAGAGCATACGACGCTTTGATGACGGAATGCTGTCAAACAATACTATAAAGGGAATAGTAAGCTGTAGTGTGAGCTACGACCAGGAGAGCACCAGACTTATCTACAGTCTGAACGTCAAGCCGAGCCTCGCCTCAATGCTGAGACAGAGCATGACAAAAAATATGGTGCTCTCTGTTTTCAGCGGCATCGCTTCAGTCATGGAAAATTCGCAGTCATTTATGCTCAGTGAAAGGAATTTCGTCCTCGACCCAAGGTATATTTTCATAGATACCGCAAATCTATCCGTTGAGATGATATACATTCCCACAAACGATGTATGCGGAGTATATCTCAGTCAGTTCATAAAGACCTGCATTTCTCTGGGAGTTTTCGACACATCAATGGACAGCTCGTACCTTACGCGACTGCTGAATTTCGTGAATACGCATGCTGACGTTTCTGCCAGCGGATTAAAAAAGCTGATAGACGAAATGATGAATAATAAGACACCGGAAGCACCTGCGCGTCACCCGGTACAGCCCGCTCAGCAGTCTCAGCCCGTACAGTCAGCTCCGGCGCGCAGTTCACAGGCTATACCCTCATCTCCAGTCCCCGGTGAGAATCCGAATCCGCAGACTCCGCCGCCCGGCAAATCCAAGAACGGGATTTTCGGCTCTTTATTGGGCAAATCAAAGGAAACCGCTGCAAAGACTTCTGACCCTGCTCCCGGCGCTCCTGGTTTTGCCGGGATAGCAATACCAGGTTCCGATCAGCTCATAATTGATAATGCTGCGTCAGTTAAGCAAACGCCCCAAGCCCCGCAGGCGCATCTTGTGGACAAAACCGGACGCAGTGCCGTTATCGACAAATCACCGTTCTGGATAGGAAAAAGCAGACAATCGCAGACTGTAAACAGTCTGATAATCGACGGAGACGCTGGTGTCAGCAAGAACCATGCCTACATAGAAAATTCCAACGGGAAATACTACATCGTTGACCCCAAATCCACAAACGGAACGTTCATCAACGGAAAAGTGATACCCAAAAACACCCGCACAGAACTGAAGGACGGAATGAAAATAGGCATCTGGAAGGAAGAATTCATATTCAGGGTAAAGTAACGATATGAATTATAAATACTATCTGAAAAGCGACATCGGTACCACCCATTCCATCAACCAGGATTCCGCTTTTGCGCTGGTGAAAAACACTGCACTTGGAAAGGCGTTTATCGGCGTCGTATGCGACGGCATGGGCGGCATGTCTGACGGGGATTATGCCAGCGGGCTTGTTTCTGACGCTTTATCGGAGTGGTTCAGAGAATTCAGCCCGACCGCTTCTGCCGTCGCCATACAGAACCAGATATTTCCGGAATGGGGCACACTTATAACCAGATGCAACCGCGATCTGTATGAACTCGGCGTAAATCAGCATGCCGCCATGGGGACTACCCTGTCCGTTCTTCTGATAATCAACGGAGGATATTTCATCACGCAGCTTGGCGACAGCCGCGTCTATCACCAGAGCGGTGATTCGCTTGTACAAATCACCCGGGATCATTCGTACGTGATGGATATGGTGCAGAAGGGCATGATGACGGAACGCGAAGCCTCCGCATCAAAACAGCGCAATATACTCACGAAATGCATAGGATGCACGGGTGAAGTAACTGCCGATTTCTACTGCGGCACGGTCGACCGCGGCGATATATTCTTGATGTCCACCGACGGATTCCACAGCGGTACCGATCTTGACGCGATCGGCAGTATCATTGCTCCCGCCAGAGTTCTGAGACACTCAGGGCTGAAAAACAGCATACTGTCTGCAATAGACGAGCGCAAACGCAGTGGAGAAAAGGACAATATTACAGCACTTGCTGTTCAGCTGACATAACATCAGAAAAGAGGTTTTATTATGTTTTGCATGAAATGCGGCACCCAAATAAATAATGGTGCGAAATTCTGCCCGGTCTGCGGCGCTCCGCAGAACTCCGGCGCCAGTGCGGCTGCTCCGGACTCCGAAAGCGACACAGTATATTTCGGCGCCCCGGCACAGACCGCCCCCGGTGAGGAGGACACTGTATTCATGGGAACTGTCCCTAACGCAGGCGAAGAATTCGACTCTGAATCAGATACAGTAATGATGGGCACAGCTCCGCAGAATAACAGCGCATTCCCACAAACCAATATTCCCGCCCCGACGAAGCCCACAAAAGACAGAAACAAGCGTAACGCCAGCTATGAAAGCTCCAATATGGGCATGTCTACGGCGAAAAAAATTATAATAATCGCCGGACTTGTTATCATAGCTGCTCTGGTCGTATATCTTGTGTTTGACTTCATGTCCGCGTAAAAATCCCACGGACTATCCCCTGCTGTAAACAGCGGGGGATTTTTCTTTATTAATAAATTTCCGCATTTTCAGACATAATCCGCTTTCTTTTACAACAGTTTGTGGTATAATGTAAACTGAGATATTTTACACAACAGCGTTAAAGCGCTGAATTACCCTATATTCCTTTTAATGTATATTCAAGGAAAATCAAATGAAAAAAAGACATTTAATTACCTTGCTTCTCATGGTGCTCTGTATGACATTACTGCTCGGCGGGTGTGGCGGGACGCAGGCGACAGATCCCGAACCCGTGCAGCAGCTGTCGGAGATCACAGTCGGCTGCGACGATTATCCCCCTTTCAGCTACCTTGACACAAACGGTTCGCTGACCGGAATAGACGTGGAGCTTGCAACAGAGGCATTCAACAGGATAGGCTACAAACCGGTGTTCAAGATCATCAGTTGGGAGGACAAGAAACAGCTTCTCAGCAGCGGCGATATCGACTGTATCTGGAGCTGCTTCACCATGGACGGCCGCGAGGACGAATACAAGTGGGCGGGATCCTACATGCGCAGCAAACAGGTCATCGCAGTGAATGAGGACAGCGACATCTACACCTTACAGGATCTTGAGGGAAAGCTTATCTCGGACTTGGCGCGGCGTTCGACATCAACGACGACCGCGGTCTTGACGAAAGGCTTGACTCCGTACTTGAGGAAATGCGCAGCGACGGCACTACAGAACGTATAATCGGCAGATATCTGTCCGACCCTGAACGATACCTGGAGGACGAAAGTGGAAAATAAAAAAGTTTACGCTGGCAGAACATAATTCCACTGGAGATACTCGCCGGTGTGATTTTTCTGGTGGTGGTGTTCATTATTGGAGCCAATGCGGATATGAAATCCTCCGGGTTGCGTCTGACGTCGATAGTGGACTATCTGAAAGAACAGTGCAACAGCGACCAGCTGCGCGACTTGGCTTCGGAATCCAAGAGCCTTATCAGGGTATCCGAAAGCGCGGACACGATCAAATGGCGCCTTAAATACGAAAGCGGCCTTGCGGCCTACGGCACACCAGATGAAAAGCTGCTTGAAGAATACGCAAAGGATAGCTTCCTTTCCGGCGCGATACTTCTGGACACTGACGGGAACGTGCAGTCATATTGTGACACCGCCGGAATCGACATCAACGAACTCCTGTCGCTGCTGGAAACTGACTTGGTGACGGACGTCGTAACGTTTCCCGAAAAGACCTACACCGTCCGCGTGAATCACGATGATTACTGCGTTGACATCGCCGCAGTCGGCAGGACCGACAAGCCCGGAATAATCATCGGGTATTACTACACATCTCCGGAGTACACCCAGACCTTCAATGACTCCATGCACACGCTGGTGTCTGGGTATTCAATGACGGTTGACGGAACCGTCGTTATCAGCAGCGGAAACAAGATAATCTCCTCAAATGACGAAAGCCTCATCGACACAAACATCAAGGACACCGCGATACTACGGCAGCTGATGAACAGAAACCACGAAGGCGAGCTGATACACGCCCTGGACGATAATTCCACCATCGCATACAGCTTCGGGCTGATGGAAAAGAGCCGGGAATACTACATATACGCGTTCATGTCAGAACGAAACGTGTTTGACACCACGCCGAAAAATCTCCTCTATTCCCTGCTGCTGTATCTCATGGTAGTCATAGTGCTGAACATAGTGTACTGGCGGCTGAAGCAGTCCTATCAGAAGAAAGAGATGGTGGCACAGCAGCGATACACCGAGAGCCTTGAAAAAAAGAACGCCCAACTCCGCGAAGCGGCGTTACAGGCTGAAAAGGCGAACTCCGCCAAGAGCATATTCCTTTCCCGCATGAGCCATGATATCCGTACGCCGCTAAACGGCATAATCGGACTGCTGAACATCGACGAAGCTCATTTCGACGACCAGGAACTTGTCCGCGAAAACCACAAGAAAATGCTGGTCTCCGCAGACCACCTGCTCTCACTGATAAACGACGTGCTCCAGGTCAGCAAGCCGGAGCACGGCAGGATAGAGCTTGCCCGGGAGCCTATCGACCTCGCGGAGCTTTCAAAGGAGGTCGGGACGATAATCGGCTCCCGCGCCGCCGAAGCCGGGATAACCCTTGAAACCGGCGCCCAGGAGCTTCCCGAAAGGTACATCTATGGAAGCCCGCTGCACATACGTCAGCTGTTTCTGAATATCTACGGCAACTGCATAAAGTACAACCACGTCGGCGGAAAGGTATCCACCGACCTCAAATGCATACACTCCGACAGCAGCAGAGTAACCTACCGCTGGACGATATCCTATACCGGAATTGGCATGAGCGAGGAGTTTCTGAAGCACATTTTCGAGCCGTTCACGCAGGAAAACTCCGACAGCCGCAGCATATACCAGGGCACCGGTCTCGGCATGACGATAGTAAAGAGCCTTGTGGACAAAATGGGCGGTATCATCGAGATTTCCAGCAAGGAGGGCGCAGGCTCCACATTCATGATAACCCTGCCCTTTGACGTCGCTGAAAAGCCCGCGGAGACTCCGGAGGAAACCAACTCAACTGGCTCGGATATACGCGGCATGAAGCTGCTTCTCGCGGAAGACAACTCGCTCAACGCAGAGATCGCCGAGCTTCTGCTGACCGACGCGGGCGCGGAAGTCACCATAGTCGGCGACGGACAGCAGGCGGTTGACAAATTCAGCAGCGAAGCCCCGGGTACATTCGACGCGATACTCATGGACATCATGATGCCGGTCATGGACGGACTTACCGCCGCACGGACTATACGCGCGCTCGACCGCCCGGACGCAAAGACTATCCCGATAATCGCAATGACTGCCAACACCTTTGCGGAGGACGCGAAAAAGTGCCTTGCCGCCGGAATGAACGCGCATCTCGCAAAGCCGCTGGATATCGAAAAGGTGATCGCGGCGGTCGCGCGGTTCGGCAGAAAATCCTGAGCATTTTATTACAAAATAAGAGAATGCAGGCGTTGAATTTCACCGGACTGTGTGATACAATAAGAGCGTAAAATCTGATTACGCGAAGGAGATCAGCATGACGATTCAGGAAAAAATACAGAACAACAAAACCTACCTCGGCATAGAATTCGGCTCCACCAGAATCAAGGCGGTGCTCATAGACGACACGTTCGCACCCATCGCCAGCGGAAGCCACGACTGGCAGAACCGCTACGAAAACGGCGTGTGGACCTACTCCCTT
>Ga0129310_1000659_pt1 | contig 38099 bp, 47 predicted proteins | sample Go1ome_2_FD_94433 | JGI IMG/M metagenome (GOLD analysis project Ga0129310, IMG submission 94433) | Western lowland gorrila individual fecal microbial communities from Wisconsin, USA - Go1022A metagenome | ecosystem: Host-associated > Mammals > Digestive system > Large intestine > Fecal | place... | reverse complement strand
GCATCCGCTACAGGCTACTGTGGCGCTGCATCCGCTACAGGCGACAATGGCGCTGCATCCGCTACAGGCTACTGTGGCGCTGCATCCGCTACAGGCGACAATGGCGCTGCATCCGCTACAGGCAAGGATGGAATAGCATTGGCGGCTGGATATCAATGCAAGGCTAAGGGTGCTGAGGGATGTTGGATCGTGCTTGCGGAGCGTGATAAATGGGGTGGTGTAACTAATAAGATTAAAACAGTCAAGGCATTTTGCGTCGACGGAAAGAAGGTAAAGGCTGACACTTGGTATAGATTGGAGAATGGAGAGTTGGTGGAGGTTGATTAATTCAAAACGATATAGAAATGAATAAGAAAGAGCAGCAAGCAATCGACTTTCTTCGCAGTATGGAACGTGACGATCTGCTATCACTAGGATTCTCCGGATGTAAGGATAGTGTAGTTATACTTGACCTTGCTGAACGTGCAGGCATTAAGTATAATGCGATCTACGCTAACACCACAGTAGATCCACCGGGCACGATTAGCTTTATAAAGAAAAACTATCCACAAGTTCAGATAATGCATCCAAAGAAATCTTTCTTTAATCTAATTGAGGAGAAAGGTTTTCCATCTCGTTTACGTCGGTTCTGCTGCGAGAAGCTGAAAGAGCGATATGGAATTGGTAAGCGAAGCATTGAAGGAATGAGAGCTTCCGAAAGTCGTAACCGAAAAGATTATGAGCCGGAGCAGTGTGATACAAGAAAATGGATGAAAGGTGCAAAGCATATTCTTCCTATCCTCACATGGACAGAAGAAGATGTTTGGAATTACATTCGTGAGCGTGGCTTGCCATATTCAAAGTATTACGATGCTCCATATAACCTTTCTCGGCATGGTTGCGTAGGTTGCCCGCTCTGCAATTACAAGCAGATGCAACTGGAGTTTAAGATGTTCCCCGGCTATGCAAAACGAATGATAGTAGCCATTGAAAGATATATGAGTACTCATCCGAACGGTTTCCTTACTCGCAATTTTGAAAACGGCTATGAGGCATTCTATTACTATATCAATGAAGTCTCTATTGCAGATTTTCACGAGCAAAAGAAAGGGTTGTTTGCATTCAGCGCAAAGGAAATTATTCGAAGAGAAATTTTAAACCAATTAACGTAATACGGAACAATAATGAATAAAAAAGTAATTCCGAGATACTATAAATGTTCTCTTGATGGTACACACTGGTGGAGAACTTATGCGGCATCTGCTGGACAAGCAAAGCAAGCCTATATACGTATGTTGGATGGTTGTGCAGATGATTGCTATTTATCTGTCTTGTGCCGTGTTGATAGCCCAAAAACGACACAGGCGTTTAAGGATAATGCTAAGTACAGAAGTATCCCTTTTGCCTATGTAGGGATGAATGTTAAAATACATGGTTATAAGGGGATAATAGTTGGCCATAACAGTAGTGCTAATCTTGATATATATTTCTTGGAGGGTGATAATAAAGGGAAAACGCTGAATTGTCACCCAAATTGGAAGATACAATACTTTAGTAAGAAATGGAAATTAATCAAAGAATTTAATTAATAACAAATAAAGAAATGAATCAAATGAGATTAGTTCATGGCAGTTTATTCAGTGGATTTGACGCTCCCAGTGTTGCGGCTTCATGGATGGGGTGGGAAAATGCCTTTCACTGTGAGATAAACCATTTTTGCAACGAGATACTAAAATATTGGTTCCCAAATTCAGAACATTATGAAGATATTACAAAAACAGACTTTAGCCAATGGAAAGGAAGAATCGATGTCATCACAGGCGGATTTCCTTGCCAGCCTTTCTCCATTGCAGGTAAAAGAAAGGGAGCGGATGATAACCGTTACCTCTGGCCACACATGCTCCGTGCAATACGGGAGATCAGACCCACTTGGGTCATTGGTGAGAACGTTGCTGGAATCCTCACAATGGTTCAGCCCGGCGAGGAGATTGAAGTGGGAAATCAACCCTCTTTTTTCGGAGAAGATGACCGAAAAAGAGTATTGCTACGACAAGAGTATGTCATCGAAACCATCTGTAAGGATCTTGAACGTGAAGGATATTCCGTCCAACCGATGCTTATTCCGGCTTGTGCCGTCGGAGCGCCGCATAGAAGAGACAGAGTCTGGATTATTGCCAACCGTACAGACACAGGGACTGAAAGTATGCAACAAACAGGGGAAGACGGAGTTAATGACGCTGTCACTGCTTCCGACACCGAACGCATCGGAAGGAGCAAAATGGACTACCAAGTACAACCCGAACAGCCAAATGGGAACCGGGCTGACTGCAATGGCTTTGAACGGTTTGTTGCCGACACCGACAGCAATAGACGCTGGTGGTGGAAGGATAAACAAGAGCAATTCTCCGAATGCGAAGGAACGTCCGACAATTGCGTTGGCTGCGAAGATGGGCTTATTACCTACTCCGATGGCCTGCGAAATACGCCATGCAAAGAGAGTGAAAGAACTGAAAGAAGCCGGAGGAGACACTTTCCACAGCAGAGCCAACGGAGAGACACGCCCGAACGGACTAATGGACTACATAGACTTCATGGATATGCTACCGACACCGAGAGCCAACAAAGTGAACAGTGCGAACTTGAACAGTCCTACGTTGGCTCAAAGAAACAAGGGGAACTTAGAGGAATCAATAGTCAAAGCCATACAGCAGAAACAACCATCCAAGACTGGAAAAACTTCCCAACTCAATCCCCTGTTTGTCGAGGAAATGATGGGCTTCCCTTTAATGTATACGACATTACCATTTCTTTCACGAAATGGAGACAGGAATCGATCAAAGGATACGGAAACGCCATAGTTCCGCAGGTGATTCTTGAGATTTTCAAGGCGATAGAAGAAGTTGAAAAATTAGCGTAAAGCGGTAAAGAAATGAAAGAATTAATACATATAGATGACTTATGTAATCGTTGTGGTTTTTTTACATCTGATACACGTGTAAACGGTGGGTATGGATGTAATCATAAGGATTGCGGGGATGGTGAATATGTCCATAACAAATAGAGAAATGAAAAGAAATAGAAAGCAAAAGAAGAGTACTGCATCAAGAAGAAGACACAGTGCTGAATCCTACAAGGTTGTAGTGAATAACATTTACTTAACATCCGATAACTATTTCACTGGTTGCGGTGGAATAATTTGTGATGATGATTCACTAGATTTTCAATCAAAGAACGCCAAGAGTTTTTAAATTGAATACTGATAAAAAAAATAATTAAAATAAAATGGAAACACATGGAATGACAATAGCAAAAGCATCCAAGGATGATTTCGAGAGAGTGTATAACCTGCTATCTCCGATGGAGGAACTATTCAACAGTCGTTGGTCTAATGAAGAAGAATGGACTGAATGGGATGATGGTAATGAGGACAAGCAGGAACTTCTTGCTATCCGTAAGGAAATAGCCGAGGATGAATACTGTGAAGAGGACGAGGTGGACAACCGTCTTATTCTATATGAATTTATCAAACGTAGGATGAGACGATGCGGGTGCAGCAACTGGCAACGTGTCGTTATTGCCGCAGAATGTCTGATTTACACTTTTTGCGATCCACAGGAGTCCAGTCTGTGCTGGAGGCCGGATTTGGAGCGTGCGATTGATAATACGATGTTGGGCGAATGATCATTAAAACAATAAACGATATGATATTACAAGATATAGTAAGCCTATTGGCTAACCGGATAAACCAGCCTCATGTAATAGAGTGTTATTTACGAAAAGTCTATGCGAAAGGTTATGAAACAGGAACCAAGCAATCTACGTGGATAAGTGTTAAGGAACGGTTGCCGGAAGAAAATGAGAATATCATTATTATGTGTGAGCATGGCGCAATATTTAATGGTACATACTGTAATGGAGTATGGTTCTGTATGGACGGTTATATCCATGATATGTACAAAGGAAATCCGATTTATTCTTCAATGAGTAGCATACCTTCATTATGGAAACCAGTAGCATGGATGACCATCCCGTCTTTCGATAAAATACTCGAAGCGAACAGGGATGTACTGGAACGGATTAAAGAGAAAGGAGATTAGATATGGACATTATGAATGAAGAAGAAATGCGGAATACGATCAAAGGTAAGTTGAAAAATTTGAGTAAAGAAGAGTTGATAGATGTTCTTACTGATATTTGTATGGCAAGTCCTGCATTTAGACTTACGAACGCATTGAGTAGCTTGAAATGTACAAATATAAGGGACTACATAGGTGGGATACAACAGGTAGATATGAGTTTTGATCCGTTAAAACGAATATCAGAGAAGGAGGTGAATAATGGATAGTGTACAGACACAAACCATTGCTATAAATGGGGTAAACGAATGTGTGGCATATATTGATTTTTGCGATGGCCAATTATGCGTTTCTGTTGTTGTAGAAGGGAAACAAGCGGATTTTAGCTTTGAACCTGTTACTCTAGGAATGCTTGCCAGTGCTTATAAACTTCATTGTGAGGAATGTAAAAAAAAGAAAGGAGGTTAATTATGGATAACAGAGGACTATCTGATAAAATAATTGATACTGTAAGAGCTATACGAAAAATACCTAGAGAACAAATCAAGAATCCTTTCGAGATACAAGTTATTGTAGTTAAACCTAAAGATTAAGGAGATTAATTATGGCGATAAAGGTTACTAAAGAAGCTAATAAGAAAAAACCGATTTACTTCCGGCGTTGTGACAGATGTGGATGTGAATTTGAATTTGAGAAATCGGATATACACAGTGAGTTTTTTGACCAGAGAGAAGGATATAATATAATATTTATTCCATGCCCTTCTTGTGGTAGTACTACTGGAGTTAAAGAAAAGATAATACGTTATGAGTAAAGTAAGGAATGGAATAATAATAGATGGAATACTGCACGAACCATCAGAAGGATCATGTAGTGAATGCTCATTAAAGGAGCCATGTATAAACAATTTATATGATTGCTACTGTATCATGTTAGATTTGGATGAAACACACGAATGTTTTGTCAGTCGTGGTAAAGTAACAGAGATTAAAACAGAGGAGGAGGAATAATGAAAAGATACAGAATATACAGATACGGACTTTTATCACACATTTTTGACGTTCAAATAAAAAAGTGGTATGGGTGGGTGCTTGTTAAGAGATTTAAGGTGGAAATAAAGTACGACTTAACCGACCCGTTTAAGATAAAATATGCCGAAGATCGGGCAGAGGAACTTTTGAAAAAATTGGAGGAGGAATAACAATGAAAGTATTAAGAAACATAACCCCTGTCGCTCGTAAGGAACACAGGTGTGAATTTTGTGGTGAGGTGATACACGTTGGAGAAAAATATAACAGACAGACCAATGTTTATGACGGAAGTATCTACGACTGGGTAAGCCACTGTGAATGTTCTCAATTGGCTTCTGAACTTGATATGTATGATGATTGTGATGAAGGGCTTGACGGGGATGGTTTTATTGACAGCTTGAATCAGTACGTTTATAAAAATCATTACGATGATAAAATAGATGATATCGAGAAGATTGGCAATTGCCACGTCGCGAACTTGTAAAGAAAGTATTGGATGATTTAAAAAAGGAGAAATAACCATGACCGAAGAACTTGTAACTTTAAAAACAGCGAAGATTCTAAAAGAGAAAGGATTTAATGAATTTTGCAAAAATATCATTAACGATAACGGCAAGATAATGGAAACCGTATATCGAACCAGTAATGATCTTCCTAAATCATTCTATTCTTGTCCGGCTCAATCCATCGCCCAAAAGTGGATTCGTGAAACCAAGAACCTGCATATCGAAATATCCTATATGTATGGAAATTATTGGATATATGATATATTGACAATTCCGAATCACGACTTAGTAGGATTGTCTAACAGACCTATTATCCATTATAATACCTACGAAGAAGCACTTGAAGCAGGATTACAGGAAGCATTAAAACTTATATGATTATGGAAAATATTAATTTGAACGAACTACGGGATCGTGCTTATAAAATAGCTTGTGAGCACGGTTTTCATGATAAGGAACTGAGTAACGAACACCACCTTTGTCTTGTCATTTCTGAGCTTATGGAAGCTGTGGAAGCGGATAGGAAAGGGAAACATGCCGACAGGGAATCTTTCAAGTCTTCTTATGAGGATGAAGAACCGCACGATGATGTCAACTTCAAGTATAGCTTTGAAAAATACATCAAAGACTGTGCGGGGGACGAGCTTGCTGATGCAAGCATACGCCTGTTTGACTTGTGTGGGCTTCGTAAGATAGGCATTGATGATTTTACAGAGGAAATGATATACGAGGCAACGGAAAGCTGCAACGGGGAAACATTCACGGAAAGTATATACGCCATATCTACAATTCCTGTACGATATGAATATGAATACGGGTATTCGTTTGAGAAACAAGTAAAAAGTATGCTGTTAGGGATAATTGGACTTGCAAATTATATTGGAATAGATTTGCTTTGGCATATCAATCAGAAAATGAGGTATAACGAATTGGGAGAAAACAAACATGGGAAAGAGGTATTGATTATGAAGCGTGAAATAAAATTCAGAGGTAAGAGCATATACAGTGAAGAATGGCTATATGGCTCTCTTGTTAAGATTGAAGAGGATAGATATGCTATCATCCCGAATTTAAATGATATAGAAATAGGGAAAAGCATCGGCATGTATGAGGTTTATCCCGAAACCGTTGGGTAGTTCACTGGATTGTGCGGTAAGAACGGAGTTAATTGTGTATTTGAAGGAGATATATTGTCTTCGTATGGAACTTTAATAGGAAATATATATGAAAACGACGGATTTAAAGATAGGGGATTTGGTGAGAATAAAGCTGCCATCACCACAAGGGGAAAGGTTTTCAATTCCCATGCAGGTGGTAGGTATTTTTTCGAACATCAGCGGAGAAAGTCCGGATGATACAGTATACCTTGATTTTGAGGGGAATGAAGGTGATGTATGGGAAGAGGAGGTGGAAAATCTGGTGTTTTGCAAGAAAAGTAGTGTCTGTAGAAAGGATTAGGGTATATTTAGGGTATATGAATTAAATGACCGGTTTTGTTTTTATTTATAATTTGTGTATTTTTGAGGTGTAATGATACCGTATGAAGGAGTGCGGTGCGTTCTGTTCGGACGAAAAGACTTTTATGAAAAAAAAACTTGTAATAAACAGGGAGAATTTTTGCCACTACTATATAGAGACTGGCAATGCGTCAGAGGCGTACAGGAAGGCGTATCCATGCAGTGTGAGCTGGAAGGACGGTGTTGTACAGAAGAGGGCATTCGAGCTTTTGAAGAATCCGGATGTGTTATGTAGGATGAATGAGTTGCGTGATGAGGCTTGCGAGAGGTTTGACATGAAGAAAGATGACGCCCTTCGTTTTCTGGCGGGTGTGGTGAATGTGGATCCCATAGATATAGTGTCAACCGGGAAAGACAGCTACATAGTTAAATCCATAGAGGACGTTCCGAAATCGGTACGCATGTGTATACAGTCAATAAAAAACACCCAGTATGGTATTGAGATACGCCTGTATAGCAAGATAGCCGCAATTACACAGATAAGCAGGATGCTTGGTTGGGATGCCCCTGTGAAGAGTGATGTCAGTACGAATGTTAGGATGATAATAGGGGACGAGAAATGATAGAGATGGTATTCTCATATAAATTGTTCAATCCACTGTTCTGGCATATCCGTGAGGCGATGCATGACAAGGATATCCGGTATATTATAAACAGAGGGGGATCTTCATCGGGGAAGTCTGTGTCTACGACACAGGCCGTGTTGTTGTCTGTATTATCCGGTGACGGGTCCGCTCTGATTGCGAGAAAAGTGGGTGCAAGTCTGAAGAATACGGTGTATGAAGAATTTAAGACCCAGATGAGGGTTCTGCAATTGAGCCGGTTCTTCTCGCCAAAGGAAAATAATATAACCTGCATGAATGGTTGTAAGATCGACTTTACAGGACTTGACGATCCGGAAAAAATAAAATCCATCACTGGATATAGATGGATAGTAATGGAAGAGGCAACCGAGTTTGAATACGAGGATTTCACACAGATCCGTTTCCGTCTTAGAGGGAAGGAGGGGCTACAGATTATATGTAACTTCAATCCGGTGTCGGAAGATTCGTGGATCAAAACAAAGATTCTTGACACATACGAATGGGATAAAAAGCCGAATGATCTGTTCAGGAAAGTCAGACATCCGGTAACGAGAAAGTTCTTGCCGAAAGAGTATAGCAGGATTCTTGGTAAGAGGACCAATAAACCTAGAATGATAGCCAATGAACGAACTGGGAAGATGGAGAGATACCCGTCAGATACGGTAGAGTTGCATTCTTCATACAAAAACAACTTCTGGGTTGTAGGGTCACCGGACGGGAAGTATGGATATTACGACAGGCAGACCATATCAAACTACCAATGGTACAAGGATCATGATTATAACTATTACAGGGTGTATGCGCTTGGTGAATGGGGAAGCATCAAGACGGGAGGAGAGTTCCTGTACGCTTTCGATTCAAACAAGAATATAAAAACGACACAATATATCAAGGGGTTACCGGTACACATTTCAATTGACAATAACGTGCTGCCTTATATTTCAATATCATTTTTTCAAATGGACGGAAGCAATCTAAGGCAGTTTAATGAGATATGCGCCGGTGATCCGTTCAATACGGTTACACAGGCTGCACGGATGGCTGTTGATTATCTGAAATCGATAAGATATAATGATATGCTGTATCTGTACGGGGATGCGTCCACAAGAAATGGGAACACTATCGACGATGACAAGAGGTCGTTTCTGGACAAATTCGTTGAAGGTCTTGAAAGTGCTTACCATGTTGAGGAAAGGATACCAGATTCAAATCCGTCCGTACCCATGTCCGGTGAGTTTGTGAACTACATGCTTGCCGGAGGATCGGGGATGTCGTTCTCCGTGGATGACGGGTGCAAGAACTCGATCGTGGATTACAATAACGCAAAGAAAGACGTTAATGGCGGTATATTGAAGACAAGGGTGAAGGATAAGGTTACGGGGCAGTCTTACGAAAAATACGGGCATTTGGTCGATTGCCTTCGATATGTTTCCGTATGGGTTTTCAAGGACGAATACACGAGATTTTCGTTAAAGAGAAAGAGAAGCAAAATTAAACAGGAGGATGATGATATGAAGTATTTTGATTTTAGCAAAAAAAAGAATGGCGACAAGCTGGTATATATCATGCCGGATAACGAAGGGCGGTTTGTGATATTGTATTGTATGATACATGAGTATATAGATATAGAAGATGTGACATACCTTCCGGATTTTGATGAGAATATCATGAAGGACGGGATTGAAAGTTTTTCGAAAGAATGCGATGTCGTATTCGAGAGCGGACGTGATTTTTTCCATGTAGGCCAAAGTCTTCGTGAGGTTTACGATGTGAGGATCATAAGAAGCAAGGGTGATAACTTGGGTAGGATATCATCACAGGAGGGATTTATCAAGTCAAAGATTCGTTTCAGATCTGATTACGAAAGTTTGCAGCAATATGCTGAATTTATGGATGATGTGCTGGATTACTCCGGGGAAGATACGTGTGCGGCGATGAATGCGCTGGCTTCGTTGGCGTCATATTCGGGAAGGCGATATGAATTTGCATAATTTAAATTAGAATAATTAAAAATAAGTACTAGTTTATTTGTTTATAAGTATTATATATCCTATTTTTGCATAGACAGTTGTCTTTAGGTTGTGAAGAAGCAGCCTGCATGATTAAGAACGTAAAAACCTGAAGGCAATAACCGTGACGTCCGGTTAGTGCCTTTTTTATTGAGAATATGAAGCTGGAGTTCCATACAAAGAATTTTTCATTGTCTTTCGGGAGTAAGTCAAAGAATCTGCTCCGTGATGAGGCTGGTAACATTACGGGATATGATGTCGGTTCTGTTTATGACATAGCTACGCCGTATGTAGCTTCAAGCAACTTCATCACATTGTTTGAAACTCTTCCGGAGGTGTCGTTCCCGGTAAGATTCATTATAGATAAGATCTTGAAAGGTAATTTCATGCTGAAATCTCAGAAGGATGATTCTGTAATCTGGAATAATGAGGAGATGAACCAATTCCTTACGCGTCCGAATCCGTTACAGACTTTCTCTGAATTCGTAACGTCACACTTCGCGTATAAGTTTGTTACGGGGAACTCGTTTATAAAGGCGGCTGTGCCTTCTTCTTTAAGAGGAAAGGAGTTGTGGAAGTGGTGTGACAATTACTGGGTGCTCCCATCGGACTGTGTGGAAGTGAGGGCGAGACGCCCGGCTCCGTTGTTTTCGGTCGCAGGGAGAGATGATCTTATAGAATGCTACCAGCTGACGTTTGGCGGGGTTGTGGATATGATAGATCCGGGAAATATCCTGCATGTGAAGGAGATGAATATAGACTCTTCCGGGAATTACATGGAGGGAAAGAGCAGGCTGGTGTCCCAGTTGAAGCCTATATCGAATCTGATACCGGTATATGAGGCGAGGAATATAATATATACAAAACGTGGCGCGTTGGGCATAATTGTCAGCAGGAAAAAGGATGATGCCGGTTCCGTACCGTTGAAGCCGAATGAAAAGGAGGAGATAAGAAGAGAGTATAATGACGCATACGGGGTAGGTGATTCAAGGAAATCCCCTGTGGCCATAATGAAGGATGATGTAGGCTTTATAAAGACAAGCATGAGTATTCAGGAATTGCAGCCGTTTGACGAGACGCTTGTCGACGCGATAAACATAGCTGGCGCATACTCGATACCATCCATGCTTGTCCCGAGAAAGGAGGCCAGTACATACGACAATCAGGCCAGTTCGGAGAGGGGTGTGTACAGTAACATTGTAATACCGGAGGCGAAGGCGTTTGTAAGAGATATGACACAATTTCTTGGACTCGACAGGAGCGGAATGTATCTAGATGTGGATTATAGTGATGTTGATGTGTTGCAGGCCGGGAACAAGGAACGTCAGGAGACTATGGAGATCACGTCAAGAAAGTGCAGGGATGAGTTTCTCGGAGGGGTGATAACGCTGAACGACTGGCGTGCGCAGATAGGCGAGTCGGCTATTGACAGTCCGATATATAACAAGCTGGTCTTGGAGATGGACAACGATGAGGTCGGGAGGTTGAGAGATTTGGGATTGATCGGGAATTCAAAGAACTATAAAAATGGAACAATTTAGAGATATAACTTGTAAGACCAGAACGAACGATGTTGACGAGAAGGGCATTGTGACGGTGGCTGTGAATGGGATCGGGATTGAGGATTCCGATGGGGATATTTCGGCAAAGGGTTCTTTCAACAAGACGCTGAAAGAGAATTTTCCCCGTGTTAAATGGCTGTACAACCACGACAGGACGGTACTTCTAGGTTGCCCGATAGAGGGAAAGGAGATGGATGGGAATCTGGTAATGACCGGAGCGATAAATCTTAAAAAGCAGATCGGTCGTGATGTTCTTGAGGATTATAAATTGTACGCGGAATACGGGAAGACACTGGAGCACTCTATCGGTGTAAGGGCGGTTAAGCGCGACGACAAGGATAAGAGGATAGTCAAGGAATGGGCCTTGTGGGAATATTCCACATTGTCATCATGGGGGGCGAACCCTCAGACATTCCTGATTGACATAAAGAATATGGACGGAGATGCTGTAAGGGATCATATTGAGTTTTTGAAAAAAGCTCTAAGTATGAGATATTCGGACGAAAAATTAAAGGAGTTGGATATGAATTTAGGTTTGATTGAGAAAGCGTTGTCGGGCAAGGAGATAGTGACATGCCAGCATTGCGGGCTGGCGTTTGATTACGATTCTGTCCCAGAGTATACATTGGAGAGTCAGGTGCTTGAAAGTGCGGGTGATTACGCAAGATGGATGGCTGAGGATGTTGTCGCACAGGAGATGAACAAGCTGAAGCCGGAGATACAGGAGCAGGTTATGAATATAATTAACTCGAATAAATCGCTGGAGAACATATCATCATACGTGAGATGTCCTAAGTGCTATTCAAGGATATATAGAAGCATGTCGAACAAGAATAACGAGCCGCCGGAGGGCACTCGCAAGGAAGGAAGCCGCGGAAGCACTTTCTCTTTGAAGAGTCTCGGTAATTTAATTTAAATATATTATTATGAACGGAGAAAGAAATTTTATTCATTTCGCCAAGAGCGAGAACGAATTGACGCTGGAGGAAAAGCAGACACTTGGAACCATTCAGAAGAATGTGAACCAGACGGTGGCTGAATTGTTGAAGGGTATTGTTGACCAGAAAGCATTTGACGAAAAAATGCAGGGGTTTGAAACTGTATTGAAGGATCTGAACGAGGATGGGAAGTTCGGTATCGCGCTGAAAGAGCTCGGTGAGTTCAAAGAAGTGATCAAGAGCCTGTCAAATGAGATTGAGGGTCTGAAACAGAAGGGATTCAACCTTGGTGGAAGGAACAGGCTGGCAGACAAGATCGATGAATTCATGAACAGTGAGAAGTACAAGGATTTCGTTGACGGAAAAGTAAAGAGCACAGGAAAGTTCGATATTGATCTGAAGGATGTTGCTTCTCCTGTGAGCATGACGGACAATTATTCCGGCGACAAACTGATTACCAGACAGAGTAATGTAGTTGTGACCAAGGTAAATGAGGGTGCGCATCTTCGTGATATAATGACGGTTGATCAGGGTGACCCGCAATTTCCGACAATCACATTCGCCCAGATTTATGATCTGGACAGAAATGCAGCCGCCGTTTCGGAAAACGGACGTCTTCAGGAATCATCATTCAAGATCAAGGAGGAGACTGTAGGGGTATGCAGGATCGGTACCTATGTGCCTTTGAGCAAGAGACTGCTCCGCTCGCGTATTTATGTCCGCTCATGGTTGCTTAACCGTATCGCCTCATGGGTAAGAATGGCGGAGGACTTCCAGATCATGTTCGGGGACGGACAGGGTGACAACTTGAAGGGTATTGCCAATTATCCTGACATTAAGAGTGCTTCTGATTTGATCAGCGGTACGGTGGTTACAGGCTCGGCCGGTGATGTGAAATCGGTATCAACCTACAACAGCGGGAAACAGTCGGTCGTAGAATTCTCGAAGCCGTTCGATGAGATCATTGAAGGGCAGAAGATCACATTTGACGGGACATCTGTGACTGAGATGAAGAATACTTTCACCGTCCATAAGGTCAATGACCGCAAGATTGTGATTGATATGGCGTACAAGGCTGTAGCGGACGCGGCGTCAGTTACATTCACAGTCAAGAACGGACTGTTCAATTCGGTAGTGTCGCCCAATATAGGTGATGCGGTAGCCGCATTGTTTGCGATTATGACGTATGGGGAGTACACTCCGTCATTCATTGCACTGAATCCGTCCACTGTGTTTGAGGCGGAGACAGCGAAGGACACATCGGGAAGATCGTTGAATCTTGTCACTACGGTGAATGGGGTGAAGTATATCGCGGGCCGTCCGATCATCGAGACAACCAAGATTAATCCGGGGTACTATTTTGCGGGAGATATGACAAACGGGGCGTCATTGGTTGACTGGTCCGCATTGTCGATTGAATTCGCCGAGGATGTTGAGACAAAATTGAGAAATTCAGTGGTACTTATCGCGCAGGAAGAGGTGCAGATGCCTGTATATAACCCTTACGCATTCACATACGGTGCTATGAGCGATCTTCTTACCGCAATCAAGAAAGCTTCGTGATATGAAAAAAAGGGTTATAATCGAAGGTGACGCACGGACTGTGGACAATATAGTTCAAGAGAACAGAATCCGTGAGGAAATGGGTCTTGTATCCATTGCGTGCGAGGATATGCCGCAGGAAAAATCGGATTACTTGGAACAGAGAGAGAAGAGAGAACCTTTAAGAGACAAGAAGGAGGCATGATATGATAATAGATTATACATTTTTCCAAAGTGGTGAACTGAGGATTTCCGGGCTTCCATTGCCGGGAGTGACGGCAGGTCCGACAAATAATGCGGTGTTATACGACCTGTCTTCATATATAGCAAGATACGAGGACGAATATTTGGAGTTTGCCCTTGGAGAGATGTATGATCCTTTTTGTGAATACCTGAGATCGGGTGGGTCCGGAGAAGAGAAGTGGGACGCTCTCAAGGGGAAACTTGTAATCGAGCTAAAGGAGGGGGAATTTACCATGAAAAGATCTCCTATTGCCAATTATGTCTATTTCCATTATTTGAGGGACCATCAGTCTGATGCGACAGCGACTGGAGTCAAGAAGGATACGGACGAAGGGACGCTTGTATCACCGGAGTTAAAGATGGTGTGTGCATGGAATGACATGGTTTCAATGAACGACGCCCTGTTTCGCTGGATTGACTCAAACAGGAATGAATATCCGGAATGGAGCTATGAGGTGTTTCTGCTTAGTAAGATTAATATATTCGGACTATGATTATAGAATTGATAAGGGATGTTGTTGTTGAGGCTTCCAGGAAGACTGGCAATAATGTAAACTTCGTATTCGGAGACAGTTCATATATACGTGAGCAGATCAGGGTATTGAAGGCATCTCCTGACACGGCCGTTTCGCGTTTCCCGCTGATCGGGTTGTATGTTCCGGTAGAGGAGATGAAGGACAGCGATGATTACTATTGCAAGGCGGATGTTTCTCTTATAATTGCGGTAAACACAAGCCGGGATTACACAAATGAGCAGCGTCTTGAGATATCATTTAAGGGAATATTACGTCCTCTGTATGAAGCGTTCATAAGCTCTGTAAAGGAATGTGGTAAATTTGATTTCGGGTATGGAAATCCCGTCCATTCCTATACCGAGAACTATTCATTCGGCCGGAGAGGGTCGTTTGATGTTGACGGTAAGGAATTGGATGAGAAGATTGACGCTATTGAGATAAAGAATTTGGAATTAACGGTTAAAAATCAGAATTGTTATGCGAACAGATATTAGAGAGTGCGGAAGCACTTCCGGTTTTAATACCGGGATGAACTACTGCCCGTTGCAGCCAGACAAGGTTGCGGGTGTTGTTTTGGTTATCCACGGTAAGAAGCTACCGAAGGAACTGACGGCTGACGCTTTGGAAGAGGCCTGTCACGCTGATTATCCGGACAGGATCTATCCTATTACAGGGATTTCAGAATACGCCGTGAACGGTGGGGAGGCGAGCACATCGGAGAACGGTTATGCCGGTTCGGAAATTACAGGGTATTCGGCAAGAACGGATACATTCACATTACGCAAGTTCAATCTTGCATTACAGGCGAATCTTGTTGCCAACAAGGACACGCTGTTTGATATGTACGTGTTTGACAAGAATAACGTGATTTACGGGGAGGATGACGGAACGGATGAGTTGGCGGGATTTGAACTGTCTGGGGTTTACCCTACCGGACAGACTTATGACTCCAGCGGTCAGAAGGCGTACCTTGCATTCAACGCGATGTATTCGGATACGGAGAAGATGATGAAAAACATGTCGATAAAACAGGCATCAATCAATCTTGAGAGCGTTCTTAAGGGGTTGAATTATGTGGAATTTGTAAAGATGTCCTCTCCGGAGAACACATACAAACTAGTGGATCATTACGACCGTACGGATCTTACCGCGTATTATGGTGCCGCGCTTGCGGAGAAGGCTACAACAGTAGTATCCGGGGTGACCGCCCTTGAATACAGTGACGGGACTCTTAAGGCTACAGGGGGAACTCCGGTATTGAAGAACCCTTCCGTATTGCAGACTAATGGGATCATCGGAATTGAACAGTGGACGTGATGAGGGTGAATGGAGTTACATTTATCGATTCCGAGGTGGTCAAACTTTCGCTGGACGAGTTTGTCGCTCAGAATATAGATGTGTTCTGGCAGGACATTTCTAGGGAGAGACGTAAATCAAGGCTGGTTTCAGTATATAACAGAATTGTCAATAAAAGTAATTCAGGAGGCGGGGGAGATTGATCCCCCGTTTTGCGTATGACATTGGAAGAATATTCAAAATCGTGGAAGAAACTGGCTGACGGGTTGGAGGATGTGCTAGTAAGCCAGTTGCAAGGAGAAACGGATCTTATAGAGGAGTTTGCCCGTGAACAGTTGTATTCGGGTGTGAACGGTGATGAGGAGCGTCTTACTCCGAAGTATTCACAGGATCCGTATTTCAAGGAGGTTTATGGGAAGAACTGGAAGTCTCATGCGATAGGTTACATGAAATGGAAGAGAAAGATACAGCCGCCTGCCGCTTCTTTTCTTGGATTCCGCCCGCGTGCGATGGACACACCGAATCTTATTATCAGAGGTGATTTTTACGATTCTATAACAGCAATACCTGTTAAGGACGGTGTTATGGTTACAAGTAACGGGCTTTCTTTTTCAGCTGATATTGAGAGGAAGTACACGAGTAAGATATACAAGATGAGTAACAGGGCGGTAAAACATTATATAACATATTACGCAATGCCTCAGATTGATGACTTCATTAAATACTGCGGATTATGAAAAATTGTCTGTGTCAGGGAAATAGATTGATGATGGAGATGGATCACATGCGTTCTGTCGCTGAGAAGGCGGCATCCATGGATGAATGTGTTTATATATTATATAAGGATGGGGACATATACAAGTTCTGCCGGGAGGACGAGGAATGGTCGGGAGAGTTTGTTGAGTTCGTCTTTCCGTGAGATGATGGCGGGCCACGAAAGGATTACTGTGAATTCTAATTTTTATAAAAGCTTTAATATCAGAGGAAATGTTTAAAGAACGTAATTCCGTTCTTATACAATCAAGAGGGAAGAATGGTGGGACATGGATGCATTCCTTGCTTTTTATTGATTTTGCAATGTGGCTCAACCCATCTTTCAAGGTAAAAGTTCTCAAATTTGTATATGACGAAATGATTAAATTCCGAAACATTGCTGGAGATGCGTACCCTAAAATGTGTGCAGCTGTTTCTTCCATTCTTCCCGAATATGTATTCAAACAAAAAGTCAAGGACTTAGCCAAGTCTCTAAACATAATAGTCTATGGAAAGCATGAACAAGAAATGCGTAATAAGATTGGTGATGAGGCCAAGATACGTGAGATGTACGAGCTGGAACAGCAGATAGCCCAGTGGATTGAGTTAGGTTTCATCAAGAACTATCAGGAATTAAAGCAGGCGTTGACGAAGGTGTATTATCAAAAACATCCGGATGTTCTTCCAATGTAAATATTGAATTACTTTTCTTTCAACGTAATTTAGAAAAACGTCTAAATTAATATCTAATTGACAGTCTTGTTTTTAGATTATAAATTAAATATCTATTTTTGCACAGACCATTTGCTACAAACTAATAAACATTATTATCATGGGAAGCGTAATAGATAACAAGAGAGACAAGGCTTCTGTAAATCGTCATAACCGGATAAAGTCTAAGGGTGACAGACTGGGATGGACGTTGAGAAGTGAAGTAAAACATCGCCCTTTGCGTGAGATTGTTGGAGAGGGTAAGATAGTCAGTGATTCATGCTGTTTTATTTCAGCGACTACAAAAATGATTATGTAAATGTTAGACAAAATTCATCCGTTCTGATTAATATTCATACAGAAAGCGTCTCCGAAAGAACGGGACGCTTTTGATTTTTCATTGATATACAAGTTTTACACTGACAGGACAGAATATTACCAAAGACTAAAATATATAATAAGGGTGGAAGCCTATGAGGATGTCTTTGCAATAAAATTCTATGCTGCAAGGGACAGGAAACTTGATAACAAATACAATAGGATATTGAAAGCTCACGACTATAAAAGCGCATTAAAAGTATTTGTAACATGTGCATCAATAATTCCATCCATCATAAAAGAATATCCACAAGCATCTTTTGCTGTAAATGGAGCAGAAAGTATGGATTTTGAGAGTGATAAAGTCGAAAATAAAGCAAATAACCAAAGATTCAGAATATACAGAACGATAGCATTGAATCTATTCGGTAGAGAGACATTTGAGCACATTGAATATAGTAATGTAAGTTCTTATTTGCTTGTTAACAAGAATAATTGTGATTCTATAACAGATAAGACAAAAAGGATAAAAGATTTATTTTTATCGAAATTTGATCTTGAATTATAATCTATAATTTGAATTATTTTTTTCTCTTTTTTTGTTTAAGTGCGCAATCTATTTAGTAAATTTGTAGCGGCGATACAGCTTGAGTGAGCGCGTCTAAGATATTAAGTATTTCCATAGAGTTGGGAATATATAAACAGTGCCGAAAGATACTCAAGCGTTCGGTACTGTTTTTTTTATATTCCCGTGTGTGAAAGGGCACACTACGAAGATTGTATGAATGACATTCAGATTTTCAAGAATGAGTTTTTCGGTGAAGTTAGAGTAGCCGGGACGAGTGAGGAACCATTATTCTGCTTAGCGGATGTTTGTGCGGTTATTGGTATTGCAAATCCAAGAAATGTAAAGTCACGTCTAGACTCAGAGGATGTCCGCCAAATGGACACCCTTACGGAAGGAGGCAATCAACAGGTTACATTTGTCACCGAAAGCGGATTGTATGATGTGATAATTCGTAGCGACAGTGAAAAAGCAAAACCGTTCCGCAAATGGATTACAAATGAGGTATTGCCTTCCATCCGCAAGACAGGTGAATATTCCGTAAAGCAGGCATTGCCTAAAACCTACCTTGAAGCATTGAAAGAGTTGGTAGTTGTTGTTGAGGCTAACGAAATGTTGTCCTTGGAGAACAAGTCAATGAAACCGAAGGCTGAATACTTCGACAATCTTGTAGATAGGAATCTCCTAACCAATATACGCGATACAGCGAAACAGATTGGGATTAAAGAGAAAGATTTTGTTAATTACTTGCTTGAAAACAAATATATGTACAGGGACAAGAAGAAGCAATTGCGCCCTTACGCGGAACACGTGCCATCACTGTTTCAGATCAAGGATTACGAGAATAACGGGCATACAGGCCAACAAGTGTTGCTAACGCCAAAAGGTAAGGAAACTTTTCGCTTGTTGGTTGGATAAACTTCTAAAATCGGAGAAACAGAACTGTTTTTCAAGTTTGTGTTAGAAAAATATCGGGGGTTATAATTTTAAAATAAGAGAAACAGAGCATTGTTTGTGTATTATCAGAGGAATCCGGATATTTTATCAATATAGGATAAAACCCCGAACCGACACTATCGGAACGGGGCTTTGTCGTCTTAACTAAACGGTCTCGCTTCACAGCGGTACACTATCTTTAAAAAGTAGCTGCGGAAAGTTCTTTAGATATATGTTCCACCGCCACACGTATCTTATCATACTGCTTTTGTCCGGCTGTCGCCACCCCTGAGGTATATTGTCGCATTAATGAAGCGTTTATGCCTGCTAGCTCTGCAACTTTAGTAACATTCAGAAACGAGAAATAGTTGAAAAAGGATTGCATATCATACTTGTATGTGAACTCCAGTTCCGGCACTTCCTTGCCTTCTTCTGTCTGCATCTCCTTTATTTCCTCATATACTTCCATCATATCCTCTTTGGCGGCTTCTGCCGTATCTCCATATCCAGCCAACCCGAAGCCTGGCAAATCTTCCTTGACAAAGCATGAATAATATCCATCGCTCGCCTTTTCCATGATAACAGTTACTTTCATATCCATTCCATTAAAATAGGAGTACGGCACTATTACCGTACTCCATTACCTCAATAAAAACAGTCTTTCGGTCATGAAGCGAAAAAAGGTATGGGGGATTACTCCCCCAAAAGAACCTTTCTTGCTTTACGTTCCATTCCGGTTGGTACTTCTTGTTTGCCGTGTCTTGACAACGCGAACTTGTTTCCTGTTTTGGGGCTGTACCAAATATCATGGTTTGCCCCGTGCCTTAGAACGTAACAACCTGCTGCGGTAAGTTCCGCAAAAAACTGATTGTACTTCATAATTTAAAAGACCGTTTGTTTATTAAGACAGCGCAAATATAGCGTTTTTGCTATAATATGTCAAATAAAAACATAACTTTTTTGCTATAAAACGATTTTCCCCTCTTTTCTTTTTGTATTTCAAATTATCGGGAAACCCTATAAGGTGGCAGAAATGAAACGATCTGCGACTTCTATGCCCTGCGTATGTTGCGACGTTCACACCTACGGAGGGTTTCTTTAGTCTAAAAGATTTCGAAAAAGCGCGTATCTGTGATTAAATGTTAAATATATCACAATATACGAAAATATATTGTGATTTATTTTGCTGTTATATCACAATATAGTATATTTGCATTGTGATAATGAAACAACAATTGAGGCACATAAGATTTCCGAAGTAGCTTTCAAAAAAAGATCGGCAAAGTTTTGACATATCAAAAATTATGCTTTCCTTTGTAATGTCTAAACTTAATAGCGGTACGAAGCCGCAAACATAGCGGCATTTTTTGTGCCAATACATATTTAGTGTGTCTTTTGAAAATATTAAAGATATAACTGCACCGTGTCGGGAAGTAGAAATACTCTCGGAGTTTTGCTATTAAGACTTAGACAACACGTAGTGCAGTTTTTTTTATTGTCTAAAATTAATAGTTATGAAAGAATTAGTTTTATCCAAAGAAAGTAGCGAAAGCGAAATCAAAGCGTACTTCAACGCAGTTCTTGAATTGTCTAAATCAGACAATGAATTCCCTATTAATCTTGATGAGGTGTGGATGTTGGTGTATAAAGAAAAGGGTAAGGCTGTACGTGCGCTCAAAGAAAACTTTATTGAAGGAGTTGATTATAGCACATTTGCCAAAAATGGCAAAACAGATACAGGAGGGTATAAAGTAATAGAATATCATATTACAGTTTCCTGCATGGAGTTTTTCATCGCCAGAAAGGTTCGTTCGGTCTTTGAAGTTTATCGTCAAGTATTCCACAAAGTAGCAAAGCGTGAACTTTCCCGGAAAGAGCTTGCCTTAATGGTAGTACAAGCCGAAGAGGAGAAAGAACGTTTGTCTTTGGAGAATGAGAAAAAGCAAAAATATATAGAGAAGCTTCAGCCCAAAGCCTTCTTTGCTGACTGCATCATGCAGTCGGAGGACTGCATCTCGATTGGCGAGATGGCTAATATTTTGAAACAGAACGGCCTGTTCGGTAAGGGTCAGAATTCCTTTTTTGAATGGCTTCGCTGGAGCGGCTACCTGTTGAACCGTGGCTCCCGTTACAATCTTCCTTCCCAGCGTTCCATGCGGTTGGGCATAATGCGTATAGCCGAGCAGCAGCGTGGTAGCGTTTTCATCAACAGGAAAGCTGTTATCACGCCTTACGGTCAGAGATATTTCATTGAGTTGTTCGGCAAGAGCAGTACGGCAGGCCAATGTACCATAAATTTCATCTATAAATAACAATATTGATTATTAATCAAGTCTTTCCCACCTTGTTTAAGAGGTGGGCGGACCTTTTACACCCATAACCGTCGCTATTCGCGACATAATTCGAAAAGACTATGACGACATTAGAAAAATTGGAAAGGCTTCTTAAAGAGATGGAGTCCGGTAATAAGAGATTTGAACGTATTTGCAATTCCAATCTCAATTCCAACAGCCATCTAAAGCTGATCGTGTGCACCGGAATAAAGACGACAGGCAAGTTTGATTTGCGAAAGTATAATAAAATGATTATATGATATGAAAACAAAAGTTTTTAGTAGATTCTGTTATTTATCCAAATTCTAAATTGCAAACAAATATGCCATAATTCTTTGAATTGTTTTTAAATGTATATTACTTTGCCGTAAACAACCAAATTATTATAACTATATGAAAAAAGTATTTACTATTTTATCACTAATCCTTCCATTGTTGTTTTCCTGCTCATCAGACGAAGATAATCAGTATGTGGAATTTGATAAATCCGAGTTGGAAGTAGGTCCAGAATCCAATGGATATGTCATAGATATTACCGCTAATTGTCACTATGAAATTCTTTCTGATGGTGTAGACTGGATTAATATAGCACCACCTAGTGATTCCCATTCCGAACTGACATATATACGTTTGACAATAAAGGAAAATACAACCTATTCTGATAGGTCTACAGTTATAACAGCTGTAAGTCAAGATGGTTCTTCCATGTCAAAGGTAAAGATCACCCAGAAAGAAAATAAAGGGATAATATCCGAAAACGAATGTGGCGAGTTTGACGGTGAAAAGCAGAATATAACAGTAGATATAAAAACGAATATAGATAATCCTTCCATAGATACCCCTGAATGGATAACTATCGCATCAAAAGGACGAGCTTTGTCTGACAGATCATACCAGTTTATGTTATCCAAGAATGAAACTGGATCAGAAAGAGTCGGAAAGATTGTATTCAGTGGAGAAGGTAAGTATTTTGAATATACAGTAAAACAAAAGTCAATCCGGATTCTTCCTTCAAAAATCACATTTAAAGAAGGAGAAAACATTGTGCTTAATAGTAATTCTGACTTTACCATAACCCCTGTATTCTCTCCTGTAGAATGTACAGAGAAAGATCTTGAATGGACCTCTAGCAATACGAATGTAGTAACCGTATCAAAAGGAGTGCTGAAAGTTGTTGGAAATGGAGAGGCAAAGGTTGTAGCGAAGAGCAAACTTGCAAATGTAAGTGCGTCAATTAACGTTACAGTGAAGATTGAAGCGAGACAAATCATGCTTATGGATGGTACAGCTCAAATGTTATCTGAAACAAATTGGACATTTGGATATAAGACAAAGATAAAATTTGGTTCTATCCCGGAAAACGCATATTTAGGAGATGTTTTCATAACCTCAAGCAATGAAAGCATTGTGTCTATTGTTGATGGATATTTGATCGCAAATTCCAATGAAGGCACAAGTAGAATAGATATATATGACCGGTACAGCTTGTTGCACACTATTGTGAATATAACTGTAAAAAGATGCATAACTCAAGGGGGATTTAAGCTTATAAATCAGAATTCAGATGCTCTTATGATGTCTTTTGCTGGAACTATTCAAAATAGCAAAGGGGTTGAGGTATTAGGGGCTAGTCTTGTCGATAGCAGTAATCGCGTATTGGCTTTAGCTGATAATATAAGCATTCCATCCGACATAGTTCAATTCTCCACTAAAATAATAAACATGACTTCTTTGTTCGGTATTTATATGATACATGAGTACGATTTCCCGAAATTAAGATTCCTTGTTTCCTATAGATTCGGATCTGATCCTAAAATATATCAAGAATATATAGATATAGATCCGTCCAAACAAATTGGATGGTAAGTTCTTATGGGGAGAAGTTTTTGCTTCTCCCTTTTTTTATTTAGATTGCTGTATAAATTAGCTTATGATTGTTTATTCGATTGATTTTTTCGTTAGCTTTGCAACAATACTAATATAAATCTGTTCTCATAAAATTATAAATATATAACAGAATCATGGATGCTCATTCTTTTGAAGCCCAGTATAGTGACGGTAAGACTAAAATAAGTCTTAATGTAGGGGTTTATATCTTCCAAGAGGATAATGTCTATATATCGTATTGCCCTGCTTTGGACTTGTCCGGATATGGGGAAACTGAAAATGCCGCAAAGACTTCATTTGGGCAAACTCTGGGTATGTATATAGAATATTGTTTGAATAAAAATACATTAGTGAAGGATTTGCAAAAGCATGGATGGAAAATAAAGAGCATGAAGCAAAAGAGGATAAAGGCTCCTGATATTAATACAATGATGTCGATGAATCCCGAATTCAGAGAAATAATTGAGAACAAAGATTATGTAAAATACTCAGAAAGTGTTAATATACCGTCTTTTTCATGAATACACAGAAATTAAGCAATGTTCCATTGTCTGACTTTCGTGATTTTTTGGAGAAGGTTGGATGTAAGAAAATATCTACAGAAGGAGGGCATGAAAAATGGACACGAAGAGATTTGCTTCGTCCAATAATATTGCAGACGCATATATCTCCTATACCTGAATTTATTATTAAAAATGCTTTGCGTACATTAGGATTGTCTAAAAAAGATTTTTTTGAAATATATTTTGATGTTCATTAAGTATTCATTTTTTATAAGAATATAGTTAGAAACTCCGGATGTATTGACGTAATATCAATAAAATCACTATCTTTGCTCTTAGAAGGTGTATGAAGTCATACATCGCCAAATATTTACGAAAAGACCATGGCGGGAGCGGAATTTAAAATAACGGATAAAATACAGGACAGTATACTTACGAAGCTTAAGGGCATTTCAGAAGAACTGGGAGTATTAGATAATAAATTCAAAGAAGCATCAAAAAGTTATGCAGATTTAGCAGAGAAGTTGGCCGCTAAGATCAATGGCAGTCCGGGTAGTTTGGAGGAATTAAGTAAAAAGAGCAAGGAATACGAGCAGACAGTAAAAAAACTACATGATACCCAGAATGAGCTTGCAGACTTGCAACAAAAATACAAGGAATCACTTAAGCAAGTTAATGAAGTAACAAAACAGGCGGTCAGAAATGCGCAGGAGGACGCGAAGGCGAAGAAACTTAATGCTGAGGCTGAGTTGAGACTTGAGAAGGCGCAGACAGAGCGTATACGCCAGCAAAAACTACTGAATCAGGAGCAGAAAAAACAAAAACTGACAACAGAACAGGCGATACAACTAGCAAAACAAGAAGTCCATTCAATTGCTGAAGCTGAGGCCGTAAACAAACAATTACGTCAGGCTGTGAAGGATTTGACAGATGCGGAAGATAAAGAAGGGAAAATACGCCAGCAATTAAATTCGGCAATAAATCAGAATACTAATTATATAAAAAGGAATCGCGATGCGTATGTGCAGGCGAAGATGACAGTCGGAGATTACAAGGAGCAGATAAAGCTGGCGATTGTGGAACTGAAGAATGGTAATGATTCGATGAAAAACTTCGGTATCGTCGCAAAGGGGTTTGGAGGAATAATCAAGACTAGTATTGCCGATGGAACCAGACAGGTCGCTTCTAATGTGGGTTCAATGATCAAGGGTTTTGTTGGAGCTCAAGCGGTTATTACAGGGATTCAGAGGTTAATAGGAGCATTTAAACAGGGGATTAATACAGCAATTGACTTTGAAGCCGCCAACAGTAAGCTCGCTGCCATATTGGGTACGACCAGAGGGGAGATAAAAGACTTGACATCGGATGCAAGGCGTTTAGGGGAAACGACAAAATATACTGCATCAGAAGCGACAAATCTGCAAATCGAATTATCCAAATTAGGCTTTTCCAAGACAGAGATACTTGATATGACCGAAGGGGTGCTGAAATTTGCCCAGGCTACTGGTGCTGAATTGCCGGAAGCTGCTGCTTTGGCTGGTGCGGCTCTACGTATGTTCGGGGCTGATACGGAAGAAACGGAACGGTACGTATCCGCAATGGCTGTCGCAACAACCAAGAGCGCCCTTTCCTTTTCCTACCTTCAGACAGCAATGCCCATCGTCGGACCTGTTGCCAAGGCCTTCAACTTCACAATAGAAGACACATTGGCCTTATTGGGCAAACTGGCAGACGCAGGATTTGATGCTTCCATGTCGGCTACAGCCACCCGGAATATATTACTGAATTTGGCTGATGGCAGTGGTAAATTAGCACAAGCTCTTGGTGGACCGGTTAAGACATTACCGGAATTGGTTGACGGATTGAAAAGATTAAAAGAACAAGGGATTGATCTGAATTCCACACTAGAAATGACCGATAAACGAAGTGTGGCAGCTTTTAACGCATTTCTGACAGCATCAGACAAGATTGTTCCTCTTCGTGACCAGATTACAGGAGTGGAAGATGATTTGAATAAAATGGCCGATACTATGGGGAACAATGTACAAGGCGCATTGTATAACTTATCATCAGCCTGGGAATCTTTGATGCTGACTATAATGGGCAACACCGGAGCAATGAAAGATTTTGTCGATATGGCAACAAATGGAATACGCAAAATAAATGAATGGCTGATGACCACAGAACAACTTGCTGAGAAGCAAGTTGAAACAGCCAAGAGAGCAGCATCCCCTTATGCGGAGGAATCCATAAAATCTGAGATTATTGCCATAAACCGTTTGAAAGATGAATATCTGAAGGCTGGGGATGACGAAACGACAGCATTGGAAAAAGCCAAAAATGAAAGAATTGCCATTTTGGAGCAGGAATTATCAAAGCAACAGTCCTTAAGGAATAAATTCTATAATGAGAACCAGCAGTTATGGAAAGATATGGGAGATGCTTCATTCTTTAAACAGGCGTTGGGGTTGGAGAAGACAAATACCGAATTCAGCAAGGAACAGACAAAAACTTGGAATGAATATCTGGATAAAGTGACTAAAGTAACCTCTTTGGAGAAACAGATTGCCGATATTAGGGCGATATCAAATTCTGTTGATGAAACGTCTAAGGTGTCAACGGCTTTAACTGACAAGCAAAAAAAGAAACTGGAAAAGCAGCGCAAGGAATTGCTTAGAATCGATAAGGAGTATCAGCAAAGTAGGCTGGAGTTAATGGATGAAGGTCTGGAGAAGGAACTTGCCAAAATAAGACTGAATTACACACAGCGTATAGCCAAGGTAAAAGGAAACAGCGGGAAAGAAAATGAAACCCGTAAGAACCTTGCAGAGAAGATGCAGGAGGAAATTGCTAATAAAGAAATTGATTTCTATCTAAGTCAGGAGAAGAAGAAATTACAGATAGCGTTGGACTCGGTAAAAGAGGGAAGCGAGGAGCAGAGGAGGATGAGAATGGAATTGATAGACTTGGATGAGGAGGCTGAGGTAAACGCAATGAAGGGGAATTATGAGAATCTCCAGTTGGTAAGGAAAAAATATGAAAAGAAGAGAATTGAAGAGTTGAACAGGCAAACAAATGAGGATATAAGAAGAATGGAGGATTCTGCATCATTACAGGCTGAGGCGTTTGTGGTAGGGCTTGCAGAGAGGCAGAACGAGCTTGAAAAAAGCCACTTGAAAGGCGAGATGAGCGAGGAGAAATATAAGGAGGATCTCTATAAGCTTACAGTAAAATATAATAAGGAAATGCTTTTGGCACAGATTTCAGCAGCTGAGGCTGAATTGAAATTGGCGGAAGAGACCGGAACTATCCCGCAGGAGAGAATTGATGAGCTGAGATTAAAACTAAGAAAGCTACGAGCGGATTTTGATTCATTGGCTAATGATGAGATGGCTTCCGAATCCGAAAAAGGGAAGAAGAAAGTGGAAGAATGGGAGGAGGCCTTGAAGGGAATTACAGATGCGTTCCCTTCCGAACAAAGCGGTTTTGCTGATTTTTTCTCAGGAATTAATGATGTGCTTGGAGATTTGGCAAAAAAGGCTCAGGAGGCAGGTGGATCTTTTTCTGACATGTGGGCTAACATGTCAGACGAGGAGAGGTTGAAATTCACGCTGGAAGGTCTGGCTAAATTATCTGACGGTTTGAATTCGATGATGCAGAATATATATGAAAACCGAATATCTAAAATTGAAGAGGAACAAGAAGCTAATGAAGAAGCAGGGGAACAAGAGCTGGCAAGGATTGAGCGTTTGGAGGAGACGGGGGCTATCAGTTCAGAGGAGGCTGAGGCGAGGAAGCGCGCCGCTGAAGATAAAACAGCACGAAAAAATGAAGAACTGGAGAAGAAAAAGGCTCAATTGCAACAAAAACAGGCCAGATGGGATAAGGCAAATAGTATCATACAGGCTACTATCGCAACAGCTTTGGCTGTAGCGAAGGCATTGCCTAATTTCGTACTTGCTGGTATTGCGGCGGCTATGGGAGCGGCACAAATAGCCGTGATAGCATCACAACCTATACCTAAGTACGCCAAGGGTACAGACTCCCATAAGGGAGGACTTGCGGTAGTCGGTGACGGAGGAGTCCCGGAAACTGTCATTACAGACAATGGTGCATATATTACACCGTCTGTTCCGACATTGGTTGATATTCCCAGAGGGGCGAAGGTAATACCTTATGCGGTGGATATGGAGAGAATGATGGCTCATGCAAGCGATTTTGACGGTCTTATGGCATACAGGAGCGAAAACAATCTTCCGCCGATATCAATAGTCAATGACTACAGCGAATTGGAGAAGGAGATAAAATCGTTGAAAAAGTCCCAGCAGATTGGGTTTGCAAGACTTGCGATGGCGATAAAGGAGAATAACTATCAACAATTTTCAAAAAAGATTTGATTATGAAGTATTCGAGTGACATATATGAGATACCACTGTCTGTTTTTATAGAGATATACACAAATGAGGGGAATGATGTGGAATTTAAGGATGGGGATAAGGATCACGTGTCTGAAAGAGTCATTAATGATTATATGGAGATAGTTAGCGGAAGACAGTTATTAGCCGAGATCTTAAATTGCAATGAGAGGATGAATCTTGCGATGACCGTGGAACTGATGAAGGCGTGTGAGAATATGATGAGGCTTAAGATGTATGATGATGTGTGTGACATACTGTTGCAGATAGGGTACTCCTGTAAGAAGTCGGATATATCCGGTATGTCTTCGAGAATATCAGCGTTAAAATCCCGTGCCCAATATGATTTGGATAAGATAAGCAAGGAAAAGAACGAAGAACCAAAGGAGAGGCCTACAAAGAAAGCATTCATAAACGAGGTTGTAGCAATCGGAAAGTATAACAAGATGCATATAAATTTGAAAGAATGGACCGCCGGGGATTATGCCTGTCTTGTGAGGCAGACATGTGACGAAATAGAGGAATTGAACCGAAAAAGGAAATGATTGGGAAATTAGTATATAAAATTATGTTAAAATGACTGATTTGTTTATATAATGCGCCTTTTTTAAATAATTTAGCTGCGGAAGTGAATGAGGACATTGGTGGAACTCTGTCTGAGTAAGATATTAAGCCGTCGGTCATTTGGTGTAGAGTTCCACAATATTGCATAATTTGATTGGCGGCTTTCCTTCTTCCGTGTAAAGGAGCACGGTACGTTTTCTTCGGACGAAAAGACGTAGTTATGAATGACATTCAGATTTTCAAGAATGAGGCTTTTGGTGAGGTTCGTGTAGCTGGGACAAGTGATGAACCATTGTTTTGCTTGGCTGATATATGTAAGGTGGTTGAATTAACTAATCCTTCATCGATTAAGTCAAGGTTGGAAAAAGAAGATGTGCAAATGATTGATTTACACGCCCTAAATCCAGATATGGAGATTGTTGGTAACTCAATGGCTACGTTTGTGAACGAATCAGGATTATATGACACTCTATTGTTAAGCAGCAGTAATAAGGTTAGACCTTATAAAAGATGGATTATACATGACGTTTTGCCATCTATCCGTAAACACGGTATCTATGCTACAGATAACGTTATTGATCAAATTTTAAATAATCCGGATTTCGGAATCGAGCTTCTCACCAAGTTGAAGGAAGAGCGGTCAGCGCGCATTGAAGCCGAGAAACAGGTAACTATTCTTACGCATGTAAATAAGACCTATACATGTACGGAAGTAGCTAAAGAACTGGGCCTTAAATCCGCAATAGAGCTAAATAAACGCTTAAAGGATCTTGGAGTACAGTACAAGGTAAACCAGACATGGGTACCATACACCAAGTACGCAACACTAGGCTGGTTTGACATAAAACAAGAAGTCACGGATAATGGCCATATTATCTACCATAGAAGGATAACAGGCATTGGTAGGCAAGGTATAATTAATCTTGTAAATCCATGTTTATTGTGATATAGATGGATAAATAAGGTCGCTATTTCCGGAAAAATAAAAAAAAATAAAATAACAAGATGTTCTACCGATGTGAATTATTAATAGATGGTCTGAGATACCGGGTTACTGATGACCTTGAGAACTGGGACGAAGTGAAGGCTAGTTTTAAGAGGAGTGACTATGATGGTGTCATACGTACTTTTTCAAACAAGTTTTCGTTCGCAAGAGGGGCGCGTGGATTGCTGTTGAAACAGTATGATGAAAAGTATCTGAATGCTTCCGCGTCTATAATCATAAGTACAAGGAATAACAGCTGGTTGTACAATGAACAGTTCAACTGTGCTCTTAATTTCTCGACATTACAGGATAATGGGCATATACTTCAGATAAATGCAGTAGATGACAGCGTGGCTTCCATGATAAAGGCAAAGAAGGGCACTCAATACGAATATCCGGTTGAGGAGATGAGAAGCACAATCCCACTTGTTTATGATGGGCTCGAACTATCGGAGTCGGCAAAATGGATACCTACAGGTGATACGCTGGAAGACAATGATGAACTGATTAATGTTTACTTCAGCAAGGACATGAAGCCTATGCCCATATATATAACTGCTAGTGATACATTGATAAAGGGTGCTCTGGAATTCAATGATCAGACAATAGGAGGTGATGATATATATGCGATGAAGGCGTTAAAATCGGTATCGGTAAATCTGGATTTTAATTTTTCCATGTTTGTATTCAGAAAATTTCAGTCCGGAGTATTGGGATATGATATAAGAGGTGTAAGAATACAGATTTTAAAAAAGGGGAATTCTGTAAATGAAAAAGGAGAATCTGTAATTACGGAAACTATTATAGGGGCGTTTGAGCTTACAACGGAATCTGAGACGCCTGTTGAGAAGACGGTTTCGGAATCATACGACATAAGCCTGTTGCATGATGATAGAATAATAGTGAGGGCTATGTATGTGAATGAGGGGAGTGGGATTACATCAATATTGCCGGATTTCCAATATAAAGTTTCAACATCTAGTTATTTCAAGGCTTCATGGAAAAACAGGATTAATCCGGTAGAGATGGATCTGGTAAGTCCTGAAGCATTACTGAACAGGTTACTAAAGAGTGTCAATGATGAGAAGGACGGACTGACAGGGGTGATAGAGAGTGAAGGGGATAGAAGGCTTGATAATTGTATGGTATTGGCGGCTGAATCAGCCCGTAAGATTCCGGGAGCCAAAATATACACATCATTCACAAAGTTTGCGAACTGGATGAGTTACGTGTTCGGTTATGCCTATGACATATCGGGGAATACAATTACATTCAGACACAGGAGCAAGTACTTTTCGAATGATGTGGTAAAGAGAATAGGTGATTTATCCGGCTATGAGATGAAGGTTAATTCGGCATTGGTGTATTCAAGATTGCGCATAGGCTTCGACAAGCAGGACTACGACACAGCAAACGGGAAGGATGAGTTCCGGTTTGCGAACGAATATACTACGGGTGTGAATATGACGGATAACAGTCTTGAGATGATATCTCCATACCGTGCGGACGCATACGGTATAGAATTTCTTGCAGACAAGATAGGGGAGGACACTACGGATGATGAAAGTGATACAGATCTGTTTATGGTTGGCGTGAAACTTAACTCGTCCGGTACGAAATACATATTGGACCGTGATTATATTATAGGTGGTGTTCTTAGTCCTTCGACGATGTTCAATGCCATGTATTCGCCTTCTTCAATGGTTGTGGCTAACGAGGGGTATATCGGTTCGTCTGTCGGAAAACTGACTTTCGCATCCTCGGAGGGGAACAGTGATGTTGGTATTGACGGGATGGGAGAGAATAGGGACATAGTTCTTTTAAAGAACCTGTTTACTGTGGCGGAAGTGGAGTTCGAAACTTCGGATGTGGAACTACCGGAAGATCTAACCGGTATTGTTGAATTCGAGCATCAAGGAAAAGTTATACAGGGATATTACCAGCAGGCTGATTACAATTTCACAAAATCACAGAGTTCTAAGGTTGCTTTGATTGTGAAAAAATCAAATTCAATATAGATATTAGGATTTTAATTATTATATTTGCAATGAAAGCTTGTGAAGTCACAAGCTGCTGGAACTGACGAAAAGACCATGATATCAATCGGAGATGTTTGCCCGCTTTTTTTTAACCCGTTGAAATACAAGTATTCAAATACGGGGTGTTTCAGACAGGTGTTCTCACTGTCAGATAACATCCTGTTGCAGGTGTTCTGTGACAATGGGGAAACGCCTGCTGCTTCATTAAACGACAAAATTAAAGGAACTTCATCGGCGATAACGCTGCTTACTTATGATGTCAACGACAGTGTAAAGATGTATTATGCTTCACTATCTCCTTCGGAGGGGATATATACAGTCACAATAGGGAGTAACGAATGTGAGGAATTCTGCGTATGTGAGAATGTAGGTGATTCGATACTTATAGAATATTCGCATAAGGACAACAATTCAGCCTTCGATAATATATTCTGGATTGATGATGCCCAACAGATGTTCCAGTTTAGGATAGTGGGGGGATTTAAACCGGATGGAGTGGAGTTGAAAGTGGAGAACGAGCAGTTCGTAAACCAGAAACAGGAAATAATAGAGATGTATTCCATTCCTTACAAGACATTTGATTTTGTCTTCGGATCCAGTTGTGGAGTGCCATATTATATAGCAGAATTTTTTAATAAGATACTATGTCTCTCTCACGTCAGTATAGATGGCAGTTTGTACGTGCGGGAGGGTGACTCTGTGCCGGAGAAGCTTGATACGATAGCAAGGAAGCAGATGTTTATCTATAAGATAACTCTTAGACCGATGAAAAACGATATAGCAGGTATAGGAGGGAAGACAGAGGAGGCCACATCTTCATCAGGTATCGCGTTTTTGCTGAGTAATCCGGAAGAAGATGATGTACTGAAGTATAAGAAGGCGCAAGCGGCATTTGTAAACGAAAATTACGTGTAGTTATGTCTAGAAATCATCCTATAAAAATATTGTGGTACGGATCTGAAACAGATGTTGACGGTAATCCTATTGTCCCTGTAATCTCCCCGAGTTTTGAAAAACGGCTGGAAGGGTTGAACGAAGGGGAGATATACATACATAATGATGATAAGAATCCTGCAATTTATATAAGGACAAACAAAGACAGGGTTGTTGCGATTCAGGGAAGTGGAGGAGATATAAACGAGTTGTCGAAATTCTTTATAAGGAAGGATAAGGAGGATTCTACGAATTTCCTGCTATCCTTGCTAGGCGGAGTATTGATTAAGAATTATGCCAAGTTCGGTGAGTTCTTCACAGGAGTTTCAGGAGGTTACATTGACGAGGATGGCAACCTTGAAATGGAAAGTGGAGTTTTCCGTAAGCGTGTATTCTTCCCAGAGGCGGCTTTTAATAGAGTAACATACTTCAAAGGGCGTATGGTAAGTTCACCCGGTGGTGGTTGTACCGTATTGTCATACACGGATAATGGTGATGGTACCTATACGATCACTCCGGATCTGACGGATGCGGACGGATTGAGCCAGTTTGTGGATGATATCCTTACCACCTATTTTGTGACGAAGAACAGCGAAGGCAAACTGAACGGATTTGAAGAGATGAAATTCCGGGTGACTTCCGCGGATTACACCGCCAAGAAGTTTACTGTCATTCCCCGTCCGGGGCATTCTGACTGGAAACCTGCCGAACAGATGGTTCTTGCACATACTGGTAACTTCACAGACCCGGAACGTCAGACTTATATACTTATTGATTCCGTCAACGGAAACAACTGCATTACATTATTTGACAATGCAAACACTTGGGATCCTGAACCTGCACAGATGCCTTCGTGGTTCGGAAAAAAGAAGGGCATGACCGTCAACGGAATCAACTGCGACAATTATTCAGCAGTCCTTCAAAATATACTGATGACTGGTCTTATATTCCAGATAGACGAGATAACGGGAAACAAGATCCGTGTTCCGCTGGATAAGGGCGAATGGGAAGCAGGAAAGTACGCCTATTATAACAGGGTATCGCACAACGGTTCTCTGTGGTTGTGTGTTGATGATAACGGAACGACAACAGAACCTTCAGATAATAACCCGGCATGGCTGAAACAAGTGTCAGAAGGGAAAAAAGGTGATCCGGGCCTGTCTGTAGTCGGTGGAGGTCATTGGGAATCATCCAAAACACCGTATAGCGCCAACACGATGGTCACTCTTGCCAACTGTGTATTCCTTTCAAAGATAGAGACATCCAATCCTCCCATCAGAATACTGCGTGTCAAAGGCGGAAGTTTCTTGAGAAAGAAGGACGGTGGTTATTATATTGCCGGAAAACCTGCCGACTGGGAGGTTAACGATGACTGGGACATGCTGCTTGACGGACGTGAACTGAAAGGTGAGAGCATCACCTTCCTTGGCGAATTCGCAACGGCTCCGGCCAATCCGAAAAACGGTGATTCATACCGTAATACGACCGACCGGGCTACCTATATCTATCAGGACGGAAGATGGAAGCTCATGATATCGGACGGTAAGGACGGAACGGATTATGAGTATATATATACACGAGGGAATATCATAGATAATCCTCCGGCAAAACCGGACAGCCAGCAGAAGGATGATTACGTTCCAGAAGGATGGACAGATGATTTTAAAGGGGCGGATGCTGATCATCAGGTTGAATGGGGTTGCAAGCGTTTCAAGGAAAACGGAGTGTGGTCAGAGTTTAGTGATCCGGCCCCTGTACACCGCTGGAGTAAGGACGGGGAGAACGCCATCATGGCGGACTTCGATAACGAGATGGTCAATGCAGCCCTTACTTCGGACGGAAAGGTGGTTTCCTCTCAGACTTGGAATACAACTGTCAGCATGTGGTACGGAACAGAGAAGCTCACGCTTGACAGCATTACCTGTACACCGGACACCAATCTTCTGTGTGCGACAGACAAGAATACGGGAGTGGTCACAATATCGGTATCTGCCGGTGCCACTCTTGCTGCGACAAACACGGTGAAAATAACAATCAGGGCCACCAAGAACGGTCAACAGTATTCCCGTGATCTGATATTCACCGTGGCAGGAGTCCGTGGAGGTGCGGACGGTGCGGATGCAATACTATATAGCATTGTCGTTTCCGCCAGCTCGGTAAGCAAGGACAAGAACGGGAACTACAGTGTGTCTTCCGTATCATGTTACAGACAGAAGTCAGTAGGAGGCGTGATATCCACCACTACGGACGGTACATTGAAATACAGCATAGATGGTGGGACTGAAACCACCATGAACAACAATACAGCCATTCCAAGCGCAAACTTCACGAAGACATTGAAATTTGTCTTCTACGTGAATGATCAGATAGTGGATGTTGAAACCGTTCCCATGCTTGTGGATGGTAAGGATGGGGCTGACGGTGAAAGCATCACAGCAGCCGGCCATTGGGAGTCCGCCAACACACCTTATGCGAAAAACAGCACGGTATCGTTTGCAGGAGGATCTTACCTGAGCAAGGTTGAGACATCCAATCCGCCACTTCCGGTACTTCGTGCGAGAGGAGGACGTTATCTGAGAAAGAAGAATGGCGGTTACATACTTTCCGGAAAGAGAGCGGACAAAGTAATTAACCCGGACTGGCAGGAGATGACTTCCGCTGTCGAACCGTCCGCATCGTACTGGCTTGACAGCCCGGTAAGCACGATAAACTTCACTTCAACAGGCACACCGTCACCGTCAGCGTTTGTCGTTACCATGAAACAGAATGTGGGTGGAAATGTGAGCGATACGAACAGGTTCTATCTTGTCGCGCGCAAATATAACGGAAGCTGGCTGGCTCATGTAGGAGCTACCCTAAGCAATCAGATATCCGTTCCTGCGACAGCCGGATACACCCAGTTTGCCATACGGGCTTATAAATCCGCATCGGACGCGAACGCATGGAATAATAATTTTGTCGCTGAAAAAGGGGTTGGTATTGCTAATGATGGTGCTACAGGAACAACAGGAGCAACCGGGGCATTTCCCCGTGACAGAGGTGTGTTCACGTCAGGACAGACTTACGTATGGAATGCGGATTATAGGGACAAGATCATATATCTGATCGGAGGAGTTTATTACAATTTTCTTGTAAAGAATTACGGAGCTTCTGTTACAGCTGCCCCAACATCCGTTAATGGGGATTCCAACTGGGAGGCCATGCAGAAGTTTGTGAATATCGCAACTGATACTCTGTTTGCCGATGGCGCGAATGTGGCCGGATTCATGTTCAGTAACAATGTACTTAAATCATACAATGATGAGGGTGAGACTCTTCTTATAAACGGAAAGACTGGGTATTTCAAATGCAAGAACGCGGATATTACCGGAGCGATAACAGCGGATAGCGGACGCATCGGTCCGTTCAGTATCGTTTCTGGAATATTGTCATCAAAAGCAATTTATGATAGCAGCACGAATTCTTATGCGGGATTCAAACTTTCTGCCGGACAGATTGAATTTTATAACGAGAAAACTGAGGCAAGTTTGAAATTTGGAGGGACAACGAAATATGTAACATGGGAAGGGATAACTTATGAAGCCGGTATAGACATTCAAAGCCCGAACGTCTTGTTAGGAATGCACGTCAATACTCCATCCCTTCCGCTGGTTGTCGAGGGAGGTAATATTATCCTTCATCCGAATATATCAAGTTACGTATCCATACGTGGAATTACACTAAACGCAAGGGCTGTGTCGGTAGATAATACAAAGTTGAACTCCAATGATGATGTCATATCATTCACCAATACGTCAGATATAACCGTAACGATGCCGGATGCTAATGTAGGAAAGGTGTTGTTTATAAAGAAATATAACACGGCCAAGGTCACTTTAACGGGAGGAACATTCATGAACGCGAATGATGGAGGGATGGGTGATACGTTCACACCATTGCAGCACAGTCACATGTTTGTAAAAGACATAAGAGGCAGGTGGATAGATTTTTACTGTGGATAATTTAAAACAATATATTATGAAGATAAATTTTGTACAATTTCCCCTTTATGACGGGATCAGAAAAGAAAGGCTTGTCGCCAGCAACATCACCGATGCGTTCGGTGACTGGATATACAAGAACGTGGCGGGATTGAAGGCGCATCTTCTTGCTGAGAAGATATTCAAATCTACAGCTGAAGGTGTCGAGATTGACGAAGAGGAGGTGGATATTATAAGACGCTCCACCTCCATGCTGCCCGGTCTGTTGGCGGACTCACTGAATGATTATTTAAACAAAAAAGAAAAGGAGGAACACAATGAAGATTGAGAATTTGGGTCGTGCCAGCCAGATCAATAACGAACTTGCTAAATTAAAGTTGGCCAAGGAAACATTGAATAACGGAGGCTATGTCCGTATCTACAGTGGCACCCGGTCAAGTTCCGGATGTGTGGAATTGGATATCGCGAACTTCAACGAGGAGGTGAACATGTGTATTGACAACCATATTGCTGAACTTGAATCTGAAATAGAAACGCTATGAAAAAGGTATATTGTAACAATCTTCTGGCAAAGGTGCTGCTTGCGTTCAGTCCCTGCCACACGATAACAATCGGTCCGTTTGTCTTAAGCAAGCGGCCGGAAGAGAAAATCACTCAGAAAGTGAGAAACCATGAGTGTACCCACTCCCGTCAATGGGGTGAGATGGCAGTTGCCTCCGGTACAGTTATCTGGATCTTGCTGTTGTGTTTTGACCTTTCCGTCTGGTGGCTGGTACTGGCCGGGCTGGCATTCTATCTCTGGTATGGTGTGGAGTGGATGGTCAGGGCGGTATGGTTGAAGGATGCCGACAGGGCGTATAAGGCGGTCTCGTTTGAGATGGAGGCATATTCCAATGAGAATGATCCTAATTATCTTGAGAATAGTAACTATTTTGCATGGGTGAAATATTTGTTTTAATTTTTAAATTTATATTATGGAATTGAATAATATTGTTGGTTTCAAGGCTGTTGACAAAGACGGCAACGAACAGAATGTGACAGTAGATGAAATGGTGGATATGGTTGCGACAAGAATGGTTTCCGCTCTGTCTGAAACTTCCTCTTTGTCAGAAATATCAACATTGGCTACTGCTGCTGCAACAGGAAATGACGTGTATGAGAATGAACTTCCGACCGTGACTGACGCTGCAAATGTAAGAGTTTTACAAAGTAGCGGAGATGCCGCACAGATGACTATGCAGTCTCTTGCAACAAAACTGGGGGGACTGATCGGTAACGGAACAGTAAGTAAAGCTGGGCTGCAATATAGCTATCTACCGCTCGTAGAACCAGTATCTAACATCAATACGTTGCCAAACGGGATGTATAGCGGATTGTAT
>Ga0129310_1000658_pt1 | contig 38122 bp, 33 predicted proteins | sample Go1ome_2_FD_94433 | JGI IMG/M metagenome (GOLD analysis project Ga0129310, IMG submission 94433) | Western lowland gorrila individual fecal microbial communities from Wisconsin, USA - Go1022A metagenome | ecosystem: Host-associated > Mammals > Digestive system > Large intestine > Fecal | place... | reverse complement strand
TTTTATCTCTGCTACTGTAATCGGAAGTATCTGATAGCTTTTCTCCAGGCTTCCCTTATATAAACCGGTACCCACAATCTGAATGGTATATGTACCGATCTCTGTCGCCTGATAGTCTCCGGTAATCGTATAATCCTTACCCGGCTCTAATGCAGTACCCTTATAAACTACTGCCGGCTCTGCATCCTGTGCTTCTCCTGTATAATACAGATCTTCAATCGTCACCTCTGCACCTGCAATATCCAGCTTCTCCATACCAACCAGCTTCGCCTGTGGTGCTTCATAAGTCTCGTTATACGCAAATGGAATCGTTGCCTGTCCATTCTCATCGGAAGTAATCTGTATGATATATAGCAGATTACCGGAACTGATTGCCTCTTCCTTGTCCTTCAATACATAGAAATTGTAAATCGAGTTCGGAAGCAGATCCGTATAAGTGACAGGTGATGTCAATGGTTCCGAATCTGAAGCAGTCTCTTCTTCAGTTGCAAGCTCTGCTTCCAAATCCTGATCATATTTTACAGAATCACTGATATCTCCGCTCTGCCCAGGGAACTCCGGAGTTAAGTCTGATATGGATTCTGCTGTTATTGCATCCGAATTTGCTGTATTTGAACTTTTTGTTGTACGCGGCCAACCGGTAAGTTTGACGTTGGAATCACACTCCAACTCCTCCAGGGCCGCATTCTTACTTACATCCAATTCGCTCAGCTGGTTGTGTTCACAATGCAACGTCTTCAGCGCCACATTCTTACTTACATCCAATTTGCTCAGCTGGTTGTTACTGCAATTCAAATACTCCAGGGCCGCATTCTTACTTACATCCAATTTGCTCAGCTGGTTGTTACTGCAATCCAAATACTCCAGGGCCGCATTCTTACTTACATCCAATTCGCTCAGCCGGTTGCTAGCGCAATACAACGTCTCCAGGGCCGCATTCTTACTTACATCCAATTCGCTCAACTGATTGCTATGGCAATACAACGTCTTCAGGACCGTATTCTTGCTTACATCCAATTTGCTCAGCTGGTTGTTACTGCAATTCAAATACTCCAGGGCCGCATTCTTACTTACATCCAATTCGCTCAACTGATTGCTACTGCAATACAACGTCTTCAGTACCGTATTCTTGCTTACATCCAATTTGCTCAACTCGTTAGAATCACAATCCAAATACTTCAGTGCCGCATTCTTACTTACATCCAATTTGCTCAGCTGGTTGCTAGCGCAATACAACGTCTCCAGGGCCGCATTCTTACTTACATCCAATTCGCTCAACTGATTGCTATGGCAATACAACGTCTTCAGGACCGTATTCTTGCTTACATCCAATTCGCTCAGCTGGTTGTGTTCACAATGCAACGTCTTCAGCGCCACATTCTTACTTACATCCAATTCGCTCAGCCGGTTGCTATCGCACCACAAAACCTCCTGGGCCACATTCTTACTTACATCCAATTCGCTCAGCTGGTTGTGTTCACAATGCAACGTCTTCAGCGCCACATTCTTACTTACATCCAATTCGCCCAGCTGGTTGTTCCTGCAATCCAGCTCCTCCAGGGCCGCATTCTTACTTACATCCAATTTGCTCAACTTGTTGCTATCACAACCCAAATACTTCAGGGCCACATTCTTACTTACATCCAATTCGCTCAGCTGGTTGTGTTCACAATGCAACGTCTTCAGCGCCACATTCTTACTTACATCCAATTTGCTCAGCTGGCTGGCTGTACAAATTAGCATCTCCAGGGCCGTATTCTTACTTACATCCAATTCGCTTAATTGGTTTCCACAATACAACCTCTTCAAGTCATAGAACACTTCAATTCCATTCAACCTAGTTGAATCGTAAATAACTATAGCCTTTACCTTTGCTATCTCCCCTTCCGACAGTACTCCATCACCATTTGTATCAAAATTTTGTGATATATATTTTCTGAAATTATCATCAGGAAAAACCGTGCTATTAATCGGAACTTTATTTTTTAGTGTGATTGTTATTTCTTCCCGCTTATCTAATTTATTGATTGTTTGAGACATTTGCCTCCCGTTACCCTGTACCTGTATCGTCTGCTTTCCATATGGCATATACACATTAATTTTTCCTTTTGCATCTGTTGTCACGGAGGATATCTGTTTCACCACTCCATTTTCTTTGGTCAGGAACTTTCCTGTTATCGTTGCATTTGGAACAGCCTTTCCGTTTTTATCGATTACCTTTAACTTTGCCAGATATCCCTTTCTTGGACATGGGCGAAGTTGGAATTCATCATAATCCAGCGAGAAATGACAGTCTGCAAGTTTTATTCGGGTTTCAAATGTTTTTTTAACTGTAAGAGAATCCATGTTCAGAAAACATAATTCAAAAGTAGCACTGATTATCACAGAAATATCTCCCGAGAAGCATTCTCTACATCCATGTATAACACTTGGTGGTGCTTCCAACAGATCACTCTTTAACGTGAGCGCTGCACCGACCCGGAATGCGACTCCGGCTCTTAATAACTGATCACAGACCAGTACAATTTCCGGTTCAAACACTACTCCTATATAAGCCCGCCCTTCTATTCTCAGACTTGTATTTAAAGTCGGTGATTTCGACAGATTTACTGCCGGGGCTCCAACCGTTATACTGGCGCCGACCCTGCCCGTGAGTGTAGCAGTCAGAGTCAGCGAACCACTGAATTCTTCTTCCACTTTCGGTGTAATCCGGATATATACACCGGCGACAGGAGAAAATTCCATTTTTCCTAATGGAAATACAAATTTTATCTTCCCGGTCACGCCAATATTGGTCTGCAATTTATAATCAATACAAAATTCGAAGTATTGCTTTGTTGGTGTGATACAGAGGTCCAGCTTTACTTTAACATTAATTTCTACAGATCCACTTACTTTTACCTCGTTATGCTCACTAGAGAGACTACGATCAATATCATACTTGAGTGTAATCCCTTCTTTGTCTGCACTACCGGCCTGATCTGCCGTCATCTCATCCTCTGCTGCAACAGTCTGTGCCTGTACTTCCTCCGATGTTGACATGCCCCGGTATGTAATTCCCTCTTCCAGATTTGACGTATCTACAGCGGCATCTCCTGTGTACGACTCTGTATCAATCTTCATATATTCGAAGACTTCTTCCAGACTGGTATCCTCACCAACGATCGTTGCAGTGGTACCATCAAGCGTTATAGATGCTACCTTAATAATCAGAACCTGCCCTGCTGCATACTCCAGTGCAGTCGTATCTCCCGGCTGTAATGCCTGAATTTCCGCACTGGCATTCTCAATCACATAAGTATTATTAGCCTCATCCTCTGTTGTAACCCGGTTTGTGTTTTCCTGTTCTTCGATATATTTGACATTATCCTGAAAAACAGCGAAGTTATTATCTACGCTGTCATCCAGATTTAAGACACGATCAGAATCAAAATCATTGACCGATTTCTTTAGAAACTCCTGCATTTCCTGTGTATAGACCGGACAGTCAAACACCTGACACAGCGGTGCCTGTGTTTCACTATCGATCAAATATGCCTTTGCATCAAAATAGGTTGGCATAGAATCAATATTTACCGTAACCGTTGCACTCTCTGCTTTTTCCGGTACATCTACGGTTCCACTCCCAAACATTGTTGTACCGGCCTCATCATAAATACCCACAACCAATGTACACGCTTCCAATGCTTCCAGTTCAACATTTACCGTTGTCCCGGTCACTTCAAGAGAAAATACATTATACCCAGCATTCTCTTTCTGTTCATCCAGTTTCTCCTCCAGCTCTTTGTTCAGAAGATTTCCAAAGGAATTCGTTCCCTCTGTCTGAATCTCGTTTTCTGTAACTGTATCCGGCTGAATGGTAGATGTCTCTGCCCACGCAGTCCTATCCGGCCGGTATACTGTTGTGATTACTGTAGCCACTGCTAAGCATATGGCTAGTGTCCGTTTTAAGATGCCCTTGTGTCCTTTCATAGTATCTCTCCTCACACTCTAAGTTTTTATATCAATCTCTCCGTCACTTTACCCATGCTATTCTACCTGAAATAATCGAGGATTTGGTATTTTCAATTATACTGTACCTCTATTTCATTTAGGTCTTTTTGCAAGCGACATTCCCGCCTTTTTTACTATTTTTTGACAGTAACCTCTTTAAATTCATTGGCTATTTTGTAAATTTATTATTGACATTTCATCCGTTTTGTTATATTCTTGCATTAAATTATTTTACATTTGTACTATTGGTCTTATTACAATCTTTACATAGGAGGATTTTATGTCTTTTTCTTTTACTTCCTTGTCTTCTGACACTATCTTTTTAGAGCAGCTTGAAGCCGCTACCGGACAGATTGATTACACATTATTAAATGATTATATGTTTCACATCGTACTGCAGAATAATGAACCGGTTTTACGTGGACTAGTCAGCTCTTTACTCCATCTACCACCCGCTGTGATTCTCTCCATTCAGATTATGAATCCAATCCTACCGGGGAAAGCCATTTCAAACAAAGAGTTTGTACTGGATATTCAGATTTTTCTTAATAACAATACCTATCTGAACCTGGAACTGCAGGTTGAAATTATGATCTGTTTCCGGGACCTCCTGCTTTTTATACCAAAAATATGATTATGAATACTATCACTCACAAAGTTTTTAATGACAAATTCATACTGAGTGTGTTATGCTTAACTCAAAGAAACCTGGCAACTGAAGAAGATCGTCTCTGGCAGATTGATACCTGGGCGGAACTCTTCAAAGCAAAAACATGGGAGGATATCAAGATGATTGCACAGACAAACCATACTTTGACCAATGCAGCCGAATCCCTGTTTCAGTACAATGGGGATGACATGATACGTCAACGCTGTCTCGCCCGAGAAGACTACGAGCGCCATGAGCGTACTGTTAATAAAAAGATTCAGGATCTTGAACAACGTATTGCCGAACTGGAAGCCGAGCTTCGCTCTCACAACATCCAGCCTTAGAAAATCCGAGGTCGCATTTTGCGACCTCAGACCATCTGTAATATGTAGTTTGCATATATCCCTACTTACCGGATATCCTATCCTTACAGACCGAAACTCTTTACGATCTTCTGGAACTCCGGACAGCCGGCAAATGCTTCTAATACACTCTTACGGCTTTCACCCCGGTTCAGACGACCTACCCAGTAGTTTAAACCTGCCTGATCATACTCCCGTCCCATAAAGGTTCGATAAAGCACCTTTACATATTCCGTATTACTTAATCGCTTATTTGTAAATTCCGGTGCAAAGAAAAATTCTTCTGCCACCTCAACCGGTGTTCGGAATCCGTATTGAATCTCTTCTGTCCAATAATTCAGCCCATCTCGCTCCGCATTTCTGCCTAATGCTTTCGTGTAAATCCGTGCAACATATGCCTGTGTATTGTTATAAACTGTAATTTTACAGGTAGCTCTTTTTCCGCTTCCGTCTTTTGCACTACATGTGATTGTCGCCGTTCCTGACGCCTTCGCTATTACCTTACCACTGGAAGATACCGTTGCTACCCTACTGTTTGATGATGTCCAAGTCACTGCTTTATTGTTTGCATTACTTGGTGATACCGTTGCCTTTAATGTAACGCTCTTTCCTTTATCCAGACCAACCCAGCTCTTATTCAGTTTTATCTTGCTTACTTTGATCGTAGGCGTCTGGATACGGAAGTTGTAAGGGGAAGTTGTATAATCTCTCGTACCCCATGAATATTCTCCTTTAGGAACATGAACATATATGTAATATCGTCCTGCAGATAGATTTAATGCTCCGCTACTGACCTTCGTATCATAGCCTCCAATTTTGTCTGACCAGATTTCATTTCCCCGACTATCCATCAGAATAACTTCCCATAACGGCTTCTCATGTGCAAGCTTTACATGTGCGAAAATAAATTCTACGTTTCTTTTACTTGTTAAATTAAATGTATAATAATCTTCATCCGGACCTTCTTTTATTGTCCCATAATATGTAGTGCCCCACTGAATTGTATCTGCCGTTGACTTGGTATTATTCAATTCTGTTTCCCACACATTTGAATAGGTACTATCTACTCTTAGAGTGTATGGTATGTTTGTAAGGTACACTCCTTTTGTTATTTTTACAAAATAGGTGCCTGCAGCAAGACCGATTTTGTCTGATGACATTGTCTGCTCATAACCACTTGATGCCAAAGCCTGTACTTCTTTTTGATCATTATTATAAATCGTTATATAATAATATACCCGGTCATCTTCCAGCATCTGATGCCCAAACGTAAGATTGATATATCCTGCTTTTGTTAATGTAAATTTATAATAATCTTCATCCTCACCTTTATCATAATTATAAAACAAATTTCCCCCATATGTTTTTCCTGTTTTAATCGTGTTTGCGGTTGTAAAAGTATTATTATATTCCGTCTCATATACTGATGATTGTTTAAAATTTACACACAGAGAATAATTCGGAGCATTATTCATATATTCTTCAACTTCTATATAATATGTACCTTTCGGAAATCCTAATCTGCTTGTAGTTATATTACGACTATATCCTTCCACGACAAAATCATAAATTTCTTTCTGATTTGAATCATAGATTTTCACACCATAATATCTATAATCATGATCCACCATATCATGTTGGAAATTAAGCGTAAAATAACCTCTTTCTGTAATCGTAAACTCATAATACTGCGTACCTGATCCATATACTCTCTGATTCACAGAAATTTTCTTAGCCGTTGTAAAGCCGCTTGCTGTCTGTGGCACTTCTGAATCTGTATCCTCATCCGGAGTTTCTATATCCGCTTCCGGATCCAAAACATCCTCTGATTTCTCTTCCTCAGACTCTGTCTCGGATTCAAATGTACTGATATCCGGTAACTCCTGATAATCAGTACTTTCTTCTGTGGTAGTCTCTGTTGTTGTTTCTTCTTCCGTTGGTGTCTCATCTTTCATCTCTGATGTTGTACCAATCTCAGCTTCTGATGCATATACATACTTCATTTCCGGTGTCCCCACCATCAGTATCGTCAATGCTACCGCCAACAATCCCGCTGTCGACCTTTTTAATAATCCTTTTCCTCTCATAGTATGTCACCTCAGTTTCTTTTATTTACCATGCATTAATACCCGCTTCTGCCGCATCCGCATCGTCCCAGGAGGGAAGTTCCGAGCTATCCACGGCAACCGTATAATCCAGAAATGGCTCGATATCCATTCCCTCACTATAAGAAATATGGACTCCACACTCTGATAAACGGGCACACGCCTCTTCATAGGTTGGTGTATAAGAGCCGGCACTTTGGAACACATTTGCAGTTGGATTCATGTTCTCATCCCAACTAAATGCATATCCTGTCCAGCCCATGATATTGCCCCTCTTCTGTCCTATCATTACCTCTCTTCCAGACATACAATCTCCGCCAATAGACACAGATATCAGATAGTTTCCCTGCTGATAATATAGCTTTGCACCACTTTCTGCGTGTGGATAATGCAGACCAACCACTTGCCCATCTGCATAAGTATATACATCACCACCGGCCACAATTGTTGATGCAATCAATTCCGGTGTTCCATCCTGATCCAAATCTATCAGCATTGCCTGAATCAATGGAGACCCGGAAGCATCCAGTTCCCTAACTTTTGCAATATACGCTTCTTTCCATGCCGGAGGTATTGGCTCCGTTGCAGAAGCAGTTGTTGCCTCGGTAGTCACTGCTCCCGTAGTCACTTCCGTAGTTTCCTTCGTTGTCTTTGCTTTATCCTCTGTTACGATACTAGTTGTGCCCGCCTGCGTTAACTTCTCTGTGGTATTGACATTCTCTGTTTTCTTATTTGAAGTGCTATTTTCTGTACTGCTCCCACCGACTGCCTGAATCAGAAAATCCGCCAACTCCCGATCTGTTCCCTGCAGGCCACATCCGCTTAATATAAATGCCAGTATTATAACCATTACTCCTGCAAATCGTACTTTTCTTTTCATGTCAACTCACCCTCTGTTAGTTTTTCTGCTCCTTATCTTCCTTTTTAATATCATCCCAGCTGAAAACTTCTGAACAGAATGGTACAAACATCAGCTTTGTATTACCTACCTGAATCACATCATTTACCTTTAACTTTTCAAAATTCAGCACCAGATTATCGTTCAGATAAAAAAGCTCTCTGGATTCACCCGGCTGTGCCAGAAATTCCCGCCGTTTCGGCTCATATACGATTACTGCATGCTTGTCCCTAGATACACTGTTATCTTTCAACACAATATCCATCTTTACTGAACGGCCTATAAAGTTTCTGCCATCCTTCAGGTTAAAACTCTTACCCATATCCTCACCCTGAATACATACCAACCATCCTACTACCGGCTCAATTCCGGTCTCGGTCTCATAATAACGTACCGTCTTGGCATCATCATCCGGTTCTGACATAGACACTTCCTGCATAGCTCGGCTGATATTCGCAGACAGCGAACTGGTCATCTGTTTCTCCGATTCCTGCCTTACAGGTTCCGGTCTTACTGGTATACTTTTTTCAATCTTGTCCATTGTTAACGCTTCTGTTTTAATGTCATCATCACCCGGCTGGATTGCAACTGTCTCATCTGAATTGCCGATTCCACCTGCACAATGAGGACAACTGGAAAATTTCTCTGCATCATAAAAATGCCCCTTATCACATCTCTTTAAATTCATTTTTTAATCCTCCTTTAAATATAAATATTTTTATGATAAATATTGATGATATTGCATCAATATTACCGACGTATTATCCTGACTGCCTGTCGTCTTTTCCATAACAATCTGTGTCAATTTCTGTGCCGCCTGATCAACATTTGGCAACTCCCGGCATATAATTTTCTGAATCTCTTTATCTTCCAGTCGTTTATATAGTCCATCACTGCACAATAATATGGTATCCCCATCACATAGTTGGAATGGTATCGGATTAATATCCATTAATGTCACATTTCCCATGCCAATATAGCTGATCAGTGCTTCCCCTTTCGCAATCCGGCTTAAATAATCTTCCCGTGATATCAGATCTTCCTGCAATAGATTATCCAGGCGCAATTTATAATTATGATCTCTAGTAACTTGCTCGAACTCATTGCCGCGAACGATATAAATACGACTGTCACCCACGGAGAGCCAGTATAGTTTATCATCCTGTATAACTGCTGAAACAACGGTCGTACCTGCATTCATAGATTCACCGTTCTCCCGCACCAAACCACTTACTCCATTGTCCATATGAATAACTGCCTTGCGGTAAAACTCCGGTATCTGCTGATCCTCTCTTTCTTCATATTCCTGAGAGAGGATCCTGATCGCCAGTTGGCTGGCCAGTTCTCCACCTTCCATACCACCCATACCATCACACACCACTGCAATTGCCATATCACTTCCGCAGCTGGTATAAATAGAGTCCTGTTGGTTTTTTCTGGTTCCGATAATACTAGATGCCCCTACTGCAATATGGCTTTTCTGTGATTCCACAATTGGCTCTTCGATTCGAATCGTTATAATGTTTCTCTGTAGTTCTGCCTGTTCTTTATTCATATATCCGCCCTACTTTCATATAAATCATCTGGTTTCCAACCGTAACAATTTGTTTATCATTTAAAATGTAGATCATTTCTTTTTCCAACCGTATACCATCTATATATGTACCGTTTGTAGAATGATCCTGTATATAGAACTGCATCTCCATTGAATCATAGAAAATTTCACAATGGATATTGCTGATAAATGGGTCTCCTTCTAACAAAATCTGTGCCTGGTGCTTTGATCTGCCAAGTATAATCGATGTATTTGGCGGAATCTTATAACGACTTATCTGCCCTGTCAGTTCCTGTACATCCAGATAAGGATACCAGTCTGATCGTGTCTCCACTTCCGGTACCCACTGAAGCTCCTCCATGAATTCCAGCATCGTCTGAGTACGATCGGTATACCGTAGCTCCAGTGCTCTGTCAAACGCATCTGATATATATACCGGAACTCCGAGATTCATATCCTTCAGTTTCACATAGGGTGTTCCGGCTATCCGTTCCGGTGCCTGAGGCAACATTTTGCCTGCAATCGCATAGTAGAAAGTTGCTGCCAAGGAATAAACATCTGTATAGCTGCCCTGATTACCTTTCGAAGAATATTGCTCAAACGGTGCAAATCCCGGTTTCAATACAACCGATAATTTCTGGTCACTGTGATTGATCATATACTTCGCGTTTCCGAAATCGATTAACTTCCCATGTCCATTCGGCATAATTATGATATTTTCCGGACTAATATCCCGGTGAAATATTTTCTTACCTGCATGAACCTTTTCTAATGCATCACATAATTCAAACAATAGCGGCATTAACTGCTCATATGATATCCTCCCGCCCATGCTACGCATAAGTCCTTTCAGGGTAACTCCATTCAGATACTCCATCACAAAATAACTGGTTCCATTTGCATTGAAATAATCCAGAATCCTCACGACCGCCCTTATATTCTGCAGGCTCTTCAGAATACTGGCTTCCTCCAGAAAGCGTTTTCTTCCATGTTCATATATACCTTTAGTTTCCTCTGACCTGGCTCGTAAGGTTACTCCATCCGGTGCACGCATTGCAATCTCCATTGGTGCATATTCTTTAATCGCACATGAAATATTATTTAATGTGTCAATTGCCTTATAGGTAATTCCGAATCCACCGGCTCCCAGCGGTTCCTGCAATCGATATTGATTTTGTAGAAAAGTTCCATTTGCCAGCTCCAGCGAATCCTTTCTCATGTTCTCACCATCCTATAATAAAGCTTGTTGTCCCAGCCCGGATACAATCTCCCGGTTGCAGTCTTCGAGACATCTTTAACTCAATACCATTTACTAGAGTTCCATTTGTCGTATTCAAGTCCCTGATATATAATTCTCCATTTTGACAACTGATTTCAAAATGTCTGCGAGACATTCTTTCATCTTCGAAATATAGATCTGCGAAATCAGATCTTCCTATCACAAGTTTCTTTCTGACCGTTTGTGTTAGATTTTCTATTTTACCATTCGCCATATGAACTCTAAGTCCAACCCGCTTTCCTTTCTGCTTTAACTTCTGTTTTTCTATTTTCCATAACATTAACTTGGCGCCCATCATTCCAATAAAACAAGACCCCGCTATTCCGACAAGACACATCTGCCAATATGTATTCAACACAAACATCTTTTCCGAATTCTCACCTGCCTTACCCTTTTTATCAGTTCCTGCTTTTATATACGCATTTAGGGTGCCTTAGCATAAGGCACCCGGTCTTTTAATCCAATTGAATAAAGTTGTCACTATACCCTAGTTGTATTATGCTTCCCTTTTCCAATCGGACTTCCCGATTCTTTGGCAATCGCTCACCGTCGTCTAAATAGGTTCCATTTTGAGAGTAGTCAGTTACCTGATACGTATGACACTCTTTATCATACTGAATCTGACAATGTCGGTCACTGACTTCGGTCGAATTAAATATCAGTTGACTTCGATCCGGATTACTTCCTAGAATCAGAGTTTCTTTTGGCAAAAGCTTCAGTTGTTCGCCTTGATATATTCCGGATAAAATAGTCAATTTTCCTTCATAAATGGGCAGGGCATCTTCCTCTCTATCATCATCCATGATCAGAGCGCTCAGCCAAAATAATATGGTTCCTATGACCAGAAAAATAATAAGTCCGGTTATTACAGCAAATGTAGCTGACTGCCCCCGCTTTTGCAGAGCCGTTCCCATCCAAAGAGCAATCGCAAAGCTCAGTATGAAATTAATACACATCGCAATTCCCAACACCACCGGTGTGGTCTCTTTTTTTATTATTTTCCAGTTCATATTCCTCACCTCACTAAATCAATCGGATTGTAATAACCTGATTTTCGCCGGCTCCCGGAAGTATAATCTGCAGATACAATCCAATTAACATTCCATCCTGATTTTTATTGCTAACTAATCGAATTCCGGGTTTTGATAATGCCGCTTTTTCACTTGATGCATCATCTTCTGTATCTTTGCTTCCTTCTTCCTGTTCGCCTGCTGCAATGACAGTATAGTTATTAGTTTCTGTCTGATTATTCACTACGTTTGTCTCTGTTCGGCTTTCATTTCTATTCTCTGTATTACCGCCGATTATGTAATTCAAAATGGTTGTAATATTGTTATTAACAGTTACTTCTTTTTTCTCTGCTTCTGTTGCAGGTTCCTCAGTACTTGACTCCTCGGTCGTGGCCGGTGCCTCCGTTGTTGATTCTTCGGTACTTGACTCCTCGGTCGTAGTCGGTGCCTCGGTTGTTGATTCTTCGGTACTTGACTCCTCCGTCGTGGCCGGTGCCTCTGTTGTTGATTCTTCGGTACTTGACTCCTCTGTCGTAGTCGGCGCCTCCGTTGTTGATTCTTCGGTACTTGACTCCTCGGTCGTAGTCGGTGCCTCGGTTGTTGATTCTTCGGTCGTACTCTCTTCGGTTGTAACCTCCTCGGTCCTAACTTCAAACTCTATAATATTACTGGTTGTTGTTGCAAATACATTACATGCTTCTACATATGCCTGATACTTTCCAGGTGCCAATTGCAAAGCAAGACTTGTTCCTTGCATTTCTCTGTCTGCATTCTCTCCTTCTCCGGTAATATATACATTGTAATAATCTGTGTTTGCCGTTGCATTCCAGCTAAATATCGTTTCAGCCTGATCCGTTCCCGGTGTGCAGCTTAAATTCGGCACTTCCGGCTGCTCCAGTCGTTCAAACTGATACATCTGTGCTCCACTGCCGTTCAAAGGATATAACTTAATATTGGTTCCTTCATCAAAGCTATGATTGGCAATATCCATAACACAAGCACCGCATGCTGTCTGGATATGGTATTGGTCTTGATACTGATATATATTCCATCTCTGTGCAACGCCGTCTGTATAATCTGCCACCCGAATATTTGTCTCTGCCGCGTCCACACCGCCTTCTGCCTCAAGAACCTTATTGTCCATGCTGTTGTATATGGTATACGTTCCATCTTCTCTTCTGACAAATCTCCAGACCTGTCGTTTAATTTCATCTGAAGATCCGCCTTTTTTTCTACTGGATACATTATCCTGATCATTTGTTACAACTGTCCCAATTGACGGATTTGTAATATATGCATAAAAACTATCTCCAACATCAACCCTTGTTCCAATCTCAGGTGCCGGCGTTTCCGGCTCTGATGCACTACCTGTATTGATCAGAATCGTACACATCCGTTTTGCGCTACCCTGTCCGTAATTCCATGCAACATGGGTCCGGTCATTCGTATGTCCGTTAATAATCGGAACCCCATTACTGTCATAACCAACACAGATCATTGCATGTGACCACGGTACTGATGACCAACTCCACTGATAAACCACCGGATTTCCCGGGAGTATCTGATCTGCCGTTGGATTCTCTATCACCTGATATCCTCTGTTTTGCAATGCCTGCACAAAAGATGGAACATAAATCCATGCAGATATATATGGCTTCCAGTCATCTCCTAATTCAAGACCTCCGGCACGCAGACACTGGGACACATAGTTTGCGCAGTCTGCTTTGGGATAACTCTCGTAATCCGGATTTCTCTTACTGCCACTCCAGGCTTCTGCATATTCACATGCAGCCTGAGGATTATAGCCACTGGCATTTACCCTTAACTCTAATGGATCAAAAACAACTGTTGTTGCCACGACTGCAACTACCAGTATTAGTGCCAGCCAGCCCTTTCTTTTTAACTTCATTAATATACGTTTCATAATGATCGCTCCTTTCGTATTTTCTGTTTCCTTTTGAAGTAATCATATATAAAACTTTATCTGTATTATCCACTTTGCTACTTTTGGCATTTATTTTGTAAGCATTAACATCTTTTTCAATTTAACTGTATAACATTTTCCTCATTTCCAAGTGTCAAAATCGTACCGGGCGGAACTCTTTTTTTCTCTTTGTGCAAAGGTATCTTCTCTTCTCCTATGAATGTGCCATTTTTAGAATAATCACATATCGTATAATCATTTCCGTAATAATTAAACCGAATGCCACAATGCATCCGACTGACTTTACTCCCATGAATCACAACATCTACCTGATCCGGATCTCGCCCCAATACAACCTCAACATTGTTCCGTATTTCAATTCTTCTTCCAATCAGAGTTCCTTTCAATCCTATGATGCCACCCTGTCGGTTCTGGTTCATACATAAACTTTGCGTCAAATATACATCAGCCACTTTCTCATCTCCTTTGCTCCTACTATTCGAACATTTTTTTCAAGCTATCATAATACCTACGACTAATTGGTATCTGCACATCCTGTATAATCATTCCACTCCGACTGAATTCATTCACATATTGTTTCTGCACTATATAGCTCTGATGGCAACGAACAAATCCCTTTTCCTTTAACAGATCTTCCATGGCATCCATTTTTTCATAAAACTCTGTTTCGCCATCCCTTGTATGCAAAATAATCTTTCGCTTATCACTTTCCAGATAAAAGATCTGATTCAACGGTATTCTCCTGATATTTCCCTGGACTTTAACATTCAGACATTCTGACGTGTTCTCCAGTTCATCCAGATACCGAATCAGCTCTTCTGACAACCGTTCAGCAGAGCATGGCTTCAGAATGTATGCAAAAGCCTTACAGGTATATCCTTCAAAAATATGCTCCTGCGACCATGTTATAAAGATAATATCCACATCTACCTGCTTTCTCCGTAATTCATGTGCCAGATCCATTCCATCCGGCTTTGCCATGTGAATATCCAACAGTAAGAGATTACACTCGAATTTTCCTGACTGAACCTCTTCAAGCACCGCTTTTCCGCTTGCATATCTACGGATTCGGATATCCGCCTTTGAAAACATGATCCGGCTGACCATTTCCTGGATTTCTTTTAATTCAATTTCCTGATCTTCACAAATCCCTATTGTTAACATCCTTGTCTCTCCTGATCAATATGTTGCATATACCTTTACTTCTCTTGTATTGCATGGCCCATCCGGTCTGGTTCGCGTCCATTCGCCTACGGTCGTAGTTGTCTTTGAAAAATCATAAATCTTTGTACGATAGTGATACCAATAGTTACGTTCGCGTTCCGCCTTGGATCTGAAATTCGCATCTAAGGAAGCACATGTATTCATCCCGACATCTCCATCTGCCCTCAACCCGTTATAATATTGATAACTTTTTACCATTTCTATGGTTTCTGTATTATAGTATCCATTTACCTCTATTACAGCTTCTGTTAAGTAATTCAATGCTGTCTGAATCCATTTTATTTCCTCACTTTGCATCATAAAATCTCTTGTATGACTAATTGCCTTAGTAGGACTTACATCGGGATATGGATACGGATTGGTATATACCGGATCCGCATATATTTCACTTGTAACGGTTTCCCCATCATAGGTTCTTTCTTCTCTTCTTGTCGAACTTGGAACTGCCTGTGACCAATCACTATAGTGATAGCCTGTCAATGTCCATCCCGGCAGAGAATCTGACGTAGAAGTTGTTGTCTGTGTTGTTGTAATAATCGGTTGATACTCTGTATAGGTGGAATTATCACAGGCTATAATACTGACCGCCGATCCTTTTGCCACCTTGGTTCCTGCTGTTGTTCCCTGCCACAGCACGGTTCCGTTTGCTGTATTATCCCTGCTTCGTTTGGTTACATCACCCAGCTTTAAACCGACTCTTTCCAATGCGCTCCTTGCTTCCTCCTGTGATAACCCTACCACTGTCGGAACTTTTATCTTTCCTTTTTCCGGATCATCCGGCTTCGGTGGAGCTTCGGTCGTTCCGGTTGATGGTTCCCTTGTAGATGTTGTCTCAGAGCCCGGTCTTCTGGTCGAAGTTGATGCATCCCGTGTGGAAGTATTCGCCCTGGTTGACGTACTGCCCTTGGTGCTTTTTCCACCTTCTGTTCCTCGATCTGTAGTCCCGGAACCCCTGTTGTCTGCAACCGCAGTGGAATTATTATTCACATTCGGATTGCCTTTACTGATATAAATCGTAATTGTTGTCTGCGGATCAACCTCAGAACCGGCAACCAGACTCTGTCGAATAACATGATCCTTCGCTACCGTATCGTTCTTCTCATACTCTACTGTTACCGTTAATCCGGCCTGCTGCAGTATACTTTGTGCATCTTCCAAAGACTTATACTGAACATCCGGTACACGCACAGAATCTACACCCTCACTGACAACAACACTTATTTTTGTTCCCTGTGCTACTGTACTTCCTGCTTCTGTATCTTGAGAAATAACCTGTCCCTTTGGAACAGTTGCACTCTTTTCGGTTCCTGACTTATAGATATACAATGCAGCATTACGAATCTCTGACCGCGCAATCGTCCAGTTCTTTCCCGTTAATTCCGGTACTGTCGTCATAACATCTGTCTTATAATCCGGCATTCCGGTTGATATACTCAGATCTACCGTAGATCCTTTCTCTACTTCACTACCTTCTTCCTTACTTTGTGCCGAGATATATCCCGGTGCAATCTCACTTTCCTCCTCCGTTGTCTGTGTGTAAACACTCATTTCATTCATCATGCTTTTCCCGTCTTCAGCACTGATTCCTTCCAGGTTTGGCATATATATAATCTCTCCGCCGGCACTGACAACCACCTCCAGTGCGGTCCCTCCGGACACCACTTCACCATCTTCCAGATTCTGAGATAATATCTTATCCTTTGGTATCTCATCTGAGTTCTGCTTGTCCACAATCTGAAGCTCCAATCCTCGAGACTGCACTTCCTCCTCAGCTTCATTCACAGCGTAGTTTACTACATTGGGTACATATACCTCATTGGAAGCCAGCAATCCGGAGTCCACGATTGCTTTCATGTCAAAATGGATGACATTCGTTGCCAGTAAGATACCGACTGTTACAATGATTCCGGCGGTAATTCCGGCACTGACCTTCATCCATAACGGCCATCTTCCGATGTCCATCTTTCGGGCATGTGCCTTCCGCCGCCTTACTTCTTCAGAACTTAACTCTTCTTCAAATTCCGCCACTGACTGCGTCCGGTCCTCAATCCTGATATTCATGGCATTCATGATCGCAGTGTCCAAATTTTTTGATACCTTTGCACCTTTTTTTGATGGTGGCTGCAGAGTATCCTTTCCTGCCCGCTCCATAGAATCCTCCGGAGTAATACCGGTCAACATCTTGTACAATGTTGCTCCACAGGCATAGACATCTGTCCACGGTCCCTGGTCTCCCTTGCTTCGATACTGCTCCTCCGGAGCATATCCCTGTTTGATTATGACAGAAAGGCTCTTGCTATGCGTTGTTGTTGCATATCTGGCCGCTCCAAAGTCCAGAATCTTGACTCCGCCTTCCTTGGTCAAAAAGATATTATCCGGTGCAATATCCCGATGAATAATGCCGATCTTATGAACTTCCTGAAGTGCTTCCAGAATTGGCATCATAATGTTCAGTGCCTCATCCGGATCCAGCTTTCCTTCTCGTTCCAGCCGACTCTTTAATGTTTCACCCTCCAGATATTCCATAATAATATAGGCTGTCTTATTCTCCATAAAACTGTCATAGATCCGCACGATACCCGGCACATCTTTAAACTGCGCCAATCGCCTGGCTTCCTCTATGAACTTATCAATTCCTGAATAAAACTGTTCTGTCCGTTCACCGGAATATACTGTTACCTCTGTCTGTCCCGGCATACGGGTTGCGAACTCACTTGGGAGATACTCTTTAATAGCAATCTTTTTTTCTAAAAGACCATCATATCCGATATATGTAACACCAAATCCACCATATCCGATCACCCGTCCAACGATATATTTTCCTGCCAGTACAGTTCCCGGCGTGATATGATATGCTTCCTTTGCCGGCGTACCATCCACATATCCGCAGTATGGACATATATCATATTTATCACTGATTTTCTCCATGCAGCCTAAGCATAAACGTTCTGCCATTTCTGGTTCTCCCTTCTATCTTTCTTCCAATTTATAACATCAAAAAGTCAATTTATCCAAATAATAATCATTGATTATTTCATATTTTTTATTAACATTTAGAAATTCATCATATGCTTTCTTATTAATCGGAATTGCATTTTTATTAACAATGTGCATTGTTTTTTGTGGTCCTTCCGCCAGCATATAAGCCAATAATACAGCTGCCGCATGTTGTTCCTCCTCATCTGCCTGTATGCTGATTGAATAACAATCTACAAATTCTCCTTTCACTGTATCCGATACAATTGGTCGCATCTCATACAAACCCGGCACTGCGCGATTCATATATGTTAGATCATTTGTTCCCGCCAGATAATAAGTAAGTTTTCCATCTGTAAACATATCTATTCCAAAAATATCTATTCCAAAAATATGATCGCTTTCCTTTAACCCTGCCTGCTCCAAATCTTTAAAATACTGATCCTGTGCTTTCTGAATATTTTGGGGATCATCTCCAACTAAACTTGGAAATACATAGTCCTGCATATCCAGTGGAATAAAATAGTTTAACTCATCTTCTCCTTCTCTGACCTGATCCAGCGATTTTATCTCTACATTATCAATATCTACTCCTTTTCCCCTTCTTACATATGCAACCGGAGCTACAAATCCCATTGGCACTCTCTTATTAGCTATAATTTCTTTCTTGGCATCATTCAGAAAATAGTACTCATCAACATTGATATAAGTATAAACATCCTTTATATCTGCCATCATAACCTGCGCTGCTCCATCAACCTCATCGCTCATAAATATTGTTGGAAGTTCTTCAGACTCATAAGCCTTTGCAAGTTCATCTAAATATGTCTCCTGAGGAATTCCTTTAATTTCAATATCTACTTTAGGCTGATCCTCCTGAAACTTTGAGACCATCGTTTTTATCATTTCAATTTCTTTATCAGTCTCTCCATCTGAATCTACAGGAATCCAGATACTGACTGTTGTTTCCGGAAGTTCTACTTGTGCCTTCTTGTCAGAAAACGAACGATATGTGAAAAAAACTCCGATGAGGAGAACAATCACTGCAGCTCCTATTGATATTCCTCGTCTCAGCTTTCTTTTCTTTAATTCTACTTTTAAATCAGTAACTTTCTTTTTATCTAAAATTGCATTTTGAAAGTCCTCAATACTTTGGAATCGCAGATCCTGATTCAGTGCCATTCCTTTCATTAATGCATTTGAAAAATTCTCAGGTATCTCTGAGTCTAATTCTGTTGGAGATTTCACATTATCCTCTACAATACGATTCACCGATTCTTCCGGCACAACTCCGGTAACGATTCGATATAGCGTTGCAGCTAATGCATATATATCTGTCCATGGTCCCTGCTTACTCTTTGAACGATACTGCTCCGGTGGTGCAAATCCAGGTTTTAATATAATAGATAAGGTTTTCTCTTCCTCTCCTGTGGAAAACCGTGCTGCTCCAAAATCGATTAGTTTTATTTTGTTATCCTCACAAATAAAAATATTATCTGGACTAATATCCCGGTGAATGATTCCTTCTTTATGTATATCTTTAAGTGCCTCACAAATAGAAGATATAATTTCTACAGCCTCATCCTTAGAGATTTTTCCTCCCATTGCTTTTACATATTGTTTTAACGATATTCCTTTTAGAAACTCCATTACGATATATGCTGTATGGTTTTCTTCAAAAAAGTCATAGACATTCATAATATGCGGATGTGTACTGAATTTAGCCATATTTCGTGCTTCGTCAAGGAAACGCTCTACGCCTTTCTCAAACTCTGTTTTTCCATTTCCAGTATAGACAATAACTTCTGACTGCCCCGGAATCCTTTGAATAATTCCAGCCGGATAATACTCCTTAATGGCTACCATTGTTTCCAGCCGTTCATCCCATGCCCGGTAAATAACACCAAAGCCACCAAAGCCGACAACCGTTCCTATTACATATCGATTCTGCAACCGAACACCAGGCACAAGATGATATGGTTCTTCCGGAGCTGTCCCCCGAACAAATCCACAATTGGGACATACTTCATAGCGTTCATCATACTCTTTCATACAATTCAAGCAACGGATTAACATTTAACTTTCCTCCTATTGTAAGCGGAATGAATTTTTAGAATCTCCTATGTTCAAAATACTTCCTGACGGTAATATCTCTGCTGTTCCTTTTGCCAATCTGCGTTTACCGGCAAATGTACCATTGGTTGAGTAATCTACCACTGTATATTTACCATTCTTTGGATCATATGTTATCTTGCAATGACGTCTACTTACCTTTGATGACTCAATCACAAGCTGTGCTTCAGATGCATCTCTGCCAAGAACGACTCCTGCGGCATCTAACGGAAGTTCTGCGCCTGCATACATACCGGAAATACCTACCAATACACCAGCCTTTGCCTGCACCTTATTACCAGTCGTATTAGCAACTGAATTCACTGCATCTCTGCTGCTTAACCGATAAATTCCACAACCTAAAGCAAGAATCTGTAACACTATAAATCCCCAGAAGCCAATTCCCATGCTTCGAATCATAATCTGAAATACCAATGTCCGAATCATTTGCAAATAGATAGTAGACAACTCTGGTACCAGATTTTTTACAATGGTTAAACACAGTCCCGGTATTGCAAAAAAGATTGTGATACATAATACCAGATTGATTCCCACAAAAACACAAGACATTACACGTTTATTTTCTGCTTTTCCCCAGATATGAAACCCAGCCGCCACAAGCGATAATGCCGGTACACCTAACAACAAAATAATAAAATATGCCATTGCCAAATACATGTTAGATGAATATGTATATACCATACCGGCCCCCAGCAATACCACTGCACTTCTGGCCATATTGCTTAAAACTCCGGTATTTAATGTATCTGTAACCCCTGATAATACACTATCCGTAAACAATGATGTTAAATCATTTTCATCCCAGGTTGTCATATCATTAGATCCATATTGCATAATTACCTCCTGCAATACATCATCCCGAAATACAAAACATGGCAGCAATGCCACAAATAATGATAATACTAAGCATATAACTGCTGTAATTTTGAATATTTTGTCCCATTTTTCCTTATCGCTAAACATATTGTATCCTCCATTCTTCCCTTTCACTTAATTCTTTGTTTCTTATTCATTCCATACTGCAATTGCAGTATAGTTATCCATATTTTTACCGATACCGTTTTTCTTAACTTCTGCCTCCATCTTTTGTAACCATTCATCTACCGTCTGGCTTTTTCTCAACAATTGTTGCATTATCTTCTCTTCAATCAGTTCCCAAAATCCATCTGAACACAGAAGAAACGCCTGTCTCGTTGTCAATGGCATTTTGTCAGAAAGCACATATTGCGGACTACTCCATTCTGTTCCCATAACCCGTAACAACCGATTACGGTCTTCATGTCCGCGAATCTGCTTCTCTTTTATTTCACCTGCCATTACCAGCATTTGCGGTACACTATGATCCAGCGTCCGCTTTACCATTTTCCCTTTTTGGAATACATATAATCGCGAATCTCCAATATGTCCCCATTGAACCATCTGATCCTTAATCTCCAAAACAACCATGGTAGTTTTCATTTCAGATTGGAGATTTTGATTTTTCTGCTCTAATAAAAGATTCTCCTGGGCCGTCTGAAAACACTTATCTAAAAAATCCGGCTCCCTATACTGCATAAAAAGACTCTTTCCGGTCTCTACAACCAGTTCTGAGGCAACCTCACCTTTTCCATGTCCGCCCAATCCATCTGCAAGCAAAAAACAATACTGTTCATTATCTTTTACTACACCGGCATAATCTTCATTGATTTCCCGATTTCCACAATTTGTTATAATCTTATATGTTAACAAAAGTTTCCTCCTTTCCGGGCATTTATGATTTCCTTACTACTTGAAATATCTTATCAGATATTTTATTTCTTATAGTTTTGCTGCTATAAACGTCCCGTATTTTGTAAATAATAGATGTTTTCTATTGGTTCTTTGCATATCATATACTATTTCTTTAGATTTTAGGTCTATTCATAAAAGACATTTCAAACTTTTATTAAGACAAGTTATTTCTGTTCTTGTCAGAAAATATAGAATGTGTTAGATTAATTTTTAGAAATTCCTAATTATCTTAAGGAGACTCCATTACTATGAAACTTATTAAAAATACCTCATCTGCCAAAAATATTTCAAATGACCACATTGCAAACAGGGTACTTTTTTCTCCTACCCACAACAAAAAATCCCCTCAGATTCCTTCTGAGGGGCATACTATACTCTATAAACTGTTAATTATTGTTGTCTTTATTTTTGCCATGCAATTCTGTGATTCTTTCTGTACAGAACTTTTCAGTAAGCTCCAATCACTCTATACAACAGACTTCCTGATCATAGGACGTGGGATGACAAGTCAGAATGCACTTGCCTATTTAAGTATGGTGAATTTCCCGTTTTTGATCGTGTCCTGGCTGGCACCGCTCGGTCGGATTTTAATTGACAGATGGGGTAGGAATCTTATTTATCTTCTGAATATCTGCTGTATGATTCTGGGTTGTATCGTATGCTTCTTTGCTCCAAACCTGATTATTTTTCTGTTTGGAAATGCGATTCTTACCTTCAGCTATTCCCTGGACATTCAGTATATCTATATCGTAGACGAAGTATCACCGGGACATCGTGCCACCATCCGGGGCATTACCAGTGGTATTTCTGCCCTTGCATCTATCCTGCTGCCGATTGTCCGGGGACTTCTGATCACACAGTTGGATCTTTCATGGAAATATATGTATATTACGACTATCGGTTTCTGTATCCTGTTACTGCTGGCATCTCTTCTGCTGCTTCGTAAATTAACCGGCCCACAGCCAACCGATTGCTACACGCATTCTCCGGCATTCACATCAACCGGTAAATCATCTCTGCTCCGCCGTCTTAAGAACTTTCTGGTTCATCTGTATACTTTACCTAGGTTTCGCCAGATTGCTCTGCCACTGGCGTTCGCCGGTGTTGCGACCGCCGGAATCAGCTTCTACAACGAGCCACTCCTCGCCTTCAGCAGCCGAAATGAATTGGCAGTTGATACCATTCTGATCATCCAGCCAATTGTATTACTGGTTATGTCTGTAATCTATGGTTTTCTCGCCGATCATGGGAATCGCCGATTGGTTCTGGCTAGCTGTGCAGCCGTATCCGGCATCTCTCTGGTCTGCTTCTGCGTCATTGCAGAAACCGGCACCGGTGTACTGCTACCCGGTATCTGCTGGGGTCTCATGTATAGCAGCTATTATTCACTGGTCAATCTCCTGCAGTTGATGATTATTGAACTGGCGCCTTCAGATGCTACCGGTAAATTCTCAGCCGCGTCTATAATCATCTACGGATTGGGGGATGCCATCGGCCTTCTTCTGACCAGCCTCCTGACCGGAGTCCTTGGTATGACTGTATCAAAACTGGTCACAGCTTTACCGTTTCTTCTGATTACGCTCCTGCTGCTCCTTTTCTATCCCTCTACTCCTCGATCAGCTCCCGGTACACATCCCGCTTGCTAATTCCGCGATCTGCTGCCACCTGTTTCATAGCCGCCTTTTTATCCATGCCCTGCTCCATATAGTAGGTCACATGCTCCGGAATGCTCATCGTCTCCCATTGTTTCCGTTCCTCTTCTTCCAGTGCCTCGAAGCTCACGCCCTCCATAACCAGCACACATTCTCCCTTTGGTTCCTGTGCCGTATAATATTCTACAGCCTCCTGCAATGTGGTCCGAAGGACAGTCTCATGCTTTTTCGTCAACTCCCGGCAGACGGTCAATCTGCGGTTACCCAGTGTCTCTGACAGCTCCTGCAGCGTCCGCACCAGACGATGCGGTGCCTCATAGAGCACAATCGTCCGCGTCTCTGTCTTCAGTTCTTCCAGCACCCGGCTCCGTTCTTTCTTATCCGTCGGCAGGAATGCTTCAAAGCAGAATCGTCTCGTCGGCAGTCCACTGATCACAAGTGCATTTACGCAGGCACATGCCCCCGGCAGAGAGGTCACCGTAATTCCGGCCTCATGGCACTGTCTGACCAGCTCCTCACCCGGATCAGAGATTCCCGGTGTTCCGGCATCCGTAATCACTGCTATATTCTTGCCCTCCTGCAGGTATCCTACCAGCACACGCGCCTTGTCATACTTATTATATTCATGATAGCTGGTCATCGGCGTATGGATATCGAAATGATTCAACAGCTTAATACTGTTCCTTGTATCCTCTGCCGCAATCAGATCAACCTCCTGCAGCACCCGGATTGCCCGGTACGTCATGTCCTCCAGATTTCCGATCGGTGTTGCACACAGATATAATGTTCCTGCCATGTTATTGCTCCTTTCCTACTCCCTATATATCCCGCGCACTTCATCCGTATACACGCCCTTTTCCCGATACACGATCAGTGGCGGCTCCACCTTGATCCGTGACCGTCCGCCGCGCACCGCTTCCACCATGACCATGCCCGGCTCCTTGTCCACATAGGACTGGATCATGCGCATCCGCTTCGGTTCCATCTTATACTTCATCAGTACGCTGAAGATCTCCGCCAGTCGAAACGGCTTATGGATCATACAGAAACTGCCTCCCGGCTTTACCAGATAGGCTGCTGCCTTCACTACATCCTCCAGATTACAGAGAATCTCATGTCGTGCGATATTTTTCGGCTCGTATGCATTCTGTAGGCCATGCTGATTCGTCATATATGGAGGGTTCGATGTGATGACATCAAAAGAAGCTGCAGGAAACAATCCTGCGGCTTCTTTAATATCACCCTGTTTAATTGCAATTCGGTCAGACAGTCCGTTCAGTCGCACACTGCGCTCTGCCATTTCCGCACTCTCTGTCTGTATCTCCAGTCCGGTAATATGTGCAGCCTCTGTCTTTGCAGCCAGGAGAATCGGAATAATCCCGGTTCCGGTTCCCAGATCAAGAATCCGATTCCCACACTTGACTTTCTCTTTCACGAATTCTGATAAAAACACCGCATCCACACCGAAGCAGAACCGCTTCGGATCCTGAATGATCCGGTAACCCTTGCACTGCAGGTCATCCAGTCGCTCTCCTGCATGCACCGGAGTCTCCACCTGTACATCTTCCTTCATCAACTCAGTATGTGCAGGCTCTATCTTATTTTCCATCGCACTCTCATCCTGTCTGAGCTTCATCTGCTGCCCATCGTCCGACTCTGAATGAATCCGTCCTAATCATCCAGCTTGGACTTACCTTCCTTCTTTTCCTGTTTCTCCAGCTCTTCTAATTCTTTCATTTCCTCTGCGCTGACTCTGGATTTATCACGTCGCCGCTTCGGCTTGAACCGCAGTTCATCCACCTTGAAATCCAGGACTTCCTTCTCACCGGCATCATTGGTGACTACCACCTTCACCATCTGGCGCAGTACATTTGTACCGGTTACCTCACCCTTCTGACCGGTCGGTGTCTTCACATAATCACCGATATTCGGCATCCGGTCATTCAGATACTCATAGGTCTGCTCCTCATAGCTTAAGCAGCACATCAGACGTCCGCAGACACCGGAAATCTTAGTCGGATTCAGAGAAAGACTCTGCTCCTTTGCCATCTTGATCGATACCGGTACGAAATCCGACAAATGACTGTGGCAGCATAGCTCACGTCCGCAGATACCGATACCGCCTACGATCTTGGTCTCATCCCGCACACCGATCTGCCGCAGCTCGATTCGTGTCTTAAACACAGCCGCCAGATCCTTAACCAGCTCCCGGAAATCGATTCGACCGTCTGCCGTAAAATAAAACAGCACCTTATTGTTATCAAAGGTATACTCTGCCTCGATCAGCTTCATTGCCAGCTTATGCTTCGCAATCTTCTGCAGGCAGATATTAAATGCTTCCTTGCTCTTTTCCTTATTCCGTCTGTCGCGCTCCGCATCTGCCTCCGTCGCTTTCCGGATGATCGGCTTGATCGGAGTCTGGAGACTTTTCTCATCAAAGGAATATCTGCCCCGGACCACCTTGCCGTACTCCATGCCTCTGGCGGTCTCCACAATTACGAAATCTCCCGGCTCTACCTGTATATCTAACGGATTAAAGGAATAGATCTTACCATTTTCCCGAAATCTAACTCCGATTACTTCTATCATTCTGATTCTCCTTTATTGTTAACAGCAGAAGCTCCATTGCTATGTCGAAGTTTACATTCGCTTCTAGCCGTACCTTAACCTTATCCAGTGCCTTCAGCACATTCTCAATACCTTCATAAGAAATATAATTGGCCTGCTGCTTTAAGGTCGCATACTCTTCCTTGAACAGCAGCTTATCCGGCGATCCGGACACCTTTAACATCAGAATATCCCGGTACCACATCATCATGATATCCAGATAATCATAAATATCTAATTTATACTTGGACATCTTCTTCACCGCATCGATCAGATCGTAGATCTCCATGCGATTGATATCCTTCAGGATCTGCACACAATCATGCTTGATCTCATTATACTCCTCCGAGGTAGCCAGTCGAACGGCCTTCCCCAGATTGCCGAATGCAAATCCGACACAGAACTTGGCCTTTGCCTGCGGAACCCCCATTCTGGATAAATACTCCATCATGTCCAGCTCGCCTACCGGCTTCAGGTTCAGTGTAATGCACCGCGACAGGATCGTCGGCAGCATCTTGTCCAGATTATTGGTCAACAGCATAATGACCGCATACTCCGGCGGTTCCTCAATCGTCTTTAACAATGCATTCTGCGCCTGCGGATTCATCAGCTCCGCCTCCGGAATAATATAGATCTTATACCGGCTGCTGTATGGTTTGATAATAATATCATTATTAACCTGTTCACGAATATCATCTACCGAGATCACAGTCGGCTTCTCATGTGTTACCCAGATAATATCCGGCTGGTTTCCACTGTCACACTGGATGCAGGAGCGACAGGTCCCACAAGGATCCGTACCACCGGCCTCACACTGCAGTGTCTTGGCAAACAGTCCTGCCAGCATCTTCTTTCCGGTGCCCTTCTCCCCATGGATCAGATAAGCATGTGCCACTTTTCCCTGCTCAATACTGCTCTTGAAATGCCCTATAATACTCTCATGTCCTACTACATCACGAAATGTCGTCATGGCATACACCCTCTTTCTGTTACGTCAAAATGTCGATCAGCATTCCCCGTATTTCATCAATTAACCGAAGAATCTCCAGATGATCCTTCTCCTCTGACAGCAATGCCTCTGCCAGTTTATCCAAATCTTCATCTACCTGATGAATGATTCCATATACCCGGTGTCTTCCCTTCCGATCCAGAAAGTTCTCTCTGGAAAATGTATGGGAATGGGTCGTAATTTCATTCATAAATTCCTTAATCTTCGCCCGATACCGCTTCATGTCCCGGATATCCTTCCGCCTGGCGATCCTCTGCCCCTCGGACTCGATCTCCTTCATCAGGCCCTCCAGCTTCGCCTGAAGCTCACTCTCCTGAAGGTGGCTGACCAGAGTAAATTTGAAATCATCATTTCCGGTATTCTTTACTGCCTCTGTGGCATCGATCTGTGTTAACTTCGATATGGCATCCAGATTAATTTCCATTACTCCGACCTCCTTCCGGTATCATGCAATCCTTATAATTATCATCCTATCATTATTATCGGCTGAAAATCCGTTCTTCAATAGCTGATACTATTTTAGCATGAATCTCATCTACCGGTAAAGAAGCAGATATCTTCATAATTCTATCCTTTTCACGGTCTGCCAGCAGCCGGTAGCCCTCTACGACCTTCTGATGGAACTGCAGTCCCTCTGCTTCCATCCGGTCCAGCTCCGCCTGATTCTTCTTCCGGCGAAGGCCTTCCTCCGCAGACAGGTCCAACAGAATCGTCAGCTGTGGCCGCAACCCTTCCAATGCATAATCATTGACCGCATAGACCTTCTCCACGCCCAGACCTCTGGCAATCCCCTGATAAACGACCGAAGACTCCAGAAACCGGTCACAGATCACCGCCTTGCCTGCATCCAGCGCCGGCCGGATGACCTCCTGCACCAGCTGTGCTCTGGCTGCCGCATATAGCAAAAGCTCTGTATTCGGACTCATTTCCGTATACTCTTTATTCAAAATAATCTGACGAATTGCCTCACTGATGACCGTTCCGCCCGGTTCTCTGGTGATGATCACATCATATCCCCGTGCAGTCAGATATGCCCGCAGCAGTTCGATCTGTGTGCTCTTACCGGCTCCGTCCGGACCTTCCATGGAAACAAATAATCCCTGCATCTTTGATGTCCCAAACCTTTCTTATCTGTTTATAGCTCTACAATACTTTGGATAAAAACTCCTGTAATCTCGGATTCTGCGGATTACCGAAAAACTCCTCCGGTGTGTTCTCTTCCTTGATCTGACCGCCATCCATGAACAGGACTCTGGTTGCCACTTCTCTGGCAAAGCCCATCTCATGGGTTACGATTACCATGGTCATACCTTCATCCGCCAGTTCCCGGATCAGCTCCAATACTTCTCCGACCATCTCCGGATCCAGTGCGGACGTCGGTTCGTCAAATAACATCGCCTCCGGATTCATAACCAGTGACCGCACGATCGCGATTCGCTGCTTCTGTCCACCGGATAATTTATTCGGATACTCATCCTTCTTCTCATATAATCCGATTCTCTTTAACAGCGCACTTGCCTTCTCGGTGGCCTCCTCTGCCGACTGCAGCTTCAGCGTCACCGGTGCCAGTGTCAGATTCTCCATAACCGTCAGGTTATTAAACAGATTGAAATGCTGGAACACCATGCCGACCCGCTGTCTTGCCAGGTTCACATTCACCCGGTTCTCTTTCTCGATCTGTTTTAAAAGATTCTTATATTCACTGCCCTCATGCTTCTCATTCAGCAGATCTTCCTCTTTGATCCGACGAATCAGCTCCTGCTCCAGCTTCGCAGATAACTCCTCTGCCTTCACGCCGGACTCCGCCTTTGCCATCTCCTCTGCCAGAAGCTTCTGGTAGGTCCGTGATGCCTTCATAACCTCCGGATGCAGGTATGGGTCTGCCGGTGTCAGCAGCTGGTCATCCAGCCAGATTTCACCATAGGTAGGCTCCTCTAACAGGTTCATGCAACGAAGCAGGGTACTCTTACCGCTTCCGGAAGGACCGATGATTGCTACCTTCTCGCCCTTCTGGATCTCGCTGCTTACACCCTTTAATACATGTAAATCTCCGAAATTCTTATAAATATTTCTAACGCTTATCACTTGCCCGCAGCCCCCTTTCCATCATCTTTAACGCAAAGGTTATGATCAGAATAATCACAATATAAATCACTGCCATAACAAGGAATGGCATCATGTATTCATAATTTCCGGAACCAATGTTACGGAATGCCTTATACAGATCGACAACACCGATGAAGCTGACTACCGAGGTCTCCTTCACCAGCGAGATCAGCTCATTACCCAGAGTCGGCAGAATATTCTTAACTGCCTGCGGAATGATGATCTTCCACATGGTCGTTCCATAGCCCAGTCCCAATGCACGACCGGCCTCCATCTGTCCGATATCTACCGATAAGATACCGGAACGCATAATCTCCGATACATAGGCACCACTGTTCAGACCCATGATCAGGGTAGCTACCACGATTGAAGACAGATTAATTCCAAGCAGCGGAAGGATTACGAAATATCCTAACAACAGCTGTACTACCATTGGTGTTCCCCGGAAGAACGCTACATAAATCCCGGATATCTTCTTCAGAACAGCCAGAGCCTTCCCCCAGGCGCCATACTTCTTCGGCTGTACTTCAATTGCCGCAATGATCGTTCCGATGATAATACCGAGTACCAATGCCAGCAATGCAATAATCAGGGTATTTAACAACCCTGTTAATACTTCCTTATAACCACCCTTGTTCAGGAAGGTGTCAAAGAACATATTCCATTTTGTTACAAGTGATTGAATCGTCATAGTTTTTTCTCCACGCATAATATGAGAAAAAACCTGTCGTATTCAGACAGGTTTCCTCTCAATGCCGCTCATTAATTTGCTGCATTTACCTTCTTCACAATCATTTCAGCCGGTGCCTTATCGATCATTACATAATTGATATTACCGGATAACATATCGTTTACTGCCAATGAACCGGAGGTATAACCTACCCAGCTCATATTGGAAATTCCATCGAATCCCCAATCAGAATCGCCCTTTACATAGAACTCAGCGGTTGTTCCGCTCTGTCCACCGATACGGCCTGCATCCTGATCTGCCAGAACTGCCAGTACATCATCGGCTGTCTCGCAGGAATCAAATGCTGTATCACTGCTTGGTACGATCAGTACCTGAGAAGCTGTATAGTAGGAGTCAGTAAAGTTTACACTCTCTTTTCTGGTCTCATTAATGGTCAGGCCGGCGATTGCCATATCAGCCTTTCCGGTATCTACATAAGTACAAACAGCCTCAAAGTCTACATCCAGGATAACCAGTTCCTTGTTCAGGTACTCGGCAAGTCCCTGTGCGAGCTCCATATCAATGCCGTAGAAGGTATCACCTTCCTTATACTCAAACGGTGAGAACTCAGCGTTGGTAGCTACTACCAGCTGATCCTTAGAATCATCTTCCTTTGCGGAGGTAACACCAACCGGCTCACCATCACCGAAGTAATGCTCACAGATAGAATCCAATGTCCCGTCACTCTTGATCTGCTCGATATACTTATTGGTCTGCTCTAACAGGTCTGCATTGTTCTTATCCACTCCAAATGCGTACTGCTCATCGGTCAGCGAAATATCAATGGTCTTAACCACACCGGCTCCGCTTCCGGCTCCGGCACCACAGCCTGCCAGTGACATCGCCATAGCTGCTACAAGTCCTACTGCAGCAATCTTCGAAATTAACTTTTTCATGTTACTTACCTCGATTCCTCATTCTAAAATCTTTACTTACATCTTAGCGAATTTTACACTATTTTCACATGATTTGTCAATGGTCTGACCTATAGTTCCGTCATTTGACCACGCATTTGTCCTATATTTTCTAAAATATTCTAATAATAGGTATACTTTCCGTTATTTTCCTCTACCTGTACTACCGGCTTTGGGTTCTTGCTTGATGCAATCAACAGAAATACAACGGATGTAATTGGAACAATAATGCTGACGATTGCAAATGGTGTTGCCTGTGATTCATCCACAAACATCTCATACAGATCCTTGTATGCAGAGTAGCTAATAAAGATTCTTGCCACCATAATTGCGATCGGTACCAGCGATACGATAATCGGTCCGATAACCGGAATCACCGTAAAAGCAGAGAAAATACCCTGAATCACACTACCACCAAGCGTAATGGCAAGCCAGATCCAGAATCCGGTCGTACGATCGACTTCCTTATTAAATGCCAATACCTTCAGCTTCTTATCCGGAAGTGTAAACAACAGATAAGTATTTGCATATGGAATCCATGCCATCCATGGATACTGATGACCTAGCTTATTTGCCATCTTATAAAGTGCGACTGCCTGCAGCACATAGACGGCAATAGACAGTAAAAGCATAATGCCTATGATTGCAATTACCATTATCAGTGCTCCGGATGCAACCAGCCCTTCTACTAATGATTCGACGTCACTATTAGACATATTCATTCCTCCTTTGAATTATCATTCTTACTTTTATGTCATTTTTATAGTGTATCATAAGCTTTTCCAAAAAACCACCTATATTTATTTCAATCTCTTTACAAATTGCTGTTCTTTTCATCTTTCTCCGGATTTTCTTTCAGAATTTCTTTCAGTACCTTGATTCTTCCTTCTGCAATTCCATATATTGTCAGACCGGCTTTCCTACAGGTTCCCAGATATGTCACCTCTCCCGCTCCGATCAGTTCTCCCGGCACCAGCTGCGGAATCCCCGGCGGATACACCGTCACATAATCTCCGGCAATTCTTCCGACCGCCTCCTCCGGTGTAACGGTCTCCGTTTCCCGGTTCCATGCCTGTGCCGGAGTCAGTACCTCCCTTGCATCTTCCTTGCATGGAGAATACGTATATGTTGAACTTCTCCTTGCAGAACCATTTCCCTCCGGATGTACTTCGAACTCATCACCTGCTTCTTGATCTTTTCTTTCCCTCAGAAGCTGCTCGGTCGCTGCCAGTGCCCGATCCAGCCGTTCAAAGGCTTCTTCCGTGTCTGCTACACTGGTCATTGCCAGTGCATAATGTAACGAAGCCATCTCAAACACCAGTCCGTACTTCTTTTCCATATAGTTCAGAAATATTTCACCACTCCATCCGCCTTTCATACAGAATACCAGCTTGGAACAGTCATAATCATATCCCCCCCGTGTCCGGACTTCTTCCTCCGTCAGCAAATGGATTGCCTCATATGCCTCCCATTTCTTGCGATATTTCTTCAATCTCTTTCCATACTCTTTCATCCGGTTGTCACGCCAGCTATCCATTGCTGCGATCACATCCTCCATATTCGCTACGAATAAATACGATGGCGAGCTGGTCTGATACATACTCATATACTGTTCAACCCGTTCCCGAAGTTCCTGCTGTCGGTCAGCTCCGGTCCCTTTAGAAGCTATCAGATCAACACCCTTTCCTATATGAAGAATGGCACACTGCGTATAGCATGGCAGAGTCTTATGCAGGCTCTCGATCACCAGATCTGCGCCGCACCGGATTGCCGTTTCCGGGAACATGTCTCCAAACTCCATATGTGCTCCATGAGCTTCATCCACGATCAATTTGGCACCTGCTCTGTGTACCGTATCACTGATCGTCCGTATATCAGACACAACCCCTTCATAGGTCGGTGAAGTCAGAACCATTGCCTTCGCCTCCGGATGCTCCCGGAACGCCATCTCAACCTGCTCCGGTAAAATGCTTCCACAGATTCCGTATTCCTCCATTGTCTCCGGATAGATATATACCGGTTTCAGACCAAGTAACAGCACTGCATGATACACTGACTTATGACAGTTTCTGGCCATGATCAGAGTGTCACCCTGCCTGCAGCACGCAGAAATCGCAGTTAAGATTCCACAGGTACTGCCATTTACCAGATAATATGACTTCACGCTTCCATATACCTGCGTCAACTCCCGCTCAGACTCTGCAATCGAAGCTTCCGGTGCATTCAGATTATCCAGCCCCGGCACCTCCGTCACATCCAGCTGATTCCCCATTCCAAGCGTTGGAATGGCCTCTGCTAATGATGCCTGACGCTTATGCCCCGGCATATGCCATGGATAATAATCTTTTCCACAATATTCACTTAATGTCTGATTAAATATCCGCTTCATTCGTTATCTTCCATTATGATATTACTCACATTTATTTTTTTAATTCTGTAGTCAATTTTTAACGTATACTAATACTCATTATTATTAAAATAAATGTAGAAATCATTCCAAGAACAGCTATTAAACAAAAGAAAGACTGTATTCCTTTTATACTATGTACCTCTTGGGCCATCTTACCTATCGTCGAATCAATATATTCCTGCCGCTTTCTCTCATTTATTATTTTTGCTGCGATTCCTTTTTCTATCGGAGATTCTGCATTTCCACTAATTGCTACTAATTCCTCTGTTGACTTCATTCCATAGATTAACATTAATTCCTGAATATTTTTTTCATCCATATCTTTTCTCCTCAATAATATTATTTTTAAATTATTTCTCCCTTCTCTCCCTAATCAATCAAAATTGAACCACTCTTCTTTATCATCAACATTTGTTAATGCCGGTGTTAAAGTCATCATAGTTTTATCTTCATTAAATCTGACTGTAATTTTTTTCCATTTTTCATACTGTTTTACTTTTATCGTATTGCCGCCAATAACCTTATACTCTAATGTACCTATTGTCGTATCCAGCCAAAAATATCCTGTTTCAACCCTGTATTCAATTTCATCTTCTGAAAAATCTAAAATACACAAAATATAAGAACCATTTTCTCCTTTCACATTTTCCCAATCACGCATTAACTCTTTCTTCAAATTAGATGTCCTTATTGCATGGACAACAAAGCCAGCAATAACAAATAATAATACTATTCCGATTATTATTCCTATTTTTTTCTTTGAATTCCTCGTTTTTACTTGCTGATTTTCTTCAATTTTTGTCCCACATTTCACGCAAAACAAAGAATCACCCGGCAACACCTCGCCACAATTAGGACAAATCTTCCCCTTCTCATCTTCCATAACAAATTCTCCTTCTCCTCATTTGATATTTGCATTATACCTTATATTTTACCATCAAACATTATAGAAATCTAGAAAATTCTATTTTCAACTATTAAATGTGACTTGGTGTTATATTATCTATGCTATAATTCCATAACAAAAAAGAACCCAACCTTATGAAAAGATTGAGTTCCTTGATTTCATGCCCAGAACCGGAATCGAACCAGTGACACGAGGATTTTCAGTCCTCTGCTCTACCAACTGAGCTATCTGGGCCAGCAGCAGTTATTATATCACATCCGTTTCCGTTTTACAATTTCTTTTTACAGAATTCTTCTCGATTTTTACAGAAGGAGATTTTTCCCGATTTTCTCATGGGCGAGAGTGGTATTTATCCTCAAACAATACCACTCCCTGTTTTAAGACCTCCATTTGAGATTTCAAATAATATTCGTCCCCAAACATAGCATAATGTACACTTGCGCGAACAAATATAAAAATCAGCGGCGTTATCGTTGTATACGGAATTCCGATCTTTGGCTCCAGCTGCTTTGCATACTCGGTATATCGCTCATTTACCTCCTCAAAAAACTTCTTGCCATATTCAATATATTTCGGGTGGGTGTAAATCTGATACATCAGCCGGTATTTTTTTCCGTGTTCTCTCGCCGTCCAATAAGGTACTTCCTCAATAAACCGCATAACATCCTTAGGATCTGTTGGTGCTTTCTGCATGAATTCATCCTCAACCTTGGTCATGCAGTAGGCGGTCGACTCAGTAATCAGCTCATCAAGATTTCTGAAATAAGAGTATAGGTTTGCTTTTGTGCATCCACAGGCTTCTGCTAATGCCTTAATCCCTGTACCGGTCAGGCCGTTTTCTGCATAACATTCAAAGCATTTCTCCATGATCTCTTTTTTCCGCTCGTTGTGTTGCTGTTCTGTCATCTTCATGTATGTGCCTCTTTCTTATCTTTCCTTCTTAAATACAGTCATACCGGTCAGCATACCACCACTGATAAAGAGCAATGTGATCCACAGCATAAGGTTACTGTTATCACCGGTCTGCGGGACTTTTCCGTCTGCTTGACCCTGTTTTTCTGTCGTGCTTGCTGTCTCTGTCGTACTTGTTGTCTCTGCCATACTCGTTGTCTCTGTTGCACTCGTTTCTGTTGTTTCTGTACTTTCCTCTGCCTCGCTTGTCGTCGGTTTCGGATCTGCAGGCTTTTTCTTCAGCGCATGGATTGCATCCTCAATTGCCTGTGCCATTGCATCCACCTCTGCCTGCTCTGTAATATTCTTTCCCCGGATAACCGCTTTCATCGCCTTCTCCACCGCCGTGAAATCCTTGTAATCATTCTTATTCAATGCCTTTGCCTTCGCTATCGCTGCATCAACCTTGCTGTAATCCGCATCCTTGTATTTCAATGCGGCAATAGCATCCTCAATTGCCTGTGCCATTGCATCCACTTCCGCCTGCTCTTTAAAGTTTTTGTTTCGATCAACGGCTTTTACTGCTGTTGTAACATCAGAAAAGTTTTTATACAGATTTCCATTCAGCGCCCTTGCCTTGGCAATTGCAGCATCGACCGCTGTATAATCTGCACTACGCAATACCAGAGCTTTCACTGCATTCTCGATAGCCTCTGCATATCCGTCTACCGTTGCCTGTTCTGTGTAATCCTTGTTATATTCAACTGCTTCAATTGCTTCTGTCACCGCTGAGAAATCAACGTAATCATCCTGATTTAACGCATCTGCTTTACGAATCGCTTCTTTCACCGCCTGATAGTCCGCCTTCAGTAATTCCGGCTGTTCATATACGGTATAGACTAGCTGGAAGCTTCCACCCTCTATATCACCTCTGTTCCATAAAACATCCAGACGGTCGGAATCGTCAAGAATCATTCCCGGTGCCGTTGCGAAAGCATTCTCATTACTTCCGAGCAGTTTAAGTGGAAGTAACATGAACTTGTCGGCCTCACTGTTATAATAATACAACCGAATATCTTCCTGACAGAGATCACACTCCTTATTCTGCTCGTCAATCCATTTTCCATCCGCTGTTTTTGTATATTTTTTGCCGCCAATCGTGACTTCCGTTTTATCTGTTTTCAGGGAAGTATATTCTCGCGCTGAAATGTAAGCGATCGAGCCTTGTTTAGAGATAACCGAGTATCTTGTATCTCCCGTTCCGGATACATCCGCGATCGTGTCTGTCTTTAAACCTGTTGAACTGTCGGGACTTCCGGTGATTCTGAATATATTGCCATCATGGTAATAGTCTAATTCCGACAAATCTGTTTCAACAATAGAGAAATCTGTATCCGCTGGTACAATATTATGAACTGTCCCCCTACCAAATGTGGCTAAATTCAGCTCTTTTGTTTTCACCGGTTCCGGATCAAGCCAATAGCCTTCCTTGTAAATTATATTATAAAGCACGTCAGAGACCCGCGTGCCATCTGTCGCTTCTTCAAAAAGAACCGTGATTGCATTGTCCACTTCGGCAACAGAATATGCAGAAATATAATTGCAATTTTCCGCAAAAACCATAGGAAGCAGCTTTCCGTTCTCATCCGTTGCATTATCATTGGTAGAGAAGCTGTTTGCTTCCGGATCATAATACAGACCTTCTATCGAATATGCACCGGCATCATTCTTAACATCCTCGCAGACAACCCACGTAATCAGCACCTTGTTTCCAACCTTCGTCACACGGGAATTATAATGACAGACATCATCCGAATCACTGCCCGTGAATGTATATGGTTCAAACGAAGGTGCCAAGGTTTGTGAGTTCATAACTGCAATGGATATTCGCATAGAACCCGCCACCTTCGCCTTCGCCTCCTCCATCTTCTCATTGCTACTGGCTTTCATAATTTCTTTATTTGCATCTGTCCAGGTAATAATTATGTTGTTATCATTCGATGCATGGCTGTCCGCATATACATACGGCTGCATATCACAGGTCGTATCATCTTTCAATAGGTGCGGAACAGAAAATGTACCATAAGAAGTCTCGATGCTGTAGTAAATCCCATTATTGCCCTCAGCATTTTCACCGTTATCAAGGGACATCAGCAGCATTTTTCTTGATGAATTCGGTATTTGCACTAATTTAGTTTCACTGAATACCCCCATTCCTCCTATTAGTAGGATATCATCTTTACTCTCTGCTGCAGATACCCCTGTCGGTATCAGTCCCATCATCAATAATAAGGCCAGACCAAGTGCCTTAATTCCTGTTCGTTTTTTAATATTTTTTTTGATCATATGAATTCCCCTCTTTCTTTTAATATTAAACGACCGTTCGGTTATGATTAATATACCATAGGTCTACAACAAATTCAAGAATTGTTTAAATAGCAAAAACCCCGATTATATCGAGGTTTTACTAAAAACATTTTCAAAATATTTTCCTGTTTTCATATAGCACTGGATGGAGGTGGATTCGAACCACCGAAGCAAGATGCAGCAGATTTACAGTCTGTCCCCTTTGGCCACTCGGGAATCCATCCATATTCTTTCATATATTTATATAAAAGAAAAAAGCCGATAAACGGACTCGAACCGTTAACCTGCTGATTACAAATCAGCTGCTCTGCCAATTGAGCCATATCGGCATAAAAAATGGGACCTACAGGGCTCGAACCTGTGACCCTCTGCTTGTAAGGCAGATGCTCTCCCAGCTGAGCTAAGATCCCATATAACGACCCAGAAGGGACTCGAACCCTCGACCTTCGCCGTGACAGGGCGACGCTCTAACCAACTGAGCCACTGGGCCATTCGTTTATATGAAGGTTTCATGTACCTTCAAAACATCATACAAAAAGTTCTTTCCAATCATTTCTCCATTCTCTGGTCAAGCCCTCGACCTATTAGTACTTCTCAGCTCCATGCATTGCTACACTTCCACCCGAAGCC